>Ga0247816_10000859_pt1 | contig 15889 bp, 12 predicted proteins | sample UWRJL209509C1_FD_179930 | JGI IMG/M metagenome (GOLD analysis project Ga0247816, IMG submission 179930) | Plant litter microbial communities from Arlington Agricultural Research Station in Wisconsin, United States - UWRJ-L209-509C-1 | ecosystem: Environmental > Terrestrial > Plant litter >...
TTAATAATTCGTCTAAATTTCTTGGAATTACCTTTATTTTGTCTTTATAAAATAAATCATAATAATAATTTAAACAAGGCATAGCTAAAGTTCTAAAATATAAAGATTGAGTAATTAAACCCCTTTTCTTGTCATTTCTTGTTAATATAGTAGGTTCCATAGCAGTCAAGGGTTCTAAAAGTTCATATAAACTTTTTAAATATTCACTTTTTTCAGGGTAAGATTGCTCTAATCTAATTCTTGTATTATGAGTAGGTTTACCTCTTTCGGCTTGCGCATTTTTTTTTATAAAAAAAAAATTAAAAACCCATCTCCTAATATTATACCTATTAATGCTTCTTTTTGTATACTAGTTAATTCATATTCATTTTTATATTTAACAGAATATTTTATATCTTTAGCGATACTAGAATAATATCTATTATTTAAATTATTATTTAAAGTATTATTCCACATACTAAATTTTTGATAAGGATTATTTAATTTATGTGTTAAAGGTGAAGAAAAAAAAGATTTTATAGTTTTTTTTAAACAATCCAAACTATTTTTTTCAACATAAAAAACAACTTTACCCTTACTTTCTAATTTATAATATGTATTTAAATTATACTTATTTTGTAATAATTTAATAATATACTCAATACTATCAATATCTAAATAAAAACTTTGTTTATTAGATAAAAATATTTTATCTGTATTATCTAAATATCATGTAGCAAGAGCTTTAGGAGTCAAATATTCATTTAAATTTAAAGGTATAGTTTTTAAATCATTTTTATAAAACATTTCATACAATCATTTAAATGAACTTAAAGAATAAGTTTCTGCTTTTCAATAATATAATATTTTATTATTTTTAGATATAACTTTTTTTAAATTAGGTTTATTTTTACCTCCTATTATATCTCTAAATTTATTATAAAATTGTATAAGATATTCTATATTATCGCTACATTTAATAAATACAATTCTTACACCTTTCTCATTTTTTTCTAAATAAGAATTTCCTAATAAAGATCCTATTAATAAACAATTATTGTTTATGTTGTTTACACTTGACATATTTTTAATAAAACTATAAACTATATTAAATTTATTTAAATTTAGTCATTTAAGGCTATTGTGGTCATCAAGGTTTAAATCTTTATTTGAAAAATTTAATTTATTATTATCTTTAATACTCATATTTTTATAATCCCAATTTATAGAACATCCTCGTAACAAAATAAGGTTTAACTAGATCTATTAATTTATTAATACTTTTTTTTTGTATATATAATCTATATACATTTTCTCTGCGTTTTTGAACTGACACTGTAAGTTCAAACTTTTCAATTAAAACAGTTTTTAATAACTCAGTATCTTCTAAAGTAAAAGAATCTGTACAAATTACAACTGCTTCTCTATCTTTTCTATACATACCATCCCCCATTAGTCAAAAAGCTAAGCCTCTTTCAGTTAACAGTTCTCCAATATTACTAGGTATGCATTTAATTTTATTATTATAAAATAAACTATGATAATAATTTAAACAAGGTAAAGTTAGAGTTCAAAAATAAATAGATTGTGTGATTTTACTTGATCTTTTATCTGTTCTAGTTAAAACTTTAGGTGGCATGTTTACAATAGAATCAAATATTTCTCTTAATTTGATTACAAACAATTCTTGTTCAGGATAAGAATTATCAACTCTTAATCTTGTATTAGATCTGTCATTTAATTTTTCTAAAAACCCATCACCTAAAATAACCCCTACAAGTACTTCTTTTTGTACTAATGTTAATTCACATTCTTCTTTATATTTTTTAGATAATTTATTAGTAGAATAATTTCTACGTAATCTATTGTTTAAGTTAAACTTATTAGAATTTAAAGTATAAATTAAATTTATCGTAAAAGGAGTATTAAATTCATTAGTTGAATAATTAGTAGGACTATAAAATTTACTTGTATAATTAAATAATATAAAAGTATTAAACAATAAATATAAAAACCCTAATAAACCTCAAGAATCCAAACCTTCTCACCCTACAAACATTAATAAATAATTATTAGCAGTTACAAGTATTATCATCATAAATGTAAATAAGCTTAAATAACTAAAAAATCTTTGGTTATGCTTTAAACCAAATTTATCTTACAATTGATCTATTGAATACTCGAGGACCAACAAAGGTCAGTCCCTAAAATTTTCTACCTGTATTCATACTCAATTTTATATTTCTAATGGAATTGATACCCTCGATAGTCAAATGTGAACGATTGACCATTAAACTATGAATTTTACGTCAATCAAGATAATCATACAATTTTATCCCTATTACTGGGGTTTTATCAAAAAAAGGTATTATTATATTCGTTATATCAGTAAAATCTACGACTGTAAGACTGACGGCGTGTTTACCACTATATTTGTAAGCCTTTCCGGCTCCAAAATATTCAACTAATTTTTCGATTAACTCTATATCTCTACTGTGCTGAGTTATTCTAAATCTTAATTGCACACGAGAGCCCAATTTACTATTAGTTGATGGCATACGGACATCAAAATTACCTTCGGCGCTGACAAACCCTGAAACCCAGTGAGGAGTAAAAATTACATTTTCATTATTAATTACAGGTCTTTCGACTGGAGTATACTCTGTGAACTCTGATTTTAATGCATCCGATAAACCTAAGTTCATTGAGGCTTTAATATTAACTATCTGATTTAAACCTTCGGCGGTAAGATGGGCTTTTTGATTCACAAGTGCCACCGCTTGTTTAAATAGTATAAGATCTGCGGCCTTTTGAGTAAGCAGTGGATAATTTTCTAAGTGAAGAATAAGACTATTCAAGTCTTTAATTGAATCCACTGAAAAATTAACAATATCTCGGTTTTTAGCTAAATGGATAGAACCAATGCCACCCAAATGCTGCTGTAGCATTTGTAATAAATTAAGGTCTTTTGTATGTAGCCCCATCTGAAATTTCAATTGGACACGTCACCCTAATTTGTGCTGCGCAAGGGTTTTATTTTTATCTATTATTATACTAAATGAACCCTCACCGTCAATTAATCCAGATCAAACTGCAGGGTTTACTACCGTACCGTACCGTACCGTACCGTACCGTACCGTACCGTACCGTACCGAAGGATGGATGGATGGATGGATGGATGGATGGATGGATGGATGGACAGATTTACAGGTAGAAAATTTTTTTAAATCGAATTGTTTAGATGGGATTTTGATATCGGAATTTAAACACCGTGGAGTGCCGAGACCGAGGCACATGTCCCCATTTTTTTCAAAACCCGTTAGAGTACACCTTAGACCCATTAAATGTGATTTAATAGGTCAATTGCCTTCTACTCGTTGCTCTTTTACAACAGTGTTTTCACACACTGTTGACTTAGATCCGCGATTGTCCATTTCGTTTTCACTCATCTTAAGGCTTATTACCATACCTGAGAAATTACTTCAGCCACTGAGTGCTTTTCAGCTACAGCTTGGTACCTTAAGCTTTAGGAGGTCCCCGGAGTTTGACAATTTATCCCCATAGTTGTGTTTTCCCCTAACACATCCCCGAGGGTCATTGCTCATATAGCTTATTGAATATATGTGAACTAAAGAACTTATTATCAACACAGGTATTAACATTGCAACTGTTAAACTATCATATTGAAAACCTCAAATGATATTAAATCATTCACTATCTATTCATCTAAATAAATTAATAGTTACAGGAATATTATTAAAACCTACTTCAATAAAAGCTAATATAGCTAATATTGTAGTAATTATTACACTTAAACATGTAATTATTTGTGCACCTTTAACTCCAACTTTTCTACCAAAAAAGCCAGATACTATAGATCCTAATAAAGGTAAGATTATTATACTTAAATACATTATTTATATTCGATTGAAATGCTTCCTCTTCGTTACGTAGACATACCGGTCATTAACCCTAACATTAATATGGATTGTATCTATCTTCTATCATCTATCTTATATCTTCTAAGGACCGGACCGTTTGCCAGTCATACACCTATTTGTGACGCGGTCAAAAGTGTGGTGCGATGAAAAGGAATATACTGCACCGTTTTGACCACAATAGCACCTATCTACCTGCTTTTAAATAATAAGAAGCAGCAATTGCAATTAATTGTAACCAAAAGATTTACTATTAATCGACTCTTTTAGTATTCATGCCGGCTTTTACACTACGGATTTGCTCTAGTCCTTCCTCAGATAAGTGAGCTTTATCTTCCATTAATTTAACAACTATACAAAAATCAACAAAATCTAAACGTTTATTACCCAGAGGGTAATGCTCTTTGAAAAAAGGAATGATTATAGAAGATATATCTGTAAATCTTATACATTTAAACTTCACCATACCTTTAGAATAACTACTAACAATTCCACAACATAAATAATCTTTAACACTCTCTATTAATAAACTATCACGAATGTGTTGAGCCAACTCGAATTCTACCCTCACTTGGAAACCTAATTTATGATGTGAAGATTTAAAGATATTCACATAAAAACACCCTTCACCAGTAGTAAACCCTTGCATTCATTTAGCATGAGGTATTACCGGTTTAAAAGTTGTAGGCCTTTGAACAGGAATAACAGAAGAGAAAGCCTGTTTTATTTTCTCAGGCAACCCTAAATTTAAAGAAGCCTTTATTGCAACTATTTGCTCTAAACCTTCTTGAGTTAAATGTTCTTTATTTAACATCCTTGATACCACATCTTTGAACAAGAGATAATCACCTTGTTTTTGAGATATTAAAGGATATTTATCAAAGTGAGGGATAATTGTGTTAGATATTTGAGACAAAGAACTTACTACATAATAACATTTATCCTTTAAGCATGTAACCGCACCTATACCACCAAAATATACCTGAATTTGCTTTAAGAGATCTAGATCTTTTAAATGAAGGTTGATAGAAAAAAAAGCTTGTATATTTCAACCCAAACGATTACGAGGGTCTTTAACCAAACTTATTTTAAAACAACCACCGCCTTTGGCGACAGCATCCGTAAACCCAGTGATAAATCAAGCATGTAAGCTCTCTTCTACCAACCCCCCGCAGGGGTCCGAAATAGTTAAGAATTTGCCTACAGAAGAAGGTAGTACGTTGTTATTCTGCGTACGTGAAACCGATGAAGAGTAATATCTGGGGCTAATGTAACTCATAGGACGAGAGGCTCGTACTATTTCTTTATTGTTATTATTATTGTTCTTTGCCGCGTTAAATGCAACTGTAGCAGTATGACTTAGGCTAAAAAGTGTTAGATGAGATAGAATAAAAATATAGTCCATATATATTAGATGAGCGAAATGACTTCCTCTTCGCTTTACCTCAATATTCTCATATTGAGACTGACTATATTTTAAGCTAATTATTAATATCCGAGCTTTAGTTTGCGCAGCCCATATTAATAAAAACCAACTCACGTTTAGTCGATGAACTGCACACCTTTATTCCTGCGGCTGTACTACGAAGTACTGTTGCCAGCCAGAATACTAGGTGCTTGGCTGCAGATTTTCTACATATACAAATCGTTTTTACCATACAACGAGTCATTACCTGTTCCATTAATTATATTACTATATTAACTTGGTAGATTTGTTTTTAAGAGTTTCCCGCAATTTGAGAGTTTCGCCTTATATAAGACTAGACGAAGGTTCACTTCGCCTTTTTAGATCAAGAGAAAACCTCCTTTTAATCAAGACAATTTTTAATCATTCTTATTCATAGAATTCTTTAATTCTATTATTTTATTTAAACCATTTGTTAAATGTTCTTTATTCTTAATAATAATAGCGGCTTCTTTAAAATTAACATAATCCTTGTATTTAGAACCTTCAATTTTGTATTTATCAAAAAAAGGAATAATATTTGTAATTATATCATCAATTTTTGTAACTATAAATTCACAAACTTTACGGTTTTGATATTGAGCTACATAACCACAATTAAAAAATTCAATTAACCTTTTTAATAACAATATATCTCTTGAATCTTGAGCTATAGAAAACCGTAATCATACTTTAGTACCAGATATAGTTATAAAAAAATTGGATTCTCCTCCTGAGAAACCCGCTACTCAATCAGAAAATAAATTACTTAATAATTTATCATCAATTTCTACTCTTTTAACTGGTACTATTGAAGGAAAAGATTCCTTCAAATTTTTAGATAAACCTCAGTTAAGGGATGCTCTATATTCTAATATTTCTTCCAATCCTTCTAAAGTAGTATGTTTGTTTTCTGACATTAATGAAACAATATGTTTAAATATTTTAAAATCTTTATATTTATTAGTTATTAATGTATATTTTTCAAAATGAGGTATAATTATATTATTTAAACTAGTTATATCGCTAACTCTAAATTCAACCGTAGATTTATCATTTATTTTTGATATATATCCAATATTATCAAAATAATTTTGAATTAATAATAATAAAGCTCTATCCTTCTCATGTAATTTTATTTGAAATCTAGCTTGCACATTTCATCCTATTTTATATCTAGGGTTCTTTAAAATAGTAACAACAAAAGAACCTTCAGCATCCGAGAATCCGCTGATAAACCAAGGACTTAAAACTATTTTTCTTTCACCCTTCGGTAAAAATCCTAGCACTAACAGGGTGTTAGTACGCAGGCTAGTAAATTTATACTACTAGTAACAAATTACCTTTTGGCTAGTACAATAAATTATAGCTTTTGATCTGTCAACCTGTTCAATTTGTTTTAGCAGTTCAGTTCAGTGGGGGCCCCCGCACCTTCGGCTTCGCCGAGGGTGCGGGGCCCCCCCCCTAAGATAAAATTTTAATACAAAGTAGCTTGCTTATAGAAGCAAAGCTATATGAAATTATATTAATTAAATTATTAATTAGTCGCCTCGTTTTGATGCACAGCAAGGCGCTCATAAAAATAAATAAAGTCTAAATAATGAGATATTATGGGTAATATATGGTATAAATTTTAAAGGATGTAATGTGAAATTATTTTATTTTATTTAATGGATGAATTTGTCGGCTTCGCCTCAAAAATTTAGCAGGCGATAAAAAAATTAAATATGGTTATGTAAATAATGAATAGAATAGTAGGTTTACTACAAGCTGAATTCCTTCACCTTTGGTGACACCTTTGGTGACACCTTTGGTGACACCTTTGGTGACACCTTTGGTGACACCTTTGGTGACACCTTTGGTGACACCTTTGGTGACGGACGGAAAAAATAACATCCTTTTTTTGACAAAAAATATAAATAAAATATTAAACAAAACACTTAAAAAATTTATAAATTGTTACTTAAAATACAATAACATATCCAGTACTTTCCACAATAACTCTAAAAAAAAAAAAATAATAAATAACACAATGATGTTATTTACCAACAATAAACTAAAAATTGTAAAAGATTATACCAAACTATAGTAAAACTAAGAGAAATTGTTAATACAAAGTGACTTTAAAGTACAACCATATACTATATTTTTATTTTTTACCTTTAACTGCAACTGCATCTTCAAAACTTTTAGGAGGGCCTAATATTTTAGATTCATCTATGGTCTCTCTTGTGACTTCAACAACAAAGGGAGGTCTTCTATTATTATTAATACCTCTAGGCCTAACAATACATCTAAGCTCATCCGCACCATCCAAGCTACTAGGATTGAGTAGACGAGGTGCAAATTCTATTTCACCATTAGGAAGGTTTTTTTCCACATATATCACAGTGTGACTAGGTCACACTGCATAAAGAATTAACATTATGGCTAAAATTAAACCTACTATAGAAAAGCACCCTAAAGTAAGATATCTTCGGCTTCGCCGAAGCTATTAAGTTAATCAAAGTATGTATTAAGTTAATAACATTAAAGGGTCTCCTACGAAGGAGAACAGCCTCCTATATAAGTAATACCCGAGGGCTTTTTTAAGGAGGCCCACCTTCAGCCACAAAAAAACACAGGTGTCTTACTTCATACTTCATACTTCATACTTTTTGTGGCGGAAAAATACCGAAGTCTTGAAATTTTTGACAAATTTGTCAAAAAATTTGTCAAAAAAGAGCTTGCTTACGAAGTATCCACACTGGTATTTCTAATTGAATCGATGGACTAATGTTTTCAGGAAAAATAAGTTAAAATATTCATATTTTTAAATGTAAAATTAAATAAAGCTTGAAAAATCCTCAATGACCTTTTTTACCACAACCACAACCATCAACACAATCACCCTAGTTTACATAAGTAGAATCTTTAGTTTACCCTTCGGGGGGTAAACTCCCCCCGAAGGGCCCGAAGGGCCCGAAGGGTAAATCATAAATATTACTTCATTTAAATAATGATAGGCAACTAATTGTGGCATGTGGCATATTAAATATATATATATAATTAGATAATCCTGACCCTTTTTTTTTTTAAGATGGTGGTAGTAATTTAGCCAAAAAAAAACTTAATCTTTTCAATTATTATTTTTATAGAAATTCAATTTACATAGAGCTTATAATAAGTAGATTATTTTTTATTTGAAGGTTCTTCTTCAGATTCATTCTTGTCTACTTTTTCAATATCTCTTTTACTAAGGCTAGTATTAGATTCTATTTGAGATTTTTTAATCTCTTCTTCTATAGCTTTGCTTATAAAAGACATTGATTCTATTTCATCTTCTATACTTTCATTAATAGAATTTCGTTCTTTTTCATCTTTAGCTTTATTAAGATCTAGGTTTAAAGTTTTAATTCTTTCATGTATATCATCTAATTTATGTTGATAAACTTTACTCATATATTCGTGTCTAGAACGTTTAGTATTTTGGGTACATCTAAATCATTAGATCTACCCATAGTATATAGATTATCTTGTAAATAATCTTCAATAAGTCCTCTTAAACCTAATCTTATAATAATAGCGGCTCCGCTCTTTTTTTGACCCAGCGCACTCCACCTTTTTTAAACCTCTCTCCATCACTAGCTTTGGGACGTTCGATGGAGAGAGGGAACGCGGATGAAGTGCTGTCTACGACAGCAGGGCTATAAAGCCTAAAATAATATATATACCGCATTCTATGTATTGAAAATCATTAAAAATTTCTAATATTTCGGTATAATAAATTATAAATTTAATTATACTGACTACTAGTAATGTTAATAAGCTAATTACAATACGGGATATGGTCATATAAGGATTATCTTTTCATATCTTGGAAAATAAATATTTCATGTTTTGGTTGTAAATTATGTAGAGAATACTGATTCTTTTTTATGTATACACGTGTAAGTATGTACATATTAAAGACGATGATAGTATTTTAGCTAAAAGAAAACATCAATATAAATAAATTAATATAAATAATATAGGAGGGACTAAAACTAACATATATAATATATAATATATAATTATATTATATTATATTATGTATATAAATTCTCATTTTAGATTCGAACTAAAAACCTGGGTATTAGAAGTACTCTGCTCTACCATTGAGCTAATGAGAATTAAATTTAGAAACGAATCTTATTAGATAGATCATACTAAACGAATCTCTTCTTAGATGGGTATGAGACTCGAACTCATATTTTAGTGTCCGTAGCACCAAGCTTTAACCATTAGGCTAACCCATCGAAAAAAAAATATAGAAAGGTATTTACATTGACTACTTCTGACTATACCTATAAAGGTATACACACATATCAAGGAGGACCCTAGTAATTGTAATTATATCTATATATATATCTATATCAAATTAAATACAGCAAAAAAATAATAAAAAGCAACATTAATAATTAAATGCCTGTGGACCCTTAAAGAAAAGGAAGCACTTAATTATTAATAACAAAAATAATAATTAATAATTAAATCTGTCTTTTTGACAGAGTCGCTCTCTACTAATAGTTAGTAGTCACCACCAGCCTAGGATCTAGTTCATACAAAAATAGGTGGTTTCTAAACTTTGTAAAAATAATTACAAAGTTGTTCACTAGGAACAAGTATAGTGAATTGAAGAAGTATGAAGGTTAGAAGAAGTTTCATCTGGAAGTCGTTATCCAGATAAATGGCACGTAGGAAATAATAAATAAATACTACATCAGAAGTCATACTACTATTTTTTCCAGTATAAATTTAATCCTAAGCGTTAAAACGTTTAGCTCATCAATAAACAATAATAAAAATATGAAAAATTACTTCATACATACTTGAGATGAAGTAAGTTATTGATGAGACTAAAACTAAAACTAAAACTAAACTAAGATAAATATATAAATATATATTTATATATTAATGAATAATTAAAAAAAAACTAGAAAGCTTTACAGTAAATGTAAATATATCAACTATAGTAAGTATATATTTACGGGAAAAATATTATAACTATATAATACACAAGGAATTAAAATAATTAAAGCAAATAATATAGGTAATAAAACTGTTCAACAAAAAGCCATTAATTGATCAAAACGTATTCTAGGGAAAGAAGCTCTTACTCATATAAAAATAAAGATTAAAATAGAACTTTTTAATCCTATATTTAATCCATACAATAATCCATCTACAATAGAATTTTGTAAAATATATTCTTTATAAAAAAAATAATATTTATTGAAAAAATTTCAATCTACAAAGGCTAAATTAGAAAGGATATAATGAAAAAAATTAAATATATCTAAATTATTCATTAATAAATAACCACCTAAAAACAAAATACTTGTTAGTATACACATTAAAACTATACTTCCATATTCAGCTAAAAAGAAGAATACAAATACTACTGCTGCATGTTCTGTCATAAACCCACTAACAAGCTCTGATTCCAAATGTAATATATGTAAACAAGAAGATTAAAACTTGATCTTCTTATTTATTATTTACTTTAAACCTATACTGGTCTTTGTAAATAAGGCCTGAATTTAAATATTTCCCTACTGTAACTCTAGATATATTTAAGTACTTAGATAATTCAATATTATTTTTAAATTTTGCAATTAAATTATCATTAAATCATATATACCTACCCCGTAGGGGTGTTTGCTCATTCTATCACTTATCTTTTTCTTTGTTTCTTCACTATGTAACTTACCGTACATAGGATTTAATTCTCCAGGTTTACTAATCAATTTTAAGGTTTCCTCTGTATGTTTCTTACCATACATAGGGTGATTAGATTTATCTTTAAACCTATTTAACATTTTTAACTTAGCTTCATCTGTGTGCTTATATCCTTCAAGACTTGTAGCTATTCTCATAAAATTATACAAGCTATCAAAAGGATATTTTTCAATATAACTTGTTTCTAAATCAGTTAAAGCTTTATGACTTACTACTTTACTGTGATAAGTAAAGTACTCATATATGCAAAAATCAAATTTATCTAAACCATATTTTAATATGGCATTTTGTAAAGCAATATTAGATTTTTTACCAGCAATATGTTCAATAAGTCTTAAATACAGATCTTTAGCACTACCTATATACCTTTTATTATTTACTGTGTTTATAAAACAATAAATACCTGCTTTATTTCTTAATATTTCAGCATAAGAAATAACTATTTCGTTATTATCTAAATTACTAAAAACTTTTATACCCTCGCACATAAAAACAAGTGGCCTCGCTCCATCGAACGTAGTGATGGAGCGAGTCTTTGAGCGAACTACTAAGAAGGTGCTATTTTTTTTTAGGGGCGCAGCCGGTAGAGGAGTAGATATATGACCTGGAGATGGATCTAAAGAAGTAGAATAGTATCTTCGTACATTAATTAAAGATCTACGAAGGCAATTACTTGTTTTGTAATTACTCCTGAGTAAGACTAATCCCATACATACTTCTTACATTCACATGCAAGGTTGGACTATATCTTATTAAGTACTATATTTTTTTTGTACTTAATGATTGCGTGTAGTCTCTGAGGATCCTACTGGTAACTATAAAAATATTAATAATTACTTTGGTTTCCTGCTGATTATCTTAAATATTTTATATAAGGTTTTCCAGCATATAGCAATCTTTTACGAGACCGAATCGTATTGTTTACTCAATAGCCTCAGCTAAATCGTTATTTATACTATCTTAACGCTAATCAAAAAATCTATAATGTAACAAAAAAATTAAGATAGAGTCAATAAAGCTTAATTGTAACTATTATTAGTACTTAAACGCCGGCTTTTTTTCCTACGAAGTACCTACGAAGTACTACATTAAATAGGGCCGGGCTATTTACCGCGGTAGTTATTTACCTTTATTACTTTCATCATCTTGTTTTTCGTTTTTATTTTCTTTGATGTATTTATTCATATTACTTTGAATATTTTTAATTTTATCGAATTGTTCTGCTGTTCACTGTCGAGTTTTTTTACTTTTAATTACATTCATGGCTTCAACAAAAGACAAGAAATCCAAAACTTTAGCACTTTGAAGTGGATATTTTTGAAAAAAGGGTATAATTATATTTTCTAACAGCTCGAATTTATTTAACTTAAAGTCAACAGCATCGGTGTTTCTTTTTTTAACACTACCACAATCAAAAAATGTAACTATTCTTTCCATGAGAACAGTATCTCTACTATGTTGTGTTATTTGAAAATGTAACCATACTTTGTAACTAGTGTTAGGCATTGATGGTGCATCTGAAGACTTTTTCTCTACTGTAATTATATTAAAACTACCTTCCCCATCTATGAATCCTACTAATCATTCCGGTTGGATTTTTCTTTCTGGAACTTCAGGTCTCATTACTGGTACTAAGTTAGGATATAATTCTTTTAATTCCTCTGATATTCCATTATTCAGATAATATCTAAGGTTAAGAATTTTTATAAATCCTTGCTCACTTAAAGAAGATTCATTTTTTATAATTAAAATAATTTGCCTAAATAATTCGAAATCCGCAAATTTTTTAGTTAATAGAGGGTAAGCTTCAAAATGCGGTATCAAAATATCTACAATATCACTAAGTTTTCTAATAATATACTTAGCCGTATTTTTCTCAAAACTTATAGTTCCTACTCCTCCAAAATATTCTTTGATACGATATAATATATCTATATCTCGGGCATTTAATTTAATTTGGAAAAAAGGTTCTAATCTTCATCCTAGTTTGTAGCCCTTAGCTTTATAAATCTTAATACCAAAGGAACCTTCCCCATCCGTGAAACCTGTTATTCATTCAGGGTGTAGTGAACTATCTTTGAGAGTTAAGGAACTATATAATTTTATGAATGTTTTAAAGTTTACCTTTCCAGCTGCATAGTGTAATTTGTAAAATGTACGTAGTGTACTAAAATTATTGTAAATATTCATAATAATAGTGATATTATAAATATAATTAATAATTATTAATCTTGTAATTGAAATAAATACGGTTGTAATATAATAATAAGCTAAGACTATATGATAATTTAAACTAGCCTCTGCGAGATCGAACGGAGCTCTGTTAGTTTCAGCTACGGATCCAATAAAAAATATAATAAATATTGGCAATAAAGGCAGTACATATCAGATAGCTCGCTGAGATTCGGTATTAACTGTAAGATTTAAGTTACCTGTTAGCATAATAACTAATAGTATAGCAGAACTTAATACTAACTCATAACTAATCAATTGAGCTGTACTTCTTAAAGAACCTAAAAAAGCATATTTACTATTAGCACTTCATCCAGCTAATAGTATACCGTAGGTAGCTAAAGAAGATACAGCTAACATATAATATATTCCTAGGCTAAAATCATTAACGGCTAATCCGGGTCCATACAAAATATAAAAAGTAATAATTAAAATTTAAAAACTTCTTCCCCTATTCATACCCTTTTGAATTTCTTTTATTTTTATAATATTTTCTTCTTGTTTATGTTCTCTTTTTTTTACTATTTCCGAAACTAAGTATCAATCTTTAAAATCTAAAGATTTTATACCTAATATTGGATTATTAATAAAAAAAGGTATTATAATTTCAGTAATATCAGAAAACTTAGTAACTTTAAAATCCATTAGGTTTTCTTTTTTTCTTAAATAACAATACCCACAATTTAAATAATCTTTAATTGCAATTAATAATACCTCATCTTTTTCATGCTGAGTAATTTTAAATAGAAGAGACTTAAAAATACCATTATCTAAAGAAACAGAGAAATTACCTTCACCTGATGTGAATCCTGTTATCCACTGTGGATGTGGAATTATGCAAGGTTCTCTTAAAGGACGGGCAACTGGAATAGTTTCAGGAAACATTAATTGTAATTCTTTTGATAAACCGAAATTTAAAGTTGCTTTTAAGTTAATAATTTTTTGTAAACCTTTAGTATTCAAATATTCTTTTAATTGAATAATAGAAACAATTTGTTTAAATAATAGATAATCCCCTTTTTTTCTAGAAATTAGAGGATACTTATCAAAAAATTCAATTAATTGTATTATCTCTTGTAATTTTTTGACTCTAAAAGTACATGTAGATTGGCTACTATCTACAGTACCTATATTACCTAAACTATGTTGAATTCCTAATATAACAAGAAAATCTTTAACATGAAGTTTAATTTGGAAAACAGGTTGAATTTCTCAGCCTGCTTTATATTTAGGTTTTTTTAATATATTACACATAAAACAACCACCGCCTTTGGCGACAGCATCCGTAAACCCTGTTATAAATCAAGGGTCTACTTTAACCAAGCGTTCGTTGGTTATGCTTGTTAATGTTGAATAATTACGGTGATAATTAACTTTTAAAGAATTAGAGTTGCGAACAACCTTTTCAATTAATGGTGAACCGTAGTTATTTTTTGCATACAATTACGATAACTTATTTCTAAGTTAATAGAGCACACCTTAAATATTTACAATAATATTATAAATACCTATAGCCGTCTGCTCGTTGCTCTTTTACAGTATTATAAGTATTTAATACTGACTTAGATACGCGATTGTCCATTTCTCAGAGTTTAACCCTCTGCTCTGATCATCTTATAACTTATTACTATACCTGAGTAATTACTTCAGCCACTTAAGTACTTTCGTACTTAGTTTAGTATTATAAGCTTTAGGAGTTCCCCGTAGTTTGACTATATCACCCTATGGACATAAGGTATAACTGCGTAACCTAAAAGAGAGAAAATTAAGGTAATAACAGGCCCTAAGAAGAATAATATTATATTAGCTTGTGTTGGGGCTACATATTCTTTTAATAGTAATTTTAATGCATCGGCAAATGCTTGAAGTAGTCCATAATACAAATCTCCCCCTCTAACCATTCATAAAAAAAGGTTTCTTATAATACAGGTAAAGTTAGGGGCCTTCTCCCTAAATAATAAAAATATTATCCATTTAACGAATATTTCCTTATAAAAATCTTTTTATTGTGTTTATATAAGAATAATAATCCTGTACTCTTTCAAGTAGGGTCTGACTATATCTTAAATTTTAATCATTAATAATTAAAATTAACCACCGTTTAGTCGATGAACTGTATACCTAATTTTTTAACTTAAAAAAAATTTTTTTTTTACCAAAAATTTGCTAGAATGAATCAAAGGAGTATTTTACCCTAAGACTCTGTCTTAGTAATATTTAAGCTAGAAAACTAGGCACTTGGCTGCAGATTACCTATTTCCTTTCGTGCATCTATTTCTGTTTCACTATACCTCTAGTTGTTAACTGAGCCATAAGCTAATTACTTAACTTACTTAGTCGAAATAGCTTTAAGGCTTTCCTGTCAATTTGATGGTTATTAATTAGAGTGTATAACTCTAATTGGGGCCTAGTAAGGGTCCTTACTCCTTACTCTCATAAAAAAAAAATTATTATTTTATTATACTTTGAATGTAGTATAAAAGTATAACCCTTTATAACTTTTATCTGAATCTAAATATTTACTAATTGTTATAGT
>Ga0247816_10000860_pt1 | contig 15879 bp, 9 predicted proteins | sample UWRJL209509C1_FD_179930 | JGI IMG/M metagenome (GOLD analysis project Ga0247816, IMG submission 179930) | Plant litter microbial communities from Arlington Agricultural Research Station in Wisconsin, United States - UWRJ-L209-509C-1 | ecosystem: Environmental > Terrestrial > Plant litter >...
TCCGAGAATGCAAATGTATTTATGGGATGCTGCGCCTCCTACACTGCCATTAAAAATAAATACGCCGCTTGATATTGCAGGTCCAAGAGAAGGAAGAGATAATGCTTTTTCACCAGGACATGTTGCCTTACCTATAGCGCCAGCAGGAATTCAATCTGATTTGGTTTTATATAATGACGGAACTCCAGATATTGGCGCAACTGACAATGCTGACGGTTGTAGCGCTGCAATTAATGCCGCTGCAATTAATGGCAAAATTACAGTAATCAGAAGATCTGTAGCTGAAGCTTCAGGAGGAACTCCTTGTTCATTTGCTGAAAAAGTAAAAAATGCACAAAATGCCGGAGCTACTGCTGCAATCATTGTAAACAATGTTGAAGGGATTATTTCTATGTCTGGAGCTGATGCAACTATTACAATTCCTGCAATCAGCGTTACTCAACAAGTTGGAGAAGCTTTAATTACAAGAATTAAATCACAAACAGTAAACGCAACTCTTCAACTTGATTCTGCACCATTTATTAATTCTGATGGCGATTTTGACAATAGCATCATTGCTCACGAATATGGACATGGAATTTCTACAAGATTAATTGGAGGTCCTGCAAATTCAGGATGTTTGCAAAATGCAGAACAAATGGGAGAAGGTTGGTCTGACTGGATTTCAATGATGATGACTATCAAAACTGGCGACAGTGGAGCGAATCGAAAAGTAATTGCTTCTTTTGCAGCTGGTCAGCCAACAACTGGAGCTGGAATTAGAACATATCCATATTCAACAAACATGAGTATTAACCCGTTAACTTTTGCTAATTCTAATCTTGGAGCTAATTTACAACACACAAGAGGAGAATTCATGGCTGCAGTTTTATGGGATTTAACTTGGGCTTACATTGCAAAATATGGTTTTGACGCAAATATATACTCTGGAAACGGAGGTAATAATAAAGTAATGAGACTTGCTATTGACGCCTTCAAATTAGTACCATGTGGTCCTTCAACTGTACATTATCGTGACGCGCTTATTGCTGCTGATCAAGCAACAACTGGCGGACAAGACTATTGTATGATTACTGAAGTTTTCAGAAGAAGAGGTATGGGATTAAATGCTAGTTCAGGAAGTGCAAACAATGCAACTGACCAAGTTGAAGATTTTACAGCATTTCCAGCTGGTCCAAACTGTGTGCTTTCTGTAAACACTTTAGACAAGTCTAATTCTATCAAAGTATTCCCAAATCCATCTAGAGGCAATTTCAATGTTGAAATTAAAGATTTCTCAGGAAATGTTACTATTTCAATTTATGACCTTAACGGAAGAGAAGTTTACAGTTTGAAAAATGAAAATTTTGAAAACCAAAAAACAATTCAAGCAGGAAACTTACAAACAGGATTATACATCTTAAAATTAAAAGGTGAAAACTTGAATCACACACAAAAAATTATGGTTGAGTAATCATCCATTCAAGTAAATCTAAAAACGGAGCAATGCTCCGTTTTTTTTTGCTTAAAACCAAACTTCTTTAAATTCCCAAACTTTGTAAATAAACAATCCGAAAAACGCCATGCAGATTACAAATTTCATAAAAGTAGAAGCCAAGAAACCAATAAAAGAACCTGTAGCCGCTTTTAAAGCTCGCTTGTGATCTTTTGAATTATAAATCATTTCTCCAATAAAAGCACCAACAAACGGACCAATAATAAAGCCAAAAGGAATGGGCAAAATTAATCCGATTACAAGACCAATATTAGTGCCCCAAATTCCATACGAACTACCTCCAAAACTTTTTGTGCCTTTAGCAGGAATGACATAATCTAAAATTCCAGCAATAATTGCAATTAAAAGTGTTATTCCAAGCAACCAATATTCTGTTTCAATTCCGCTACAAAAATACAGCAAGAGTAAGCCAATCCACGAAAGTGGCGCATCAGGAAGTACAGGTAGAAAGCTTCCAAGAATACCGCCAATGACGCAAATAAATCCGGCAATCAATAAAAAGTATTCCATAAATTAAATTTAGTATTTTTGAATTTCGTAATATTACAAAATGCCTGCCAAACATTATATGAGAAAAATTGCTATAATTCTTTTTTTAGGACTGCTTTTCAGTTCGTGCCAGAATCTCAAAAATCCTGAGATTTCTGAAGAGCAACTTTTACAGCAAGAATTAAAAAAAATAAACTTCAGCCAAGTGGACGAATTTCCATCGGTTGCAGTTTGTGATACGTTAAAAGATGTAGAAACCAGAAAATTATGCTTTTTTGACTATTTGACTGTTGCCATTCAAGAAAAACTTTCAATTGACACACTAGCAATTCTGTATCCTGAAATTGACACCATTCAAGTTAAAGTTACCGTTTATCCTGATTCTAGATTAGAATTTGAGCCTCAATTTCCAGCAGATAGCTTGGCATATGATAAAAACAAAATCGACAGTATTTTAAGAAACCGACTCAAAGATTTCCCGAAAATAAATCCAGCCTTGAAAAGAGGAATTCCTGTAAAAACCCAATTTGTACTTCCAGTAATTTTAAATGTAGAATAGATACAGAAATTAATTTAACCCGATGGGGGTAATTAAGGATAACGATTTTTGTCATTCCGACGAGGAGGAATGTTTACAAATTGGACTACTAACGGAGATCCCTCCTTCGTCGGAATGAGAATTTTGGGTAAATTTGACTGCTTTTTTTTGAATAATTAGCTAAAATTGTAATTACACCGAACGGTTTAATTCAATCTTGAAAAGTCCTTCCCTTCCACTCATATTTTCCAAACAAGGAACATAATGCTACAGAAGTGCTGAAAAATGGATAGAATAAATTGATCAAAAGAAAGAATTTTACTGATTTTGGCTTGAGAAACTTTCCTGTTTGAAACAAAATTAAAAAGTCAATACCTATTTTTATAGCAAACAAAAGATACCAATTCCAAAAAGAAAAAAAAGAAAAAAGCATTAAGATAAAAGACAATACGATAGCTAAATTTCCTGCAAAAACAATTAATGCCGCTATTTTTCCAAAAGAACTTTCATAAGAAGATGCCTTTGAAGCCCAGCGAATTCTTTGATTAAAAACACTTTTCCAACTATCAAGTGGATTTGTCAAAACCAGAAACTCGTCTGATTTCAAATAATGTATTTTTTCAATTCCGATGTTTTTATTTCCAACTGCTTTTTGCAATAAAAAAACGTCGTCTCCGCTTCCCATTTTATCGTTTCCATCAAAGCCGTTCACTGTTTTAAAAAGTTTTTTGGTGTAAGCAAAATTAGCTCCGTTACACATAAACGGTTTTTCAATTCCAAAACTACCAATTGTTGCACCTTGCAGACTCATCATATCCATTTGCTGAAACTGTGCTAAAAAAGATTCCCCTGACAAGAAGGAAACTGCACCTGAAATCATTTCTGGATTGTGAATTTGAATATAATTATCCAATACTTTCAGCCAATTTTGATTGACAAAACAATCAGCATCAGTCGTAAGAATCCATTCGTTTTGAATTTGATGTATTGCCGTAACAATCGCATCTTTTTTAGGAGAATTTGAAGCTCTCACATTTTCAACAATCTTAAAATTAAAAGTCAGCGCGCTAAATTTTTTTATAATTTCAATGGAATTATCTTCAGAAGAATCATCAATAAATAAAATTTCAAAATGATCTGTCGGATATTGCAGCTGTGATAAAGAATAAAGCAAATTTGGAAGATTTTCTGCTTCATTTCTAAAAGGAATAACTATAGAAAACTTTGTTTGGGGTTCTAAATCACTTGGTTCAAATAACGGTATTTTTTTTAATCCGTAAGCCAAAACACCTATGAATAAAGCATAAACGAGAATTACTCCAAAAAAAATTAATGTTACGACTTCCATTTTGGTTTGAAATTAAGTACATAAAAACTTCCTATCAACACCGGAAGCACAACGTTTAAAAACCACATTAAAGTGGCAATAAAAACTACAATCCATTCGTTTACGCCCAACTTTCCGAAGAAAAAAACAGCAACGCTTCCTTTTACTGCAAAGTCTAAAAATTGAAAAGTTGGCAAAGAAGAAGCCAAAAAATAAACGCTGGAAATAGTTCCCATTAGTATCCAGTAAGGCAAATCTACATCAAAGGCAAGAAACAAAAAGTAATATTGGTGCGAAAAAATAAGATAACGCAATACCGCAAGCAAAATATTTTTTTGGTGGATTGCTTTGGGAATTTCATTTATTTTCTCTGTTAATCGATTTAAAGAATAACCTTTAATCTTGATTTTTTTAAACAAGAAAAATAGTAAAAAAAGTAGTATTGCAATAGAAATAATGACCAAAACCCATTTTCCAAAACCCAAAATCATCAAACCAATTGTTCCAAAAAAAACAGTCAGCACCATTTGAATTCCGTTACAGATCAAATTTAAAAAGACTATTTTTTTTGCTTCTTTTTTTTCATAATACAAAGCTTTTGCACCATATTCTCCGATTCCATTTGGTGTAAAAATAGAAGCTGTCAATGCTGCCAAAACCTGTTCAGTGGCTTGAGAAATAGAAATTTTATGAATTAGCTGCGCCAAATTTTGCCACTTTAAAATTTCTAAGAACCGATTGAAAAAGCTAAAAGAAAGGAGAAATAAAATACCAAAAAATGATTTTTTTCGATTTATCAATTCAAAAAATTTATCCCAATCTAATTTTTCATTAGTTGCCAATTGGTGATATATAAAATAAAAAGCACCAACAACCACAATGATTTTGACACAGAGAATCAGTATATTCTTAGCTTTTTTTGAAATTGAAAACATGCTACAAAAGTAAGAGAAACTAAGCGTAAAAAACATTCAAATGAGCGACAATACGCTTGTTAAAAAAAAGTTAAAAACAGAGCGATCTTGCATTTCATAGGATTATTTGACCGTTCATCGAGTAAATAGCGAAAAATTATTTTCAACAAGAATTTCATTTTAGATTTGCTTTCATAAATATTTAAAATCAAAAAATATGAAAAAATTATTCGCCGAGTTTTTTGGAACTTTTTGGCTTGTTTTTGGAGGTTGTGGAAGTGCTATTTTTGCAGCCGGAATTCCAGAATTAGGCATTGGGTTTACTGGAGTAGCATTCGCATTTGGGTTAACCGTTTTAACAATGGCTTATGCTGTTGGACACATTTCGGGAGGGCATTTTAATCCCGCCGTTTCCTTAGGTCTTTGGGCCGGAGGAAGATTTTCAGCCAAAGAATTAGTACCTTACATTGCTTCTCAAGTAATTGGAGGTTTTGCAGCCGCCGGAAGTTTGTATTTAATAGCTTTTGGAAAAGCCGGTTATACAATTGATTCCACACAAGCAGGAGCCTTTGCCGCTAATGGTTTTGGAGAACTATCGCCAGAAAAATATTCAATGGAGGCCGCTTTTGCAATTGAATTTCTTTTGACTTACTTTTTTCTGATTATCATTTTAGGAGCCACTGATAAATTTGCAAATACTGCTTTTTGTGGTATTGTTATCGGATTAGGATTAACACTGATCCACTTGATAAGCATTCCAATCACAAATACTTCTGTAAATCCTGCAAGATCTACTTCACAAGCTTTTTTTGCTGGTGGCGAATATGTGTCACAGCTTTGGCTTTTTTGGGTTGCGCCGATTTTGGGTGCTATTTTAGCCGGATTTACTTATAAATTTATATTACAAAAACACGAAGATTAAAAACATTAAAAAGGCGAGAAAATTTCTCGCCTTTTTTATGCTTATTTAAAAAAGGTTGCAAAATAAAAAACCAGCCAAAAGAACTCGGCTGGTTGATTTGATCTTTTACGTTAAATAATTAAACAACTTGCGGACCCGCTTTTACAAGATTTTTTCCTTCTTCATTGGTAGCATATTGTTCGAAATTTGCCACAAATAATTTTCCTAAATCTTTTGCTTTTGCCTGCCAATCTAATTCGTTAGCATAGGTTTTTCTTGGATCTAAAATATCAGAATCCACACCTTCTAAACTTGTTGGAATTGCAAAATTAAATATTGGCAAAGTTGTAGTTTCTGCATTTTCTAAAGAACCATCTAAAATTCTGTCGATAATTGCTCTTGTATTTTTGATAGAAATTCTTTTTCCAGTTCCGTTCCAGCCTGTGTTTACGATGTAAGCTGTCGCATTATTTTGCTCCATTTTCTTTACCAATTCTTCTCCGTATTTTGTTGGATGCAATGATAAAAATGCTTTTCCGAAACATGCTGAAAACGTCGGTTGCGGTTCAGTAACTCCTCTTTCTGTTCCCGCTAATTTAGCCGTAAAACCAGAAAGAAAATGATATTTAGTTTGTTCTGGAGTCAATTTTGCAACCGGAGGCATTACACCAAAAGCATCTGCAGTCAAGAAAATTACTTTTGAAGCATGGCCCGCTTTTGAAACTGGTTTCACGATATTGTCAATATGATAAATCGGGTAAGAAACTCTTGTATTTTGAGTTACAGAACCGTCTTTGAAATCAATTTTTCCGTTTTCGTCAAGTGTTACATTTTCTAACAAAGCATCTTTTCTGATAGCATTATAAATATCTGGCTCGTTTTCTTTGCTCAAATCGATAGTTTTTGCATAACAACCTCCTTCGAAATTAAAAACACCTTCATTATCCCAACCGTGTTCGTCGTCACCGATTAATTCACGTTTTGGATCAGTTGACAAAGTTGTTTTTCCTGTTCCAGATAATCCAAAGAAAACAGCAACATCGCCATCTTTTCCTTTGTTTGCAGAACAGTGCATGGAAGCGATTCCTTGCAATGGCAAATAATAATTCATCATCGAAAACAATCCTTTTTTCATTTCGCCGCCATACCAAGTTCCACCAATAATCTGGATTTTCTCTGTAAGGTTGAAAGCGACATACACTTCAGAATTTAATCCGTGTGTTTTATAATCCGTGAATTCTGTTTTCGAAGCGTTCATAACTACGAAATCAGGCTCTCCATAATTTTCTAATTCTTCTTCCGTCGGGCGGATGAACATATTTTTTACAAAATGCGCTTGCCAGGCCACTTCCATAATAAAACGAACTTTCAATCTTGTATTTTCGTTTGCGCCGCAAAAAGCATCTACAACAAATAATTTTTTATTAGATAATTGCTTAACCGTAGTTTCCTTCAGCGCATTCCAGGTGTCTTTTGAAATCGGTTTGTTATCATTTACCGCTTTTGGCGAAGTCCACCAAATTGTATCTCTCGTCACGTCGTCTTCAACAATATATTTGTCTTTTGGCGAACGTCCGGTAAAATCTCCGGTCATTACATTTACAGCTCCAAGCTCTGACAACTGCCCTCTTTCAAAGCCTTCTAAAGCCGAATTCAGTTCTTCGTCATAAAGCAAATCATAAGAAGGATTGTAAATCACTTCTTCTGCATTTTTGATTCCATATTTTTCTAACGCAATCGTTTTCGTAAATTGAGCGTAATTATCCATAGAATTATAATTTTGTTGTGTTTAATTATTTGGCAAAAGTAAAAAATAAATTTATAAAAAAATCAATTTGGCAAAAATTTATCCCTTCTTCTTAATAATATTCAAAAAAAGTATTCCCCAAGCACAAATCATTAGCAATCCTCCAATTGGAGTCACTATGCCAATTGCACGAATATCAACGCCAGCTATGCCTTTGGTTGCCAAAAAATAAATCGAACCAGAAAAAAGTACGACTCCTGATAAAACAAAATAATAAATGCTTTTTTTAGCCTTTCCAGAAACATAAGAAGTACTTCCAATAAATAATAAAAAAATGGCATGGTACATTTGATAGCGAACGCCCGTTTCAAAAGAAGCCAATTGATTCGCATCTAAAGTTTCCTTCAAGGCATGTGCACCAAAAGCACCTAAAATGATAGCGATACATCCTAAAACAGCTCCTGTTGCAATTATTTTTTTGTCCATGATTCTAAATTTATCCTACAAATTTAGCGCTTCTTAAAAACTTTTTGACAATCAAAGTCGATTAAATTTTTTTAAATATAACAAATACTTACTTTTGTTTTATATTCAACAAATCTAGGATTTAATGAGACATATTTTAATAATTGGCGCCGGAAGGTCAGCTTCTTCACTAATTCAATATCTTCTGAATAAATCAGAGGCAGAAAATCTTCACTTAACAATTGGCGACTTATCGTTAGAATTAGCACAGAAAAAAACCAAAAATCATAAAAACGCAACTGCAATTGCCTTTGACGTTTATGATCCTGAACAGCGAAAAGTAGAAATCCGGAAAGCAGATATCGTCATTTCAATGCTGCCCGCTTTCATGCACATTGAAGTAGCAAAAGATTGCATCGTTTATAAAAAACACATGGTTACCGCGTCTTATATCAGCGACGCCATGCAAAATTTAGACGAAGAAGCCAAAGCCAACAACCTAGTTTTCATGAACGAAATTGGGCTTGATCCAGGAATCGATCACATGAGCGCCATGAAAGTGATCGATGAAATTCGTGACAAAGGAGGAAAAATTATCCTTTTTGAATCGTTTTGTGGCGGACTTGTGGCTCCCGAATCTGACAACAATATTTGGAATTACAAATTCACTTGGAACCCAAGAAACGTAGTTTTAGCTGGACAAGGCGGCGCGGCGAAATTCATCCAAGAAGGCACTTACAAATACATTCCTTATAACAAATTATTCCGCAGGACTGAATTTATGGAAGTCGAAGGTTATGGCCGTTTTGAGGGTTATGCCAATCGAGATTCCTTGAAATACCGCAGTGTTTACGGCCTTGATGACGCACTGACTTTATACAGAGGAACGATTCGCCGTGTTGGTTTTTCAAAAGCTTGGAATATGTTTGTGACGCTTGGAATGACTGATGATTCTTATACAATGGAAGATTCTGAAAACATGACTTACCGTGAATTTACCAACTCTTTCTTACCTTATCATCCAACAGATTCTGTAGAAATCAAATTAAGATTAAGTCTTAAAATCGATCAAGACGACATCATGTGGGACAAGCTTTTAGACTTAGATTTGTTCAACCCAAGTAAAATTGTGGGACTGAAAAATGCAACTCCGGCTCAGATTTTAGAGAAAATTTTATCAGAAAGCTGGACTTTAGATGAAAACGACAAAGACATGATCGTCATGTACCACAAGTTTGGCTATGAAATCAATGGTCAAGAAAAGCAAATCGACTCAAAAATGGTCTGTATCGGCGATGACCAAACCTATACCGCAATGGCAAAAACCGTAGGGCTTCCGGTAGCGATGGCGACTTTACAAATTTTGAACGGAAATATCACGACTCCTGGCGTTCAGCTTCCTATAAACAAAGAAGTTTACCTGCCGATTCTGAAAGAATTAGAAGAATATGGAGTAATTTTTAATGAAAAGGAAGTTTCTTATATGGGATATAATCCGAAGAGTGTTTCTAGCTAAATTTTTTGCGAGGAAGGAAGCACTTACATTTACGAAGCAAGCATTTTTTTATAGGATGAAACTCGGATTTTCCTAACCCGTTTTGAAAACGGGTTAGGATATTGGCAAAGTTGGCGCTGGAGTTTCTAAAAAATCAATAGTTTCTCGATAGCCCCGATTGGCGGCAGTAGCCTTTTTCCCCGGGGTTCGGGGAAAAAGCTACTGCAGAAAGCGGGACTGAGGTTTCTGAAAATACCGAAAGTTTCGCTGCTTAAAAAGTTAATTATTGTAATCATAATAACTATTTACCTTTGCTACGCAAGTTTCGCAAAAACGAAGTTGCCATGTTAGCGAAAGTTCATGAATGCCTTGGGTGTGACCAATTTTTGAGGTATTAATGTCATAAGAATATCCAAAATTTAAATTCCCAAAATGAACAGAAACATAAGGATTTACAGAAGTCAAAAAGTGACTGTATGTGCTTTTGGGTTCTGGATTAATTACTGCTGTGGCTCCGATAACAAAGGTTTTAAGTTTTAACGCACCTCCTAAATCCAATCTGTTAAACTGGGATTGCCTCATGTAATTTGCATTAATTAATAGTTTAGAATTTTCTGGAAAGATCGTTGAAGGAGAGCCATCAATATCAAACGCGTAACCACCGTGAATAGTTAAAAATAAATCTAAAGGAACATTTCTTTCATCTAAAAAGGAAATATTTGGTCGGTTCAAGTGTTTCAAAGTTGCACCAAACCAACCTTCTTCATTATCAATTATAAATCCGGCAGCAATATCTATAAAATTAATATTGTTTTTATGACCCAAAACATTTCGGTCAATAGTGCTTCCTGAGATTGCTCCGGTGTTTGAATTTATCTGATCTTCTAATAAAAGATTTTTAAAATTATAGCTTTTTGTGCCATATCCGACTTCAATTCCGGGTCTAAAGCTCCATTTATAATCAAGTTCCACTTTATAGGAGTAAACTGCATTTACTTGAAGAAAATTATAGTTGGTAAAAGCTTCTCGATTGTTTAAAACAGTCATTCCAACGGCTGCGTGATCTCCAACCATTTTATTAATAAATGCATAATCTGTATCCACTACTCTATTTCCATCTGGCCATTGGCGGCGATGCAAAATACCTGCACGCCAGTTATATTGAAATCCAGTAAATCCTGGATTCAGCGTTTCTGGCATTAATGAATATTGTGTAAAAACGGGATCTTGTGCGCTAATGTGAATTGTAAAAAAACTTAGTGCTATAAATAAACTTTTGCGTAATTTCATGTTCTTATGTGTTTATTTAATTAGTACTAAAGTTTGATTGTTATTCACAATCGTTCCATAAAAAGTTTCTGCGCTTACCTTTGAATAATAATTGCCATTTTCAGAATTGATGCCTTTAATTTTTCCATCCCAACCTTTAATTACATCTCCAACTTCTGAATAAATTAAGGAACCCCAAGTATCATAAATTTCAAGACGAATATTTTTTAATCCTTTTGTTACCGGCCTAAAAGTGTCATTTATACCATCATCACCTGGCGTAAAAGCTGTGGGAACAACCAATATATATCCTTTTTCAACTGATAAATACAAACGATTTACATACACACATCCAAAAGGATAAGTGACTGTTTGAGTGACTAAATAATTCTTTGGAATTGCATAAATATGCGTGGGATTTAATTCGTTAGAGAAAGTTCCATCGCCAAAATCCCAAAGTACATTTGTGTAATCTCCACTTATTGTACTTGTGAATTCTATAGGATCAGTAATCGAATAGAATCCATAAGAAGTATAAGCAAATGAACTTGCTGAAAAATCAGAATTATCGATTATAGGAAGAGCTACATTCAGTGAATAAATAGCCGTGCAACCAATGGCATCTGTTGCTGTCAGCATGATCAGTCCATTTTGAGCAGTTGTCATAAATTCATTATTTACGCCAGTTACAGTACCACTTGACCAATTGAATTGATAAGGTGGAACGCCTCCGCTGATTTGTGCAGAAAAGTTTTGGGTCACTGTTTGAGTATTGCAATTTGCATTTGTTGCTGTATCCACAGAAAGAACTATTGGATTTGGTGCTATCAGACTATATTGTGCCATTTGTGTACACAATCTCGAGTCGGTAACGGTAACTGCATAATTTCCGGCAGGAATATTTGACAAATCTTCTGTAGTCATTCCATTGCTCCAAGAATAAATAAATGGCGGCGTTCCTCCTGAAACTACTAAATCGATTGCTCCTGAATTTGCATTTGAACAATTCAAGGCATTTGTAATATTTGCGCTAAGAACTAAAGGCTGTGGTTCAAGAATAGTAAAATTTCTGGTAATTGTACAAGGCTTTGAATCTGTGATTGTCACTGAATAAGTTCCTGGCCCTAAATTATTTCGGGTGATTCCGGCTGTGCTTCCATCGCTCCAAACTAAATTAACAGGTGCAACTCCTCCGACAAAATTTAAAGCAATACTTCCATCTTGAGCACCAAAACAAGAAATATGTGAGACCACAGGATTTACTGTAAAAATTGGCGGACTCGGAATGTTAATCGTGACTTCTTCTTGACATCCTAAATCATCTGTTACAGTAATTGTATAATCTCCTGGCGCCAGATTATCTTGATTTAGTCCAACTGCTAAATTACTCCACTGAATTTGATAAGGTAGATTTCCGCCTGTAATCGAAACTGAAATGGTAGCATTATTATCTCCATAACAAACAATGGGAGTTTTCACAGCACTAATTATAATCGGTGTTGATTCTGTAATTGTTACTGCTAAATTTGCAGTACAACCTAAGTCGTCTATCAAGTTCAAGTTGTAAGTTCCAGCCAAAAGATTGGTTAGGTTTTGAGTTGAACTTGTAAAACGATTTGGACCAGACCATGAATAACTATAATCAGTTGCAATTGTTCCGCCGACTGCATTTATAGTAATTGATCCCGTTGAAGCGCCAAAACAATTTACATTGGTTTGACTTACAAGTGTTACATTTAATATTGGCGGTTCGGTTATTGTAAATACTTCTGTTCTTGGTCCACAATTATTTGAGTCAGTAACAGAAACAATATAATCGCCTGCGCCAAGGTTAGCAATATCTTCGGTTGTTGAAAAAGGCAAACCATTTTTTGTCCAATTGTAATTATAAGCTCCAATTCCTCCAGAAACGGTAATTGAAATTGCACCATCTGTAGTTCCAAAACATGTAATGTTTGAGTTTACATCTGTCGTAATTGTAATATCGCTTGGTTCAAGTATTGTATAATTATTTGATATCGGGCAACCGCCTGCATCTGTAATAGAAAGACTGTAAAGCCCTGGAAAAAGACCGCTAATATTCGAGTCTGAAGATGTAAATCCGTTTGGACCAGTCCAAGCAATTATGTAAGGCGCTCCGGTTGAGAATGGAATTCCTCCTGTTATGGTTGTAGTAATCGAACCATTATTAGCTCCAAAACAAGTTATATTTGATTGCGCAGCATTTACATTAATCGCTGGATTTACAGTCACGGTTATGGTAAAACTTGCTCCTGTACATGTTCCAACCGTTGGAGTTACAGTATAAGTCACAGTGGCTGGACTTGTAATTGCATTTATTAATGTTTGACTAATACTACTTTGTGGTACTGATTGAAACGAAGCTCCGGTTACAGCACCAGCTGGATTTACAATTGGGTTTGACCAAGTATAAGTTGTTCCTGTTGGCACAATATCTCCTGTTGCATTATCAGGAAGTATTGTAAATGTTGCACCACTACAAATTGTTTTCATTTGCGGTGCTATAATCGGTTTTGGATTTACCGTTATTTCGGCTACATTAGAATTTATACTATTACAGTCTCCTGGCAAAGTTGGAAAAGTAATTATGCAATAATAAAATAGTGTTCCTACCGAAGTTACATCGGGCGCATAATTAGCTGTATTTGCTGATGCAATGGCAATTCCTCCCGAATTTGAATTAATCGTATTGCTATACCATTGGTATTGCACAGTTCCTGAACCATTTGTATAAGCCACATTTAATTGAGGAGTTGTTTGCCCAAAACATAGCGTATTAGAAATAGGTTGCGTAGTAAAATTAGGCGCAATATTCGTAATAACAGTAGCAATAGCACTTGTTACGCTACAACCTGTCATTCCGTTTTGAGTTATAATACAATAATAATATATTGTTCCTGCAATTGTTGTCGGTGGCGAATACGTACTGGCAGTAGCTCCCAAAATACTAGTTCCGCTTGTCGTATTATTAACTGAATTAGAATACCATTGATATGAAAAAACACCGGTCAAGTCAGTCATAATCACTTCTAAATTTTGTAAAATTGCTCCTTGACAGATTCTTTGAGAACTTAAAGGCTGTGTTGCTATCGTTGGATCATTATTAACAATAACTTCTGCAATGGCACTAATTAGATTACCACAGTTACTACCACTTAAAGTAATAACAACATAATAATAATTAGATCCCGCAGATATAAAAGTTGGTGGCATGTAAGTTGCATTAACCGCACCCGGAATTAGTGTACCTCCTGTTGTTGAATTCACCGAATTAGAATACCATTGATAACTTGGCGTTCCTGTTCCACCAGAATAAGCAACTGTTAATGGCGCTGCAATAGTGGATCCTACACATAAATTTTGACTTGCTTGAGGTTGATTTGTTATTACTGCCGAATTAGCAATGGTTACTGTCGCCACACCTGATGTTATGCTTGAACAGCCTCCAGAAGTCAAAGCAATTACACAATAATAATAAGTAGTTCCAATGATGTTTGACGGAGGACTAAAAGTCGGATTAGTTTCTCCTGGAATAATTGTACCTGTCGTTGTATTGTTAGAAGTATTTGAATACCACTGATAGGTAGGACTCCCCGAAGTACTGCTCAAAGCAACACTAAGAATAGTTGGCGTTCCTCCCTGGCAAACCGTGCTCGATGCAGGTTGTGTAATTATACTTGGTGCCGGATTAATATTTATTACATAATTGGATGGCATTCCGATGCAACCGTTTATTGACGGAGTTATCACATAAGTAATTGTACCCGACGAAGAACTTGTTGTAGTAATCGTTTGAATAGGAATTGAATTTGTAGATCCAGAAGCTATAAAGCCTGTAATCCCTGGCGTTGCAGTTGCTGTCCAAGAAAATGTTGTGCCTGATAAGTTTGAAGTTAAATCAACTAAAGTAGTAGCCGTTCCTGAACAAATAGTTTGAGATAATGGAGCTGTGGTTAATACAGGAACTTCATTTATTAAAAATGTTTTCGTAAATATAGCTGATGCTCCGCATTCTGTAGAGACAATTAAAGAAACCGTATAAGTTCCAGAATTCGCATAATTAATAGGCCCCGGAGATGGCAAACTTGAAGTTGAAGGCATTCCCCCAGGAAAACTCCAAGCATAAGTTAGTCCGGCTGATGACGGCGCGCAAGCATTTACGATTGCCGTTGGATTTAAGGTTGCCGTACCGCAATAACTAGTTGAAATTCCATTAATAGCTGTAATTGTTGGGGGGCTTTTAACGGATACTGTTCGTGTTGTGCTAAAACTTCCACAAGAATTTGTAGCCGTTAATGTAATTGTATAAGTCCCTGCTTCTACAAAATTATAAGCAGCATTTGTGGTATTTAGATTTGGTATTGATGTTATTGAAGTACCACAATTGCCACTTGCATAGGTAACATTCCAAACATAAGTAGGAGGTGCACAGCTATTCGTGACTACCGTTGTATTATTGGCAATTATTGATAATGGTGCGCATCCAGATACTGCGTCTAAAGTAAATGTTGGCGTTAGTGGAGATTCTACGCATATTGTCTTGGTAATTTCACTAACTCCACATTTATTTCCAACTTTCATAGTTATTGAATAATTACCAGGAACTAAAAAAATGGGGCAAATCGAACTACTACCTGTATTCCAAGAATTTGTGTTTGCAGAGCCAAAATCATTTCCTAAACTTCCACTTGCAAGATTAAATCCTGTATTTGGACTTATTGACCAGATAATTTTTGGAGCTTCGCAACTACTCGACGATACAGATTCACCGCCTATTGAAGTGTTTGTAAAGCAAACCGGAGTGTTTGTACAATTTATAACTTGTGGTACTCTAAAATCAGGTAAAGGCGCCGTGGAAATTCGAATTGGAGCAACGGTTGCTGAAGATTGATCACAAGGATTTACCGCTACAATACTAGCATAAAATGAGTTTTGATAAGTTGTTCCAATACTACTTGTTATCCCACAAGATGTTCTTAAAAAAGTATGTGTAACAGTTGGCGGTGGCGGATGGTTAAATGTTTGTGGCGCTGAGCCGTCATTAAAGGTAACCGTGTAGATGGTTCCTGACGGATTATTTTCAGTTCCAGTAATTGGAAATGTCAAATCTGAAGTTATGCAAATATCTGTATTACCTGGATTACCTAGTCCAACTGCTGGATTATTACCAACAAATACTTTATACGTTTTTGTTATATCACATCCGTTTGATGCCGTT
>Ga0247816_10000861_pt1 | contig 15848 bp, 15 predicted proteins | sample UWRJL209509C1_FD_179930 | JGI IMG/M metagenome (GOLD analysis project Ga0247816, IMG submission 179930) | Plant litter microbial communities from Arlington Agricultural Research Station in Wisconsin, United States - UWRJ-L209-509C-1 | ecosystem: Environmental > Terrestrial > Plant litter >...
AACGACTATAAAGACGAGATTCGCCAGATTGCCCGCGACAAGGCCCACATCGAGCTGACGCTCAATGGCGACATCGGCTGGAGTCTGTTCCCTTGGCTCGGCCTTGAACTGCATGAAGCCAGTGTTGCGACCCTGACCACACCGACCCAACCCTTTGCCGATTTACAGATGCTGGGCCTGTCAGTGCGCGTCCTGCCGCTGCTGCGCCGCGAAGTGCAGATGAGCGATGTGCGCGTCGAAGGCCTGAACCTGCGCCTGAACCGCGACAAGCAAGGCCATGGCAACTGGGAAGACATCGGCAAGACTGCCCCCGTCGCGGGCACAACCGTCGACGCGCCTGCCGTCGCCGAAGCGACCACACCGCCCAAGACTGAAAAACCGCCGCAGCCGATCCGCCTGGACATCGACAGCCTGACCATCAACAACGCCCGTGTGGAATACAACGACGAGCAGACCGGCAAGCAGTTCAGCGCCGAAAGCATTCAGTTGAGCGCGGGCGCCGTTCACGACGGTGCCAGCATCCCGGTGAAGCTCACTGCGTTCCTGGGCACCAACCAGCCCGTGATGCGCGTCAAGACCGAACTCAACGGCAACTTGCGCATTCAACGCGCCCTCAAGCGCTATCAGTTCGAAGACATGAAGCTCAGCGGCGAAGCCACAGGCGAGCCGCTGCAAGGCAAGACCGTCACCTTCGCCACCCAGGGCCAGTTGCTGGTGGACCTGTCCGCCAACATCGCCGAATGGACCGGCCTGAAACTCTCGCTCAACCAATTGCGCGCCCTGGGCGAACTGAAAGCCAACAACCTGGACAAAACCCCGCAAATCAGCGGCGCCGTTTCGATCGCCCAGTTTGACCTGGCCAAGTTCCTCGACAGCATCGGCAACCCGCTGCCGGCCATGGCCGAAGGCAGCCTGAGCAAAGTCGAGCTGGTCAGCCGCCTGCAAGGCACGCCCAACAGCGTGGCCCTGGAAGACCTCAACCTGAAACTCGACGGCAGCACCTTCACCGGTCGCCTGGCCGCGGAAGACTTCGCCAAGCAGTCACTGCGGGTGCAACTCAAGGGCGACACCTTCAACGCTGACCATTACCTGCCGGCCAAGTCCGAAGCGGCCAACAGTGCCGCGGCTGCGCGCCAGGCCGAAGTGCAAAGCAACGAAGCCGGGGCGATGGCGGCGGGCGGCACCACGCCGCTGCCGGACGCACCGACCAAAGGCGCCTGGAGCAACGACAAGCTGCTGCCACTGACGCGCCTGCGCAGCCTGGACGTGAATGCCGACCTGTCCTTCGGCCAACTGACCCTGAGCAAACTGCCAATCCAGAACGCCGCCCTGAAAGCCTCCGGCATCGACGGCCAACTCAAGCTCGACACCCTGAGCGGCGGCCTCTACGACGGCACCTTCCTGGCCAACGGCAGCCTCGACGTGCGCCAGGACATCCCGGTGCTGGCGCTGCAAACCCACATCAAGCAAGTGCCGGTCGAACGCATCCTGCAAGCCCAGGGGCAGAACCCGCCGGTCAAGGGCCAGATCACCCTCGACAGCAACCTGAGCGGCCGGGGCAACAGCCAGAAAGCCCTGATCGACAGCCTCAACGGTACCGCCAGCTTTGTGATCAACAACGGTGTGCTGCTCAACGCCAACCTGGAGCAACAGCTGTGCACCGGCATCGCCCTGCTCAATCGCAAGACCCTCAGCAGCGAGCCGCGCGGCAAGGACACGCCGTTCCAGGAACTGAAGGGCAACCTGACCTTCCGTAACGGCGTGGCCAGCAACCCCGACCTGAAAGTGCGCACCCCCGGCCTTACCGTCAACGGTAACGGTGACGTCGACCTGCGCGTGCTGGGCATGGACTACCGCGTCGGCATCATCGTCGAGGGCGACAAGCGCGACATGCCGGACCCGGCTTGCGAAGTCGGCTCCAACTTCCAGGGCATCGAAGTGCCCCTGCGCTGCCGTGGCCCGCTGGAACTGGGCGCCAAGGCTTGCCGCCTGGACAAGGACGGCCTGAGCCAGGTTGCCATCAAGGCGGCGGGCAACAAGCTCGGCGAGAAACTTGAAGAGAAACTCGATAAGGTCAACCCGCAGTTGAAAGACGCGCTTAAAGGCCTGTTCAAGCGATGAGAAACGAGCAATTTTCAACCGCGGTGCTGGACTGGTACGACCGCCACGGTCGCCATGACCTGCCCTGGCAGCAGGGCATCACACCTTACCGGGTGTGGGTTTCGGAGATCATGTTGCAGCAGACTCAGGTCAGCACGGTGCTCAATTACTTCGACCGGTTCATGGCGTCCCTGCCGACGGTCGAAGCGCTGGCTGCCGCGCCGGAAGACGAAGTGCTGCACCTGTGGACCGGGTTGGGTTACTACACCCGCGCCCGCAACCTGCAAAAGACCGCGAAGATCGTCGTCGCCGAGTACGGCGGCGAGTTTCCTCGCGATGTCGAGAAGCTCACCGAGCTGCCAGGCATTGGCCTGTCCACCGCTGGGGCCATTGCCAGCCTGAGCATGGGCCTGCGCGCGCCGATCCTGGATGGCAACGTCAAACGCGTGCTGGCGCGCTTTACGGCGCAAGAGGGCTATCCGGGCGAGCCGAAAGTTGCCAAGCAGCTGTGGGCCACCGCAGAACGCTTCACGCCTCATGACCGCGTCAACGCCTACACCCAGGCGATGATGGACATGGGCGCCACCCTCTGCACCCGCAGCAAACCCAGCTGCCTGCTGTGCCCGCTGGAAAAGGGCTGCGAAGCCCACCTGCTCGGCCTGGAGACACGCTACCCGATCCCCAAGCCGCGCAAGACGGTGCCACAGAAGCGCACGCTGATGCCGCTGCTGGCCAATGGCGAGGGCGCGATCCTGCTTTACCGTCGCCCTTCCTCGGGCCTGTGGGGCGGTTTGTGGAGCTTGCCGGAGCTGGATGACCTGAGTGACCTGGAGCACCTCGCCGCCCAGCACTCGCTGGCGCTGGGCGAGCAGCAGGCGCTGCCGAACCTGATCCACACCTTCAGCCACTTCCAATTGGCTATCGAACCCTGGCTGGTTCAGGTCCAGGAGTCCGCCCATCACGTGGCCGAGGCTGACTGGCTCTGGTATAACCTCGCCACCCCGCCGCGCCTGGGCCTTGCCGCCCCGGTAAAAAAATTGCTGAAGCGCGCGGCTGAAGTATTGAACGCAGGAGTTTCGTCATGACCCGCACCATCATCTGCCGCAAGTACCACGAAGAATTGCCCGCCCTGGAGCGCGCCCCGTTCCCGGGTGCCAAGGGCCAGGACATTTTCGACAACGTCTCCGCCAAGGCCTGGGCCGACTGGCAAAAGCACCAGACCCTGCTGATCAACGAAAAGCGCCTGAACATGATGAACGCCGAAGACCGCAAATACCTTCAGGGCGAGATGGACAAGTTCTTTTCCGGCGAAGATTACGCCAAGGCCGACGGCTACGTGCCACCTGCTGAATAATTGATCAATTTTGGGGGTTGGCCCGTAAGCGACGGTAATAATTAAATATTTTTTGAAAACTTGCTTGACGACCCCCTGAAAAACCCGTTTAATGCGCCCCGTTGCCCAGATAGCTCAGTCGGTAGAGCAGGGGATTGAAAATCCCCGTGTCGGCGGTTCGATTCCGTCTCTGGGCACCACTAATTAGTTTCAGGTGGTGCAAACGTCATCTGAAACACACAAAAAACCCGCCTGGTGCGGGTTTTTTGTTGCCCGTGATTTGCCACCCAGCGCCCCTCTCCTAATTGGCGCGCATCGGCTGAGCGGTGAAATTGATGGCCTTGATTTCATCGTGATAGACGATCAGGGTCTTTGTGTCGCCGTCTGCGGACCGGGCGCCATTGCGGTAGACGCCATACTGGATCGATCCGGTGCCGGTCCACGGAGTGCCGTCAGAGCTCGCCGTGACGTAGGTCTGGATATCCTTCATTTCGACGCGATGACCGTATTCAGTTTCTCCAGGCAGTTTCATTTCGAAAATGAAGCTGCCGGTACTGGAACCACTCCAGTGTATGTCGAAGCGCAAATCCATCCACTGGTTCACATAGGGCATGACATTGTCGGTGACCACCCGCTTGTGGACATTGCCACCCCAGCCCAGCACGAGCTGCGTACCCCGGAGTGCGAGATGCAGATCGTGCCCACCGCCGTGGTGCTTGAACTGCCAGACCACATCCTCCGAGGGCGCCTTACGCGTGCCCTTCACTGAAGGGACGAGATCCTTGAGCTGCATGCTGAAGGTGTATACGCCGTGGTCACCGTCGCGATAACTGGCACCGACGATTCGTCCAAGGCCAAATTCGCTGCGCGGGTATCCACCGCCGATGTAAGCGGGGTCATCGAGGACCACCTTGTTCGCGACAGCAAAGCGAGTGCCATGCGCCCCACCGGCCACGACATAGGCGGCGTCCGCAGCCGTAGCGAGGCCAGGCTCCAAACCCGGGACCTCCACTCGATCACCCCCCAGCGTCGGATAACCAGAGGTCACGCTGCCATCTTCGTAGTCCGCCTGGAACACCGCCTCTGCCCAACAGGGCGTGGCGAGTGTCGAAACCGCTATCGCGACAAGGGTATAAATCAACCTCAACATAAAATCGCCCCCGCCTCGCCGCAGTGCTAGTAGCATTATGCTATTATCCAAACAAATGCCATGGCAGGCGAGCGACACCCAACGGATGCACCCCTGCGAACTCCCGCCGGCCTTTGGTATTCACAAGCCAAAACAGGCCCACGCGCTCCAGCACCTCTAACTGCCTGGCCAGTTCTGAAGCCCTCGACGTCAATCGACATGGAAGAGTTATGTCCACCATTAACGAACTAAAAGACAAAATCGACACAAAAACCGTGAACATGGTGCTCCTGAGCATCGCCACGGTCGGGCTGTACCTTCTGTTGTGGCTGTACAGAAGCAACCTGATCATCAGCGAAACCACCAAAATTCGCCTGGCCGACAACACTTACATAATCTGGCTGACGGTGTGCCTCGGCTTGGGCGGCGCCTTCTCCGGGACCGACTCGGCCCTCGATTTAGTGGGCTTTATTCTCATCCTCGCGGCCAACGTGCTGTACATCGTCTGGGCATTCAAGGCCAAGAAAGCGTTGTCGGAGTACGCCCTGAGCGAATTCAAGATCGATCTGAGAATGAACGGCTTCTACACCTTCTTCCTGAACGTGTTCTACATCAACTACTGCATCAACGACCTGCCGGAAGAGCAAAGAAAACAAAACATTCTGCGCGGCCACACCCAGCAGGCCTGATGCCTGAACGGGCGAAGGACTGCGCCCGGCACGCCCAATCAAGGACACCTCGATGATCCGCACACCAGGAAGTCTCAAGGCCGCACTGGCCCTCTCTGCGTCCCTGCTTTGCCTTGGCACCGCTTACGCCGCCAATGAAGAACTGGCCCAGGAGGTCAAGGAGAGCATTCAGGAGGAGTGGGATAAAACCACGTCGCCAGGCGAGAACAAGATCAAGGAACTGACGCTGATAAAACGCGGAGAAAACAAATACCGCGGGCTTCTTGAAGTCGACGGCCCTGATGGCGAAGAAAGCCTGATCGTCAAAGTGATGGTCGACGACGACAACATCATCTGGGAAGTCGTCGATTAACACCGATACACACCCCCCCGATTGCACCACCCGGTAATGCGACCGCCCGGCGCACTGCTGACCCTTTGGGCACATGGAGAAGTAAATGGCATACACATCGATCATTTTCAAAAACCCGAACACTGGCGCAATGAAAGAAGCACCTGTCGGCTTTTCCTGGACAACCTTCTTTTTCGGCTTCTTCCCGGCTCTGTTTCGCGGCGACCTGAAATATGGCCTGATTCAATTCGTGATCGCGGTGATCACCTTCAGCTTCAGCAACATCGTGTTCGCGTTCATCTACAACAAGTTGTACATCAAGGACCTGATCGGCCAAGGCTACAAAGCCCAGTCGATTGCCAGCGGCGACTTGAATTTTGCCTCGGCAAAAATCGGCATGCAGATTCCGGTGCTGAAAGCGGCGTAATCGATTGCTTCCTGTCACAACAGTCAAAGCGATCGCCTGCAAAAAAACCTGCTCCGCGCAGGTTTTTTGTTGGGGGAAAAATAGGGCCAAGCCTTGGGATTGAGCCTGAATAACGAAGCAGCCATTCGGTTCCCACCCCGCATCAACGTTAACACCCGCCTTGATCTATCCTTAAATTCCTAAGCGATCGCCACTCGCACCGCGCCAGGAACGAGGATCCCGTCATGAAACCCGCACTACCCGACATCGTCACGCCCGATAAATGGGAAGCCGCACTCGACCAACTGCGAGTCAAGGAAAAAGCCCTGACCCGCGCCCACGACGCACTCAACGCCGAGCGCCGCCGGCTGCCAATGGTCAAGATCGAGAAGGCCTACACTTTCGCCGGCCCAAGCGGCCACGTCAGCCTGCTCGACCTGTTCGAGGGCCGTCGACAACTGATCGTCTATCACTTCATGTTCGCCCCGGACTGGTCCCAGGGTTGCCCCGGCTGCTCCTGGGTCGTGGAAGCCATGCCACACCTCGCGCACCTGCATGCACGCGATACATCGCTGGTGCTCATCTCCAGCGGCCCGCTGGAAAAGCTTGAAGGTTACAAACAACGCATGGGCTGGGACCTGCCCTGGTATTCATCCCTGGGCAGCAGCTTCAACACTGACTTCGGCGTCACCACTGAAAAAGGCGAAAAGCACGGCGTCAGCGTCCTGCTGCGCGACGGCGGCGACATCTACCGCACCTACTTCACCGGCGCGCGCGGCGTCGAACACCTGGGCAGCCATTGGACCTACCTGGACCTCACACCCTACGGCCGCCAGGAAAACTGGGAAGATTCACCCGAAGGCTGGCCGCAAACCGAGCCCTATACCTGGCTGCGCCGGCATGATGAATATGGTGATTGAGGCGCCAGCCATGACAACCCAAGCCCGAATCAGATCGATTCGGGCTTTTTAGTACTGTCCGTAAAGCGATGTACAAGGATGTAAATTCCCACTTCCCTCATCCAGACTTTCTACTTATCCAAATCGCCATTTTGAGATAGTGTGATTAGCGACTAGGATCAAAGATCCTGATTTTCGGGAACTTCAGCACTTTACTTTTGAGATAATCCCTTAACCACTTTGAGATATTTCAAGCCATGGCCGAGTTTTTTCACCGCGACCTCGAACTACTGAACCCCTCATTCGACTCGGGCCTGTTCGATGTGTTGGTGGAACTGGAACAGCTCCGACGCTTGCAGTTGGGAGGTGACACCCCGCCCGCAGTCTTCCAACAACTCAAAGCTCTTTTCCATACGTTGGAAAGCCTTGGCTCAGCGCGAATAGAGGGCAACCACACGACCTTGGCCGATTATATCGAAAGCAAAGTTGAGGGCACGGCAGAGGCCACCGACCAACTGCGAGAGGTCGCCAATATCGAAAAGGCAATGGACTACATTGAAAGCGTGATGGCGCCGGGCGCTGAATTAACCGAATTTGCAATTCGAGAACTTCACTCCATGACGGTCCAAGACCTGGAGCGCGAGGGTGACCGCACCCCTGGTGCCTACCGCAAAAATGGCGTTCGCATTGCGCAATCAGACCATCTGCCACCAGAAGCCATGATCGTACCCGGGTATATGGAAGAACTGGTTGCCTTTGTTAATAAGAAAGACCCACCCAAATACGACCTGATGAAAGTTGCGCTGGCCCACCATCGCTTCGGCTGGATTCATCCATTCGGCAACGGCAACGGCCGGGTTGTACGCCTTCTGACTTATGCCCTTCTGATGAAGTACGGCTTCAATGTCAGCACCGGCGGACGGGTGCTTAACCCTACGGCGGTTTTCTGCATTGACCGAGAAAAATATTACGCAATGCTCGCCACCGCGGACACGGGCACCAAAGACGGGCTTGAGGCGTGGTGTACGTATGTTCTGGAAGGCATCAGGGATGAACTTGAAAAAGTAAGCAAACTGACGGACTACCACTACCTAACCAAACATATTCTGGCGCCCACAATTGCAATGGCAAGGGAGCGTGAATGGATAACCGAGTCGGAAGAAACCATCCTCACCACAGCAATCCACCTGAAAGTGGTCAAGTCGGGTGATATTGCGCAAGCCCTGCCAAAACTGTCCGCAGGGCAACGTACCTATCAGATCAAGAAGTTGGTCGAGCAAGGCATGCTGATCCCCATCAGCGCAGGTGCCCGCCAATACACCATCGGTTTCTCAAACAACTATTTGATCAGAGGTGTAATCAAAGCCCTGCGCCAAGAAGGCTTCATTCCTGAGCAACTGGAAAAGCCTTACCCATGAAGGCAACACTCTTCATTTCCAGGAAAACACCAAACACGGATTGTCATTAAGCCGCCCCTCAAACACCGGCGCCGCGCCTTCCAGCGGCGTCCCTTTGAGCAACTCCAGATCCTTGCGCGCCACAATGACCCACGACGGACGCGCCAGCGCTTGCAAGCTGTCACGCTGATCACGGCCGATAAACAGCGGTTGCTCGTCGTGGTCCAGGTTCATCATGTAGCGCACTGCCCAGGTGTCCCTGGCGAGGTTGATGAACACCAACTGGCCCGGCTCGGGAGCGCGCAGTTTTTCCACCTGGCTGACAAAGCTGCGGGTGTCGAATTGCAGGTCCTTGGCCGGCTCCACCACCTTCACCAACAGCAGCCACTGCGCCGCCAGGGCGATAAGGCTAAGCACCACCAACCGCTGCCCCGCCTTACGCCAGGCGATCAGCGCCGCTAGTTGCAACACCAGCAACCCGCCGATCAGCAGTGGCAATGAAACGTGCGGCCAGTAACCGTGCTTGTGCCACGCATGCCGAAGGACCAACACCACGACCACGCACAACACCGGCAGTGCTGCGACCAGCCACTCATAGCAACGCCGCACCGGCACCAGCCATCCTTGCGCCTGGAGCAGCCCATAGGCGGCCACGGCGGCAAACATCGGCACCATCGGGAGGATGTAGTAGGCGCGCTTGAAGTGCGGAATCGACAGCCCGAGCAAAATCATCAAGCCGCAGCCAGCCAACCGCAGCACCAGTTGCACATCAGGATCAACCTGGCGCGTCGACCAGCGATGGCGCAGGGCAATCAGGGTCGCCAGCGCCAGCGGCACCACCGGGAAGTAACGGTACAGGCTCAGTTGGAGATAGAAATAGAACGGCTCGCCAATTTCATCGAGGCGCCCGCCTACCTGCATCTTGAACACTTCATCGGCAAACGCATCGCCGCCGCTGATCCGCGCCAGTTTCATCAACAACCACCAGCACGCCGCCAGCAGCACCAGGCCGATCAAGCCGTGGGCCACGACCTTTTTTACCCGCTCACCGGGATTGCCCAGCGCCCAATACACACACGCCACGCCACACACTTCGATCAGCCCCAGCGGGCCGCGAATCGCGAAACCAAGAATGAACAACGGAAAAACCGCGTACTGCCGCAGTCGTGAGCCCAGGCGCTCGCCACTGTGCAGCAGGTAGAAGCAGCCTACGCACAGCAACGCCACCATCAGGTCCAGGCAGACCGAGCGCGACTTCTCCAGCAACTGGGTGGTGAGCAAAGTCAGCAGCACCGTGAGCAATGCCCAGGGTCGGCTTGAAGGCGCCAGCAACCGGTAGATCAACGCGATCACCCCGGCAGACGCGAGCGCAGTGGGCAGCACGTTGGCCAAGTGGTTGGGAGCACCGAACAAGCGGGCGAAGACAAAGCTGAAGAACGTCGCGGTGCCTGGGTAGTCCGCGTAAGGCTGGCCGTAGGTCGTGGGGAAAAGACTCGCGCCATGACGAAACATTTCTTGCAGGAACAACGCCCAGCGTCCGTCAAAGCCCTGGGGCTGCTGGTCCCAGATACCCAGGGTAAACAGCAGCAATGCGATCAGAAAAAGACCCAGCGATTCCATTCGAAAACGATTGCGTTGATCCATTGTTCAGCCTGTCAGGTGGGGTAAGCCGGCTCATGTTGCCGGCTGCCCCCCTGAATAGCGCCTGAACAAAGCTGAACATTCATTGGTCATCCGACACCCGGCATCACCAACGATAGGCGATCCCGGCCGTTACCCTGGGCTGAAATAAATAGCCAGTGCACGGCTGGCATCCAGCAGCACTTGGCCGGTCGGCGGGATAACACGGCAACCCGCCGGGATCACGTCAACACCACGCCCATCGCCAGCACCAGCACACCCGCAGCAGCCACGGCCGACCAGCCCAGCCATCGCGCCACAGGACGGCGGCGATGCCAGCCGTCAGCGGCGAGTTGGCGCGCGGGGGTACCGAGCGCCTGCCACAGCCGTTCCACCGCCTGGAACGCCTGCAGATTCGCCGGATCGCTGTCCAGCCAGCGGCGAAACTCGATGCGCTCACTGGCCAGCACCTGCGGGTTTTGCAGGCGCGAGTACCAATGCGTCGCCGTATCCTGGCGAGCCTGTTGGGCAAGTTGTTCGGGCGAGGTTTTCACTCTGCTGGCGCTCCACCTACGGAACGGGCTGCCAGTACAACGTACGGCACGGGGTTAATCCTCATTCCGCTGACAGTGTTGAAGCACCCGGAAGATGTCCTTTTCCACCGTACTCAGGGAAATCCCAAGCTGTTGGGCAATGGCGGCAAAAGCTACCCCGTCGACACGGCTGAGCAGGAACACCTGCTGACAACGCTTCGGCAAACCTCGCAGGCGCTGCAACAGGCTGCGATCGCCGTCGCCCAACTGACGGTCCCACAGCCGCAGGTAGGTGTCCTGGGCCAGGTCTTCAGCGGTGCTGCGATCGCCGACGATACGCCGGATCAAGTGCAGCAGCCGGTTCTGCTCGCGCAGATACAGGGACAGGAAAGGCGACGACTTGCTCATAAACGCGCTGGCCGCAGGTGAATGGGGAGCCTGAGAGATTAATACGTGTGAGATTGATTCTCAAATAGAATCTTTTCTCGACGACCGCCAGACGAATGCCGGTATCACTCGGATGTAGATCAACTCCCCTACCAATTCCACCAGGGTTTGCGTGATCACCGCCGCAGCGGCGAGCCCACGAATCTCCTCGGGCAACGCCAGCGCCAGTGGCAATACCACCAGGGAATTACGCGTAGAAGCACTGAACGTAACCGCCCGTGCCGTGCTCGAGGGCAGCTTGAACAACCGCGAAGCCAATGCACCCACTACCGGCGCCAAAAGCAGGAAGCCGATGTACACCGGGATCACCGGCGCCAACAGGCCAATATCGCGCACCACCGAGGTAATTTGCGAACCGATCACCACGATCAACACCAGCGCCATGGCCGGTACCGGCAACCAGGCCCAGGCATCGTTCCAGGCACTGATAAGGGTTGAACGGCGCGACAAGGACGTCGTCAGCACCGCCAACACCATGGGCACCACGATCAGCAGCAGGAACGCCTCGACAAACGGCCCCACCGACACCACCACCTGCGACTGCGCCCCCAGCATCAAGCCCAGGTACAACGGCAGCAGCAGTAGTTGAAGCAGCAACAGAATCGGCGTTGCCGCGAGCATCAACCGCGAGTCGCCCTTGCCGATATGCGTGAACACCACCACGTAGTCGATGCACGGTGTCAGCAACACCAGCAACGCCCCCACCAGAATCGCCGGGTGCTCCACCAGGCCACGGGTCAGTGCCCACACCAGCAGCGGAATCAGGATGAAGTTCGCCAGCAGCAACGCCGCTATGAAGCGCTTGTTGCTCAAGCCTTGGCGCACGTCCAGAAACGGGATTTGCAGGAACATCGCATACATCAGTACGGCAATGGCGGGTGTGACGAGCGCCGCCAGGCCGTTAGCCATGGACGGAGCCAACAGGCCGACAACTGCCGCCAGCAGCACGGCGGCGAAGTAGATCGGGATTTGGTTTTGCTCGAGGGTGTCGCGGGTCATGGGCTGACTCTGGAGATTCGAAAGCGCCTAAGCCTATGCATCTGTCGGGCCGAGGTCGAGCACCGGAAAAATTCCCTGAGCTTTTAGTGGTTGAAATTTGTTAGCTTCGACTTCTTATAAAACTGCGTACGGGCCTCGAACGCCCCATCGAAAACGCAACGATCGAGCACGCTCATGAACCTGCCCACCCGGCCTCAACACGAAGCATTCCGCGAGCCAGCCGCCGACGGTTACCCCATTGGCGGCTTCACCTGGCGCCACCTGCGCACCGACTTCGAACGCCCGGTGGTGATCATCAACGCCGCCACTTCGGTGCGTTGCCGTCATTATTCGCGCTTCGCCGATTACCTGTTCAGCCATGGCTTTGACGTCATCACCTATGACTATCGCGGCATCGGTGAATCGCGCAACGGCTCGCTGCGCGGGTTCAAGGCGTCGTGGTCGGATTGGGGCGTGCTGGATTTCGAGGCGATGTTGCAGCGTGCGCAGCGGGAGTTTCCAGGGCAGCCAATTGATGTGGTCGGGCACAGTTTTGGCGGCTGCGCGGCGGGGCTGGGGGCATCCGGGGCGGTCATTCGCCGGCTGGTCACAGTAGGGGCACAGTTTGCGTATTGGCGCGATTACGAAGCGAGCGGGCGTTGGCGGATGTTTGGTAAGTGGCATGTGGTGATGCCGCTGGTGACGGCGGTGTGCGGCTACTTCCCCGGCAAGCGCCTGGGCTGGCTGGAGGACACCCCGGCAGGCGTGGTGCGCGATTGGAGTACACCGACCCCCGCGTATGAAACCCGCCCCAGCGGGCGAGCCTTGGCGGCCTTGCCGTTCTCGCGGGTGCAGGCCCAAGTGCTGGCGATCAGCATTACCGATGATCCGTTTGGCACGGTGCCGGCGATTGAGCGGCTGCTGGGCTATTTCGAGGGCAGCCAACGCACCCATCTGCGGATCGCACCCGAGGATATCGGCGAGAAACAGGTGGGGCATTTCGCGTTTTTTCGTAGCCAGTATCAAGATCGGTTGTGGCCGATTGCGCTGGCGTGGTTACAGCGAGGCGTGCTGACAGAACAGACGCCGGGGCGCCAAATGACCGATCACACCTGGAATTCCTTGGGATTTCCCCAGACCTGCGCTTCAATACCCCACCCAGATCCTGACCCAAGGACGTGAGCCCATGGCCTCGCCGAACAAGCAGCAAAAACGCGCCCACCGGGCCAAAGCCAAGGCCAAGCAGAACCGTACCCAACGCGCCGCCGCCAGCAAGCCGGATGCGTTTGCCGGCGATGACAGCCGGATTGACCTGGAATCGGTGGATCTAACCGAGCTGTTTGTAGAAATGCGCACCGCTGGCGAAACCAGCCAACAGGCACTGTGCGCAGTGTTCCTCGCACACCCGTTGCTGGCATTGGTGCTGGAGCAGGAAGGCGAAGAAGAAGCGACGGACTTTATCCTTGCGGCGCTGATTGAATATCGCCAATGGGCGACCGACAGTGAAGATGAAGCCGCAGCGCTGGCATGGATTGAATCACCTCAGTTCCAGGCGGACTACGTAGCGGCATCCCAGGCGCTGACCAGCTCCGAGGACTGACGCAGAACACCTGTGGGAGCCGGGCTTGCCCGCGATGGCGGTGTATCAGTCAACCTCGGTATCGACTGAAAGTCCGTCATCGCGGGCAAGCGCGGCTCCCACAGGTTTTTGCATAGTTTGATGGACAGTATTTCAACCCATCAATTAAGCACCGCAGCCCCCACCTTCCGGTTCTTGCGGCGACTCGACACAATCAACCCCGCCGCAATCACCAGCACGCTCAAAATCCCGGTGGCGATAATCTCCACGCGGTGCGCTTCCTGGAACAGCATGATCGTCAACACGCCGACGATAAACACCATCACCGCATACGTCAGGCCCGGGAACAGCCACATTTTGAAGGCAATTTTCTCGCCCGCCGCCGTGCGCTTCTGGCGCATGCGCAATTGCGACACGGCAATCACCAGGTACACCAGCAACGCGATGGCGCCGGAACTGGCCAGCAGGAATTCAAATACCGCCGCCGGTGCCACGTAGTTGGCGAATACCGCGAGGAACGCCGCGCCGGTAGACAGCAACACCGCCCAGTAAGGCGTGCCGCTCTTGTTGGTGATCTTCGACACAGCTGGCGCATCACCGCGACGGCCCAGGGAAAACAGCATGCGTGAGGCGGTGTACAGCGCCGAGTTCAAGCAACTGGTCACGGCCACCAATACCACCAGGTCGACGATCAGCTTGGCATTCGGGATGCCCATGCGTTCCAGCACGGTCTGGTAGGAACCGACCGACGCCAACGCAGGATCATTCCACGGCACCAGTGCGACAACGATGAAGATCGACACCAGGTAGAACAAACCAATCCGCCAGATCACCGAGTTGGTGGCCTTGGAGATTTGCTGGCCGGGGTTCTTCGATTCGGCAGCCGCGATGGTAACGATCTCGGTGCCCATGAAAGAGAACATGGTGGTCAGGATCGCTGCCAACACTGCGCCCATGCCGTTGGGCAGGAAGCCTTGGGTGTCAAACAGGTGCGAGACGCCGCTGACCTGGCTGCCCGGCAGGAAACCGAAAATCGCCAGGATGCCGAGGATCACAAAACCAATGATCGCCACCACTTTGATCAGCGCGAACCAGAACTCGAATTCGCCGTAGTTCTTCACGCTGAACAGGTTGGTCGCGGTCAGCAGCAAAGTGATGATCAGGGTAAACGCCCAGATGGCGATGCTGGGGAACCAGGCGTGCAGGATGGTCGCGGCCGCGTTGGCTTCCAGCGGAATCACCAATACCCAGAACCACCAGTACAACCAGCCGATGGTAAAACCGGCCCAGTGGCCGATCGCCCGGTCGGCATAGGTGGAGAACGAACCGGTGTCCGGCGAGGCCACGGCCATTTCGGCCAGCATGCGCATCACCAACACCACCAGCGTACCGGCGGCCGCGTAAGCCAGCAGCACAGCGGGGCCCGCTGCAGCAATCGCATGGCCGGAGCCGACAAACAACCCGGCGCCGATAACGCCGGCAATCGACAGCATGGTGACGTGACGCGGTTTGAGCCCCTGTTCGAGGTCATTGGAGCTTTGCGTACTACTCATTGACACACCTTTACGAGGAATTGCGAATTACGGTCCACCCGGTCTGACGTCTTTCTCGTGAAAAGAAACCAACGGGGCGTTCTTTATTTTTTACGCAAGATTTGCGCCAAAATGTTACAGAGCGAGGAATGCCGGGGGCTCCAGCAACAATCGCAAGTCATTGAGATTAATGGCATTTCGCTATAGCGTTACTGGCCGACTCACCTTTGTAACGAATGAACGCACCAAAAACACACACAAAAGTACGTGACGCCCTATTAAAGGGCTGATAAGGCCCGTTTGCCTGTTTAACCCTTCCAACACCCGGCCAAAGCTGGCACCATCGCGCCCTTTTTTACGCGAAGACTGTAGGATTTTGGGTTCAAACGGCCGTTCGGTTGTTGATGGCGCGACACACTGCTGTGCCGATGCGACAACCTGCCACACACCGCCTGTTTACCGCCCGCAGTGCTGTTGGCTGTCATCCGGACCCTATGCTAGCTTGGCGCCTCGCCAGGAAGGCGGCCCAACAGCAGGAACGCAATGAACACAATGAGGACCGCACATGGCTGAGGCCACGCCCGCGCTTGAAATCCGCAACTTGCATAAACGCTACGGTGAGCTGGAAGTGCTTAAAGGCATCTCGCTGACCGCCCGCGACGGCGATGTGATCTCGATCCTGGGTTCCTCCGGTTCCGGCAAGTCCACGTTCCTGCGCTGCATCAACCTGCTCGAGAACCCGCATCAGGGGCAAATCCTGGTGGCCGGTGAAGAACTCAAGCTCAAGGCCGCGAAAAACGGCGAACTGGTGGCCGCCGACGGCAAACAGATCAACCGCCTGCGCAGCGAAATCGGTTTTGTGTTTCAAAACTTTA
>Ga0247816_10000863_pt1 | contig 15838 bp, 20 predicted proteins | sample UWRJL209509C1_FD_179930 | JGI IMG/M metagenome (GOLD analysis project Ga0247816, IMG submission 179930) | Plant litter microbial communities from Arlington Agricultural Research Station in Wisconsin, United States - UWRJ-L209-509C-1 | ecosystem: Environmental > Terrestrial > Plant litter >...
GTTTTAAATTTACCTCTAATTCATGTCTTTCTGCAAGTCTATCATCTCTAGAAAGTTCATAAACAGTTTTTACTCCATATTTATTTAAAATATGTGAAATATTACTGGTCGGCTGTGGTAAAATTTATTCTTTTACTTCTGGGTTTGATTTATCTTGTACTAGTATAGAATTTAGAAAATTTAACATATTAATATTATAAAATTTAAATAAATCAATTATATCTAAACTATACATAATTCTAAATCAGGATAATTACTTAATTTTAATCAATTACTCTACTTTTTATTAATTTAATGTTACTCACAATAAAAATTTTGGTAAGTACCCCCCTCATAACACGTAAGCTAAAACATACTATTACAAAAAATAACCAAAATATGTATTTTTTATAGATCAATATTAATATTTTAGCACCTGACACTAGCTTTCTTGTTATGAGGGGATACTTACCAAAATTTATAATTTCAATATACAACTAAAATCTTTCTTGAATGAACTTAAAGATATATTTACAGTCTATAGATTATCAGTAAAGCGATTTTACTATTTATAAAATATATATCATAATAGATGATATAACTGTAGGGAGATACTATGAATTCAAATAACCCAAAATATAAAAAATTATTTCTTATATTATCATGCGGAGTAGCTTTAAGTATGACTGCTTGTACAACTGCTCAGACTAAAAGAGGACTAACAGGAGCTGCTATTGGCGGTGCTGCTGGTGTCGGGCTTAGTGCTATAACAGGCGGTGATTTAGCTACAGGTGCTGTAATTGGTGCTGCTGGCGGCGGAGCTATTGGCGCAGTTACCGCTCCTTCAGAAGACGGACATAGAAGACATCGCCGCGGATATAGATATTAATCTATAATTTAGACTCTTCAGGCAATAAAGCTCCTATGCTTTGTTGCTTTTTATTTATATAAAGTTTTATAACTTGCTTTATATCTTCTAAACTTACTTCTTGAATGCCTTTTTCCATTTGTTGAATAATATTAAAATCATATCCTGTACTATAAGCTGTTCCTAATTCCATAGCTGTATTAAATAATGAATCTTTTTTATAAATATTATAAGCTGTCCATTGTTTCTTAGCTCTATTTAAATCTTCATTAGTTATAGTATTAGATAAATTTAGAATGTCCTGATGAATCTTTTCACTTAAATCTTGTATATTATTACCATTAGTAGGTTTAGCGTAGATCATAATATGCGAATTAGAACGTTGTAATGGACTATAGCTTACGCTTATACTAGAGGCAAGTTTTTGCTGTTTAACTAGATTTTTATCTAAGTAAGCATACTCATAACCGCTTAAAAGTGTAGTAAGCAGTGCTATAGATAGGGCTGATTTTGGATTATCTTTATAATTAATAGCTTTATACAACATATAAATTGAAGGCTCTTCAATCTGATTAGAGTATAGCTCAAGATATTTTCTGCCTTGTTGCTGCGGTTCATCTCTAGTATAACGCTCTATCGGCACAGATTTATAATTACCGTAGTTTTTCTTAACTAAGTTATATACATTTTGAGGCTCAACATCTCCAACAATCACAACTGTAGCATTATTTGGATGATAATATTTCTTATACCAATTCTTAGCATCTTGATAACTAGTGCTTTGAATATCTTCCATCCAGCCAATTGTAGGAGTTCTAGTATTATTTACTAGATAACTGCTGGCTAATAATTGCTCATATAATTTACTATCAGGCTGATCATCAGTTCTAAGACGTCTTTCTTCTTGGATTACTTTAATTTCTTTATTAAATTTATCATTAAATTCTTTACTAGAAAAATTTAAATTCTCCATTCTATCAGCCTCTAATTCGATAGCTTTGCCTAAATTTTCTGAGGGTAATTGTTGATGATAAACTGTATAATTAGCAGAAGTAAAAGCATTTTCTTTTGCACCTAAACTTGCCATTATTTTGGAAAATTCAGAATTTTTTTGTGTGCCTTTAAACATCAAATGTTCTAAAATATGTGATAATCCAGTTTTATGGGGTAATTCATCAAAACTGCCAACTTTATACCAAACCATATGTACAACTGTTGGGGCTTTTTTATCTTGTTTTACTACTAATTGTAAACCATTATCTAGTTTGTAAGTGTATAAATTTTCTTTTGGGTTAAAATTTTTATTAGTATCATTTAAACTTTGAGCATTAGTATTAGTGCTTAAAATTAAAACCATAAATATTAGACTAGCGATTTTTTTCATACTATCTTAATTAATTTTGCTATTATATATAATAGCTATATATAAATATAATATCAAACTTATTATTTAATATAATAAATTAGGTAAGTAAGTATCCCCTAAGTATATAAAATATTCTAGAAATTAAAATTTTGCGTTGAGGATAAATATTTTTTTTTAACCTTTATTAAGGTTATTTTATTAGTATATTTTGTCTTACTTGTTATAAAGGAATACTTAACTAAATTTTTGTATATTTAACATAGGCTATATTATGCATTATCTGAGATATAGTATCAGCTCTAGATTTATTATAATCATGATAAAAATAAACTATTAAACAAATTATTACAAAGCCAAAAGCTAATTTAAATAATTGTTTAAATATAAAAATTGCTAGAAAAAACAGAGCTATAATAATTAACCAATTTTGTGCGATCATTGTATTTACCTAATATTAAAAAATATATTTAACATAATAGCATGATTTAAAAAAATGGTAAGTATCCCCTCATAACACGTAAGCTAGTGTCAGGTGCTAAAATATTAATATTGTTCCTATAAAAAATACATATTTTGTTTATTTTTTGTAATATTTATTAGTATGTTTTAGCTTACGTGTTATGAGGGGATACTTACCAAAAAAATTGTTTTACTAAGTTAAACTGAAATAATCTGAGCTGCAATCCTGCAAAAATTGCTCTAAAATAAGTTTAGCGCTTTGATCATCAATATATTGTTTATATTTCTTACTCAGAATAGAAGTGCTATAACGTTCGTCAACCCATATAATAGGAATATTAAAATATCTATATAAATCTAAGCCAAAATTACAACACGCTCTAGTTAATATATGTGCTGTTCCATCAGTATACATGGGCAGACCCACTATAATATAATTTGGACTATATTCTTGTATTACATTTTTTAATTGGTTAAATCTATCTAATCTTGTTGAATAACTAAGTATACTAACTGGGTAAGCTGAGGAGGTAATAAGATTACCACAAGCTACACCTATTCTTTTAGTACCATAATCAAAAGCTAAAAATACTTGATTATTATTTAAAGATATTTTTGTTTTAACTATATTAAATTTAGCAAAGATATCTTGTATATTAATAATATCCTGCATAAATCTAATGTAAAACTCTAGGTAAAGCTAAAGTAAATTCTCTAATAGTAGTAGGAAATAACTCCCCATTTTCAGTAATACAAAGATAAGTACCTTTCATAGTTCCAATAGTAGTCGAAAGTACTGTAGTACTTGTATATTCATATTTTTGTCCGGGTTGTAATAAAGGCTGTTCACCAATTATTCCTAAACCTTTGATTTCTTGTTGATTATTATTAGCATCTGTAATAATCCAATGCCGTGCGATAACTTGAGCAGCAATATCACCTATATTTTCTAAAAATACTTTATAAGCAAATGTATATTGACCGACTTTAGACTTGCTTTCAAGATAACTAGGCTCTACATATACATGAATTTGTGCTGAATTTTGCACATTAAATTTATCTAAACTACTAATTTCATCTTGATAATTATTTTGCATACAATTTTGTACCCATGTTATAATATTAAATTAAATATTATCACAATAAAAAATAATATGCTATCATCAAAACCCCACATTATAGCCCCATCTATTTTATCAGCAAATTTTGCCAAACTTGGCGAAGAAGTTGAGCAAGTTATTAACTCTGGTGCAGATTGGATTCATTTTGATGTTATGGATAATCATTATGTACCAAATTTAACTATTGGTCCTTTAGTATGTGAGGCTATTAAACCATATGCTAAAAATACGCCAATAGATGTGCATTTAATGGTAGAGCCTGTGGATAGTATAATTCCAATGTTTGCCAAAGCAGGGGCTAATATTATTACTTTTCATCCAGAAGCCACTAAACATGTACATAGAAGTCTAAGTTTAATTCATGATCAAGGCTGTCTTGGCGGACTAGTATTTAATCCTGCAACTCCGCTGCAATATTTAGATAATGTAATTGATTTAGTTGATGTTGTATTAATTATGTCAGTAAATCCTGGGTTTGGCGGGCAAAGTTTTATTGAAGCTAGTTTAGATAAAATTAAACTGGTTAGACAAACATTAGATTTGTATTATCAAAAAACTGGGCGTAAAATTATTCTTGAAGTAGACGGCGGTGTAAAGATAGATAATATTGCTAAAATAGCCAAAGCTGGCGCTGATGCTTTTGTATCAGGCTCAGCTATTTTTGCTCAAAAAAATTATAAAAGTGTTATTGATGAAATGCGAAATCAATTAATTAAATATTAAGGTAAGTATAATTATTTATGAGCAGGAAAATCTTTTAATTTTAAACCTTGTTCCATTAAAAATCCTCCCATATCTACCTTAGGAGTTATGAGTTTGTCTAATATTGGAGATAATTGTTTTTTATAAGCACTAATTTTATCTTTATTCTCTGAATTATCTACCTTATTAGCTAAAGTATCTAGTTGACTAAATAATACTTGAGAATTTCCATCATAAAAGCCTGGAATTCCAACTATATCGCCATATGTAAAAACACTAGGAGTTTTACTTATAGCAATATTTAATGCATCGGCTGTTGTTAATGCAATTGTAGCTATTTGCTCTTCAAATGTGCATTGTTGCAGAGCTTGATCAATATTTTCCGGCAAATTAATTTCTGGCTCTTGTATAGAATTATGATTTATTAGTATATTATGGATAAAATCAAAAGTAGGTTTATGACCCACTAGAGATACAGTAGGTAAATTTACACTGCTAAAAAATCCTGTTTTAAACTTAAGCTGCGGGGTTGTTATTAATGATGATGCACTGCTTGGTTGAGATTGCTGATTGCCTAATATGAGCGGAGCTAAACCTATTGAACCATCTCCAATAATCTTTTGCATAATTCTTTTCGAATAAAATATATTAAATTATTATATATATTTAAAATCCTTATGTCAATTATTGTGCTACCCAGCCGCCGTCTATATTCCAAGCAGCACCCTTAACTTGTTTAGCATGTTCACTGCATAAGAATAAAGCTAACTGTGCAATATCTTTGGCATCTACAAATTCTTTGCTTGGCTGTTTTTCCGCAATTAACTGCTTTTTAGCTAAATCCAGCGGTATATTTAATTCAATAGCTTTGGCATGAATTTGTTTTTCTACCAGCGGTGTTTTAACCCATCCTGGACAGATTGCATTAGCTGTTATATTTTGCTCGGCATTTTCTAAGGCAACTGTTTTAGTTAGACCAAGTACAGCGTGTTTAGCTGCTACATATGCACTTTTATTTTTTGAGGCTACTAAGCCATGTACAGATGCTATATTTATAATACGTCCCCAATTATTTTTTTGCATATCTAATAAGCATAAACGCATGGTATGAAATACAGCCGATAAATTAATCGCAATGACTTTATCCCACATATCTACATCAAAATCTTGTGTAGGGGAAACATGCTGAATGCCTGCATTGTTAATTAATATATCAATACTGCCTACTTTAGCTTGGATATTAGCTATCATATTTTCAATATCAGAAACTTTTGCTAAATCACTTTCATAGTAATGAACTTCTTTAGTAATAGCTTGTAATTCTGAAATAGCTTGCTCTACATTACCAAAACCATTAAATACAATTTTCATACCTTTTTTAGCAAAGGTCTTAGCAATTTCTAAACCAATTCCGCTAGTAGCTCCTGTGATTAAAACTACTTTATTTTTTAATGTCATTTTATTCCCTTACTTCACTGTTAGCTTTTGCAAGTTTTTCTTTTTTATATAAAAAGTATAAAGCAATAAATACAATACCAAAATAAACAATAAACATACTAGGGACTAATATATTAAAAATGGTCTTATTCTTTTTATATTGTAGATTCAATAATTTTTGAGTATCTTCAATACCCATAATTTGTATATCTGCATCAAATGTCATTTCCACTAAAATAGGTTTATAACCAAAACCCATTTCTTGATTATACCATTTAGCTTGAACAATCTGCTGTTTAAAAGCTTTTATTTCACTGCTAATATAGCAATTATCAAATGGATAAGAACGTAGAATCTGTGCACAGTTAAATATTTTACCATCAATAGTATATTGTCCATAAGGTTTCTTATCATCTGATTGTATGTAATCGAATTTTCCAATAACTTCTTGTAGTGAACTTGGATGTGGAATACTTGGCTGACGGGGCATTAAATAAATTAAAAAAGCACAAAATATTGGAAAACTTAATATAATTAGATAGCTCAAATATTTATTAGCCGCTAATCCTGAATTTAATATTGATATAAATGTTCTAAATTTTCTCCATACACTAATTTTTGGCTGTATATTTTCTGGCTGTATTTCTTTCTCAACTAATTCTAAATTTTCTGTATCATTTTTAGAGTTTAGTTTATTCATTTTATATTAACCTTTGTTTCTTTGAGTGGATTATCAGAAGTATTTTTTTCTACTTTTTGTTGTTTATCTTTTTTAGATGCTGTTAAAGTTTGGCTAAGCCTTTGTAACTCTAGAGATTTTTGATAATCTTCAAAGATATAATATTTGCCATTGGCAACACCTGCTCTTGGAAGACTAGGCGCACTTACAATTAACCAAATACTAAGTCCTAATAAAAATAATATAGAAATGAAAGGCAGTGCAAATTTTTTATTAGAAGTCTTATCTTCTATATTTAATGTATAACGTTTACTATGATTATCTAAATGTAAGTCATTATTAATGTATTCAATATCTTTTTGGTGCTGCTCATCAAAATATTGCTGCTGTTTTTTATTTTCAATTTTTTTTAAGATTTCGGCATCTTCTAAACTAATCTCATTAGTATTACGTAGATATGAAGAATCATCAACTTTAAATTGTTTATTTTTATCTACAACATTAAAGCTAATATCATCATCATAATCTTGAGTTTGATTATTTTTCATATAATATTTATACTAATTAAAATCTGGTAGATTGATTATATAATAAATATAAAAATCTACCCATAATACAAGTGAATAGTTGTAAGTGTTATACGTTTAAACAAAAGTTCATTAATAAGGAATCCATGTCTCAAAATAAGCAAAATCTCCCTAAAATTGCTAAACAAAAATCTAGTTACTCAAGTTTAATAATTTTATTATTAGTTGTTTGTCTGATGTGGGCATTATCTGGAGTAATATTATATCCAATTAAAGAACGTGGAACATTCGGCGATATGTTTGGCGCTATTAATGGTTTATTTTCAGGTCTTGGGCTAGCTGCTTTAATTTATACAATTTTTTTACAAAGAAAACAGCTGGATTTACAGCAAAGTGAAATAGTTGCTAACCGCAAAGAATTAGAAGAAAATCATAAAACTATGATTGAACAAAATAAAGCTTTAAAAGAACAAAATTTTGAAGGTACATTTTTTCATTTAGTTACTGTTTTAAATGAAATCATTTATTCTATTGATTTTATCGGTGAGCATAATCAAAAGATTTCGGGTCGGGATTGTTTTGCATCTTTTTATTTGGATTTAAGTGATATTTATAAAAAGTCTAAACAAAATAATTCAAATATTAATGATGAGAATCATGAACTAAACTTGATAGAAAATTCTTACTTAAAGTTTTACGAAACTAAGCAAATGGAACTTGGGCATTACTTTAGAATTTTATATAATATTGTTAAATATGTAGATAAAAGCGAAATTGAAAATAAAAAGTTCTATACCAATATTTTACGTGCTCAGATGTCTAATCAAGAATTACTTTTATTATTTTATAATTCACTAACTTCTTTGGGACGTGATAAATTTAAACCTTTAATTGAAGAATTTTGTTTATTAAAAAATATGCCCCAAGAACTATTATTAAATATTACGCATGTAGATTTATACGCTAGAAGTGCCTTTAAAAGATCTACAGCATTAGAAAATAAAAATAATTCTAGTAGTTTGCATGAATAAAATATTAATTATTATTCCTACTTAATCTCATGTCAGTATTCTATACTAATTAATAATTTTTGGTAAGTATCTCCTGACAACAAGTAAGGTACTAGGTGTTAAAATATTGGCAGTAAGAATATAAAAAATACATGTTTTAGTTATTCATTAGTATGTTTTCTTACTTGCAGGGGATACTTACCTAATTTTTTATTGTGAGGACTAGAGGGAGTAGTAAATAATGTACTTATTATTGAAATATTATTTTTAATTGACATATTTATTTATATGATAAATATTATATAAATAAATATATTATTCCAATTAGTAAAATTACTATATTTGTATAATAGGCGGTAATTGTGCTAGTAAACTACTACAAGCACTTACTTTTTGACCTAACTGCACTTTAGCTATAGCTGCAGCAGGTAAGTATACATCTACTCTTGAACCAAAACGGATAAAACCATATCTTTGACCTACACTTAAAGCATCACCAACTTTAGCATAGCATAAAATACGCCTAGCTACTAAACCAGCAATTTGTACAAAAGTAATATTATGTCCTGTTTTTGTATTTAATATAACAGCATTTCTTTCATTTTGTAGGCTGGATTTATCTAGGCTAGCATTTAAAAAACTTCCTTCAAAATAATGAATAGCTTCAATATTTCCATCAATAGGACAACGGTTTGAATGTACATTAAACACATTCATAAATACACTGATTTTTAATGCTGACTGATTTGTATAAGGATTAGTGTCAATTCCAAGAAATACTATTTTACCATCAGCGGGAGACACAATACTATGATTATCAAAGTCATGTGGTAATGAGCGTGCTGGGTCTCTAAAAAATTGAATAATAAATATTGAAATAATTAAACATAATATACTAAAAAATATACCGAAGTACATAAAAGACACTAGAGTAATTAAAACTGATACAGCAATGAACGGCCAGCCTTCTTTAGCTAAAATTGGATGCGGATAATTGGGAGTTTTCATAGATAGTTGTTATTATTTATATTAAAAGATTAAATTTTACCCTAAAACCTATTTATTTAGCTACTGCTTTATACATTCTCCATTTTGTGGATTATAAGTAAACCAAAGAGGTTTGGAATTTTGTATTTCATTATATAAGGCTATTTTCTTATCATATTCTTTTTGAAGAGCCTGTTTACCATAAGAGGTATTTGCCTCATTATATGTATTTTCTCTAATTTGTTTACTTGTGTGATTTTCCATATCAAATAAATAGTCTGCAGAATAATTTTCAACATCTATTTTTAAGAAGTTAATTTTCTCTTCTACATTTAAAATATATGGTTCACTCAATTTATTATCTGATTCAAGACTCTGTGCTTTCTTTTGTCAATATTTTGTTGCACGTTCTTTTAAAAATACTTGCGGATTAACTAAATCAGTTAAATTGCTTAACTTTTTACCAATTTGGCGTTGATCAATAGTAACTAATCTGCTGGATATATAATAAAGTATAGATATACAAGTATACATAGGATCTGTCATTTGTAGATATTTAATATGCGGATTATGATTTTCTTAAGTTAATTTTAAATATTCTCCAAAATTTTGATTTTCCTCTGGCTGTGTAGTATCGGATGTAGGTATATGCCAAATTTCTTTTAATTGGGATAAGTCTGATGCAGTAATATGGTTATCCTATAAATTTTTCCATTATTCTATTTAAGTTAATGTAACTTTTATTATATTTTTATTAAAAGTTGCATTATAAAAATTAAGGTAAGTATCCCCTCATAATACTTAAGCTAAAACATACTAATAAATATTACAAAAAATAACTAAAATATGTATTTTTTATAGAATCAATATTAATATTTTAGCACCTGACACTAGCTTACGTGTTATGAGGGGATACTTACCAAAATTAAATATATTTATTAGTTTTTTGTCTGGTCAACTAATTTATTCTGAGTAACATACGGCATCATAGCACGAAGCTTTTTGCCCGTTGTTTCTATTAGATGCTCTTCAGTCATACGTCGGCGTGCAATTAGAGTTGGTGCTCCTGCTTTATTTTCTAAAATAAAGCTTTTAGCATACTCACCATTTATAACATTATCTAACACTTTTTTCATTACTTGTTTAGTTTCGCTGGTTATAATTTGCGAACCTACTGTATTTGCACCGTATTCAGCATTATTAGAAATGCTATAATTCATGTTAGAAATACCGCCTTCATAAATTAAATCAACAATTAATTTTAATTCATGTAAACATTCAAAATAAGCCATTTCTGGGGCGTATCCTGCTTCTACTAAAGTTTCAAAACCAGCCTTAATTAATTCAACAGCTCCGCCGCATAATACAGCTTGCTCACCAAAAAGATCTGTTTCTGTTTCTTCTTTAAAGCTGGTTTGTATAATTCCAACTTTACCGCCGCCGTTGGCACAAGCATATGATAATGCAATATCCTTAGCTTTAGTGCTTTTATCTTGATATATAGCTATTAAATGAGGAACTCCGCCGCCTTGCTTATATGTATTACGCACTGTATGCCCTGGAGCTTTTGGTGCAATCATAATTACATCAAGATCACTTCTTGGAACTAATTGACCATAATGAACATTAAAACCATGTGCAAAAGCTAAGGCCGCACCTTTTTTAATTAATGGCTCAATGCTTTTATATACACTAGCAATTTGCTCATCTGGTAATAAAATCATTACTACATCAGCATTAGCTACTGCTTCGTCTATTTCTTTAACTATTAAACCCGCATTAGATGCCTTTGACCAAGAAGCACCTGTACGACGTAAACCAACAGTAACTTTAACACCACTTTCATGTAAATTTAAAGCATGTGCATGACCTTGAGAACCGTAGCCGATAATAGCTACGTTTTTACTCTTAATCAAATCTAGATTTGCATCTTTATCATAAAAAACTTGCATATTTACTCCTTGAATTATAAATATTTATTAAAATGAACATGGTTTATTGCTAACTTATTCAAGATTAAATCCTTTATAAAATAATTATTTAAACTTTTAAAATTCGTTCACCGCGATTTATACCGCAAACCCCTGTTCTAACTGTCTCTAAAATATTATCAACCGGCAATGCATCAATAAAAGCTTGAATTTTAATGGTAGCTCCTGTTAACTCTATAACATAAATTTTATCGTTTACATCAACTATTTTTGCCCTAAAAATATCGACTAAACGAGAGATTTCTTCTCTATCCTTACCAATGGCTCTAACTTTTATTAACATTAACTCACGTTCAACATGAGGGTTTTCTGTGATATCAATTACTTTAACAACTTCAACTAAACGGTTTAAATGCTTAGTGATTTGCTCAATAATATCATCAGAACCACTAGTAGTAATTGTCATTCTAGAGAGTGAAGGATCTTCAGTACAAGCTACTGTTAAACTATCAATATTGTATCCGCGCGCTGAAAATAAACCTACCACTCTAGATAAGCTTCCTGATTCATTTTCTAGGATTAATGAAATAATTCTATGCATTATAAATCCTCACTACCAAGTAACATTTCACTAATTCCCTTACCAGACTGCACCATTGGCCAAACATTTTCACTTGAATCTGTTCTTACATCTAAAAATACAGTTCTATCTTTATATTTGATAAATGCATCTTGTAGAGCAGGTATTACTTCATCTTTATGTTCAATTTTAATACCAATATGCCCATAACTTTCAGCTAATTTTACAAAATCTGGTAAAGCATCCATATAAGAATGTGAATAACGTTCATTATATTCTAATTGCTGCCATTGTCTTACCATGCCAAGATAGCGATTATTTAATGAAATAATTTTTATAGGCGTATCATACTGCAAACAAGTTGACAGTTCTTGGATACACATCTGAATTGAACCTTCGCCTGAAATAGTTACTACATCTTTATCTGGAAAAGCTTTTTTCACACCCATAGCATATGGCAGACCAACTCCCATAGTACCCAAACCGCCTGAATTAATCCACTGACGCGGCTCTTTAAATTTATAAAATTGTGCTGTCCACATTTGATGCTGACCTACATCAGAACAAATATAAGCTTCGCCGTTAGTTAATTTACAAACCTGCTCTATAACATACTGCGGTTTAATTAATGTACTGTTAGTATCATATTTTAAACAATTAATACTACGCCATTGATTAATTTGATTCCACCAAGGTATAAGTTCATCTTTATTAAATTCATATTCGCCCGATTTATATAAACTTAACATTTCTTCTAAAACATCTTTGACATGTCCTACAATTGGAATATCAACTTTTACACGTTTAGAAATACTGCTTGGATCAATATCTACATGAATAATTTTTCTATCTACACTAGCAAAGTGTTCTGGATTGCCAATTACACGGTCATCAAAACGTGCTCCAATTGAAATTAGAACATCACAGTTTTGCATAGCCATATTAGCTTCATAAGTACCATGCATTCCAAGCATTCCCATAAACTGCTTATCATTAGCATCTATACTGCCTAAGGCCATTAATGTATTAGTTACAGGAAAATTAGTCAAATGCGCAAATTCTCTAAGCTCAGTACATGCATTAGCTAATACTGCACCGCCGCCTACATAAATATAAGGCCGTTTAGCTTGAGCTAATAAATTCATAGCCTTTTTAATATGCCCTGTATGTCCTTTATTATGTATTTTATAAGAACGCATTTCAATAGTTTCTGGATATTCAAAAATACATGTATGGCGTGAAACATCTTTAGGAATATCAATTAAAATTGGACCGGGTCTACCTGTTTTAGCTAAATAAAAAGCTTTTTTAATAGTTTTAGCTAAGTCTTTTACGTCTTTTACTAAGAAATTATGTTTAACGATTGAACGGGTTATACCAACAGCATCACATTCTTGAAATGCATCTTGACCCAAAGCATGAGTTGGGACATTTCCACTAATAATCACCATTGGAATGCTATCCATATAAGCAGTGGCTATGCCCGTTACAGCATTTGTAATTCCAGGACCTGAAGTAACTAAAGCAACGCCTACTTCTCCCGTAGCTCTTGCATAGCCATCAGCTGCATGAACTGCCCCTTGCTCATGGCGAACTAATATATGTTCAATTTCAGTTTGCTCATAAAAGGCATCATATATATATAATACAGCTCCGCCTGGGTAGCCCCATATATATTTAACATTTTCTTTAATTAAACTTTGAACTAAGATTTGCGAACCCATTAATTCTTTAGAATGAACGGGTAAATTGTTTTGATTTTTATGTTCATCAATAGTCATATAAATGTAACCTTTTGCGATTTTTACAAAAAAATGCTCCAGTATGCTTTACTACGCTTATAACATAGAATCAGCATTGGGTGTTTATTTAATTTTTGGGATATAAACACTCTCTATAATTAATGATGGGAATTATAGAATAAACTTAAATTATTAATACTTACTAAAGATTGTAAAGCATTTTTAAAAATTTGTAAATAAAAAGGGATGTGTTTCAAAAAAAAAAATAAGCTAAAATTTTTAATATAATTTATTATTTATTTAAAGGTATTTCTAATGCTTTTTGTAAAGTTTTTATTTGGTCATTTGCTTTTATCAATAAAATTTCTAAATCTGCTTTTTCAGTTTCATTTTTTGTTTTTACACTTTCTATAACTAATATTAATTTTTTCCAATATTCTAAACGCTCTTTATAACCCTCATCTAATATAGATATTTTTTTATTATATGTATCATTAATACCTATGTATCCTTTTTCAGAATTTTCATCAATTTCTTCATATTTATAGACAAGATTATCTAATACTTTCTGTATTTCTATATCTAATTTAGATTTTTCAACTCTAAAATTTTGATACGATATTTTATTAGTCTCTGCTAAAGAATATGTAGAAAATACACATAATAATATTAATAAAAACAATTTCATTTTGTAGTACAATTTGTTTAAAAATATAATTTATCATATAAATTTAAATTATTAAAATCATATTTATTATAGTTGCTTAAATATAACAAGATATGAAATCTAATGTAACTATAGTAAAAGATAATAATTTCAAATTAATAATATTATAAAAATATTAATTGAAATCTTTTAATAAAATATCCAAACCATTAATTAATAAATCTAATTCTTCAATTGAAACATTAAGAGCAGGCATAAAACGTAGTGCATTATCACGCGGTGCATTTAATAAAATTTTACAGTCTAAAGTTTTAGCTTTTTCTACCATTTGTTTTGCATAATCGCCGTTTAAAACTAAGGCTCTTAATAAACCATGACCACGCTCGCCTTTTAAATTATATTTATTCGATAACTCTATAAGTTTTTGCGATAAATATTGGCCTTTTTCTTTAACTTGAGTTAAAAATCCATTAGATAATAATACATTAAATACACTTATACCAACTGCTGTCATTAATGGATTACCATTATATGTGCCGCCTTGATCACCTGCTTCAAAACAGCTGACCTCATCTATAGCAACTAATGCTGCTAAAGGAACACCGCCGCCAATACCTTTACCTAAAGTCATAATATGCGGTTTAACATTATATAATTGATGGGCAAAAAGATATCCGCTTCTGCCGCAGCCGGTTTGTACCTCATCACAAATTAATAACAAATTATGTTCTTGGCATAATTTTTCCAAACTTTGCATAAATTTAAAATCAGCAGGAATAACTCCCGACTCGCCTTGAATGGGTTCAAGCATAATACCAACCGTATTATCTGTAATTAATGCTTTAACACTATCTACATCATTAAATACAGCCTTTTTGAAACCCTCAATTTTGGGCGGGAAAATTTCATCAAAACCTGATTTACCAGACGCACTCATAGTAGCTAAAGTTCTACCATGGAATGAGTCTTTAAAAGTAATAATTTCAAAAGCGTTATTTTTATATTTTTGACCCCATTTTCTAGCAAGTTTTATTGCACCCTCATTAGCTTCAGCACCAGTATTTGCAAAAAATACTTTATCAAAGTGACTATTAGTTGTAATAATATTAGCTAAATCTATCATAGGGGCATTATAAAATGCGGGACTTGGGTTAATTAATAATTTAGCTTGTGTATTTATAGCTTCAATCATTGCAGGGTGGCAATGCCCTAAACAATTTACTGCCCAGCCTTGCAAATAATCCAAATATTTATTATTTTGGCTATCAAACAGCCACATACCAACGCCACGCACAAATATATTATCAGGGCGATTAGTTATATACATTAAATGTTGTGTTTCTTCTTGCGGCATATATTTATTCTCTTTTAAATTTATATATTTTAGTTATTGTTTATTTACAATTTCGGTTAAATTTATTACTTCTGCAACACCTCTAGTTTGCCTTGCAACTGATACAGCTCTTTCTAGTTCAGCTTGAGTTACCCAGCCTAATAAATAGACTTTAGCCCCTTCTGAAACTATTTTTATAGAATTAGAATTAATGCCTTGAGTTGCAACAAAAGCTGAACGAATACGGCTAGTTAAAACACCGTCGCTAGTTTTAGTTACCAGTGCAGGTTTAAATCCTACTGTTAATTCATTAAATAAATGAGTAATATTTGGATGATTAGAATATTTTTGTGTAATTGCATCTTTTTGTTCTTGAGTCGGCACACTGCCTACAAGCAAAACTCTTTTATTCCAAACAGCTGCTTCAATGCTGGAATTATGAGTATCACG
>Ga0247816_10000864_pt1 | contig 15830 bp, 15 predicted proteins | sample UWRJL209509C1_FD_179930 | JGI IMG/M metagenome (GOLD analysis project Ga0247816, IMG submission 179930) | Plant litter microbial communities from Arlington Agricultural Research Station in Wisconsin, United States - UWRJ-L209-509C-1 | ecosystem: Environmental > Terrestrial > Plant litter >...
TACGTGATATACGGTCAATTTAACCGCATTTGCGGGCGTTGTGACCGTTTTTGTGGTCTGTGTCCATGTCGATGCGCTGGCCGGCACAGACGTCGTTATATCGGTATAGGTTGGGTTGTTCGCACTATCATATGTCACCATGACAGTTCGAGTTGGAACGGTCGATTTATAATAGTCGCTAATATCGTATGACTTATTTCCTTGAACCGTAATTGGATCAAAGAACCATTTAGCGTCACCGTCGGTGCGCGCCGTCATTTGAACTTGAACACTGCGCGATCCAGTTTTTCCATTAGCAGGATAGCTGAAGGTCGTCGTGTTGGTACCCCATTTGCTACTTGTCCAGTTAGCTGGTGCAGCGGGGGAGCCAAGTGATGTCTCGACTGATGGGTTTGGCACCAAGTTACCGGTTGTCGGTGGCGTGGTTGGGGCTAATTCGTAGGTCAGACTAGCATCGTCAATCTGTAGCGTTCCAACACTTGAAATCAAGTGGAACATGCGAGCTTTTGTCGTTCCAGCCGGCGGAGTGAAGGTGCGAGTTGCTTGCGTCCAAGCAGTCGCACTTGGTGCTGTCGCTAATTCTTGGTACGACAGTGTTCCTGTCGAAGATTCAAACTCAACAACGTAGCGAGTGGTCGTAGTTGCTTTGTAGTAATCGGAATATGTATAGAGTGTTCCCGGCGTTACAGTGACAGCATTAGCTGACCACTTGGCGTCACCATCGGTGTAGGCAGTCGTCTGAACCTGGACACTCTTGTTGCCTGTTCGACCGGTCGAAGCAAACGTAAATGTTGTCGTATTCGTGCCCCATTTACTGCTCGTCCAGTTAGCTGGACCCGCCGGGGAGCCGGTCGATGTCTCGAGCGACGGATTCGCCAAAAGATTGGCGGACGGCGCAGCCGAGGCTGTATGGGCGCCAAAGATTAGCCCCACGCTGACAGCCAGGAATCCGGCCATTAATAATAGTTTTCGTTTCATGTACTTGTACCTCCTTAGTAAATGATCAATCGTTTCATCAATGTGTCATCAAAATATCGGTAGAATTTTGGTAGTGCGTCTCTGTCAACAGGGGAGAGGGCATGCTCTAGGGAATGGGCGAGGCCGAAGCCATCAGCCATATCCACTAGAGCATGCCGGTCGCGAGTCATGTCTTGGTCCCCCCGGGAAGGGGGAGCAGACCATGCGCCTCACGGGCCTCTTTACGGCGTTTGATCACCACGTGCACCAGGAATAGAATCCCTAGTAGAACGGAGAAAATCGCCAGCCAAAAGAGGAGGGGTGAGCCACTCAAGCTAAACAAGAGCACCCCACCCAGCGTAAACGTACCACCGGTCGTACCTTGCACTGTCGTACCCTCCTACCAAGTTGGTTCTGACTGAATGATGGACTGTTGACGGCGCCGCACGCCATATGACTTGACGAGCGACACGACGATCCACGTATGGCGGATCACGCCGAACAGGATGTCTGGGAAGAGCGTTGCGGCGAGCAACATCATCCTCCACCCCAAGCGATGAACGCTCAAGGCCTGGAAAAGCACCACGAACCCGAGGAACCAAAAGTCCACCAGGACTGGCTTGCCGACGGACATGTGGTACCCGAACAGCAGGATCCACAGATAAAACACCGGGATACTGAGGTAGGCGTACCACATCGTCAAGATGCTCTGCCAGGTCTCCTTGCTCCAGCCACGACGACGAAGTTCATTGATCGTGCCATGAACCCATCGAACGCGCTGTTTCATCAGCTCGGGGATTGTGGTCATCAAGTCGGTCTGGACGTGGCAGTAATAGTTGTTAATGCACTTCCAGCCCATCCGCTTGATCTCGAGTGTCGCCTCGAAGTCCTCGACGAGGTTGTCCGCCCTTTCGGCAAACAATACCCCGCGCGAGTCCAGCACATCCAGCACCGCTTCCATGCGCAGCATACTGCCGGCGCCGGACATGGTGTGGATGTTGACCCTGAGACGTGTGAACCCAGCACGGTCGTACTCCAGTTCCTGGACAAGCGCGAGGCTTCGGCCAAGCCAGGTCGAGCCTAGCTTTTTCTTGCCGTCACAGACTGTTGAGACACCGCCAACCTCTGGTCGGCTGTGCAAGACGTTTACGGTGTTCTCAATGAAGTCCTTGTCTGGAATGGTGTCAGCGTCCATCGTCATGATGAACTCCGGTAGCGAATCGCCTGCGGCGAGGACACGCACCCCCTGGTTAAGGGCGCCTGCCTTCAGGAATGGGTTGTTCGTCATTTCGACGACCTCCACCCCGGGGAATGATCGGGCCGTGTCGGCCGTCGCACCCCCATCTGTGCAGTTGTTAACCACGACGATAACCCGCCATGGCCGCTTCGTTTGACCGAGCAGCGACTCTAGTGAGGCGCCGATCTGCTCGGCCTCGTTGCGGGCAGGCAAGATGATTGCGACATCACCCTGCCGGATTCGCGAAACCTTACTCACTGCATCGGGCAGTGCATCTGGCATCACATCGTTACTTTTCGGGTCAGCCACAATGTGACGGCCAGACGTACGATTCATGCTGGTCTCCTCTCTCGGGTTGTAGACAGCGATACAGGCATCGCGAGTAATGCATATGTCGCTATCTACGCGCCAAAAGGGGAGACGTAACCAATTTATTAAAGATCACTTGGTAGGATAAAAAAACTATATCACTAGTCGGGGAGTGGTGGATGTGAAATATCTAACACTCTTAAGCTTTCTATCATAAATTAAATTTGTTCTAAGGTTGATCGAACAAAAATAGAACACAAAGTATAGACCTAAATAATCACATAAGCATACGGAATTACACACACATAGCCAAAGCCCGTCCAGACCTGAAACGATCGTAGGTAGACAGCAGAACGTAGTAACGATAATAAAAAGTTAAAAATTGAAGCAGCAAAATAAACACAGAACAACAAAGCGAGCACAACTGCATATGAATGAGATATAGCTTTAACGTCGCACAATATATCTTTTACGACATACGTATTAGATATATAAGATGAGTATGTATGCGTCTTCAATGGGGTAGTAACAGAGGTAATTTCCCACAATCGGCTATACACATTCTTTTATGTACGTACGTCTACGTTTTTAGTTGTAGATATATCGTTATACTTGGTATACTCTCAGGCCCTCTCACATAAAGCTCTATATTATCAATCTAACGTCGTATTTTGTACATACACCACATAGTTATCCACACCAGCCATAATCATGTCATAACCGTGAAATGATTCCACTACGGTATCACTACTCCACCACTGCCCTGTTTTTGACATTTTGACTTTTATGTATTTTGATATGTTAATATGTTTTTTCTCACACACAACAATAACTAGAACAAAAATAGAACATTGTATGGAGAAGAATAGAGGAGTGGGGATGTGTTAATTTTTACACGCTACCTGGCAGGCCTGGCCCTTGAGTGCTTATAGGTAGACTGCTCGGCCAGACACGCGTACGTCAATGTACTGTGCACCCTTACTCTGAGACTTTAAATAGTTAAGTGCCCGCACCATGTCCTCAACTTGCTCCCCCGCTCCCCTGTCGATCGACAGTTTTACTAGCGGCTGCACATCTTTTAATCGGATCTCAATTTGGCGAGTTGTGCCAGATGGCAAGATGGCCTCAGTAACGTTATAACTCCCCTGCTCGCTGAGGGATACTACCCTACCGACAAAGCTTAGCAGGCGGGCACTAGCGACAGTACTCCCCTGCTCTGGTGAAATACCACTTTGGTCGATGATCTGGACGCCGGGGTTTTCGTAATAGTTACTCTGAAATACGACGCCGTTGGTATCAACGTAGTACTGGCGACTATTGATCTGCCAGCCAGCAACGGGCTTGCGGAGGGTCAGGGTAAAGTTAGCCTCAACGATATTGTCTGTACTCGTCAGTTCAACCGTAGCGACCTCTGGTAGTTCAGCCGAAATAAAGGCGCTAAGGGCGTCCTCATCAAGCGCGAACCGCAGTCGTTCAACTGGGTGTAGCCCGAGGTAATCGTTAATTAACGTCTCGTACTGACCGGGCTCGATAGCACGTGTCAATGAAGCTGACGATCCAGTCACGATAACCTTGGCGGTAAACTGACTCATCAAGACGGCTAATAGGATGATTGTGATAAATACTAATACAAAAATACTCCCAACCTTGCGACGAGACTGAGCCAGCTTATGCATCCGCGCCCGTTCTGATACCGGTTCGCCGTCAGGGCGGCGTACACCGCTCATCGTCTGGTTACGACGGAATTGCTGGGCAGAAGTATCGACAGCAGCAGGCGTCCGAACGTATTCGGAAGATTGGCGACGACGAGGTGCGTCAGGCTTCTTTTTTGAGCTGAACTGTATCATAGTTATGCTTATTATAGCCTACGAACGGGCTGCTTTGAGAATCATTGTTGCCATATCTTTAGCGGCATTGGGTTTGGAGAATGTTTTGAAGCGAGCGGCCATTGATGCCGTCGTTTTTGGATCAGCTAACAGTACCTTGATCAGGTTAGATAGCAGGTGTTTGTCAGCCAGTAATAGCTCTTCGTTAAGTACGGCGACGGCACCGGCCTCCTCGTAGACGGCAGCATTCTTTAGCTGATGGCCACCGGTTAATTTGCCATTTGGAATAAGGATAGTTGGTTTGGCGAGTGCTGATAGTTCGAGGATGGTTGTTGCCCCAGCCCTGGTTACCACAATATCGGCTGCACCTAGCAAGCTATGCATATTAGTCACAAATGGATACAGCTGGAAGTGCTCGTCATCAGCCGGCATCAACGAGCGCAGTTCATCGTATTGTCCCGCACCGGCAACCAAAATGACAGATCCGGATTTTTGTAGGAGCGGCAGTGTCTCGGCGACAACTTCGTTAATGCGAGTCGCACCCAACCCACCACCAGTTACAACGATCAACGGTTTATCGCTCGCGATACCCCATTCTTTTTTGGCGGCAACTTGTTCTGCTTTCGTAAAAGGGTGGAAGTCAGTTGCGATCGGAATACCGACGTATTTTGTACGGTCGGCTGGGTATGGGTAATATTCGAGGGGCGCACCGGTTGCGATAGAGGTCGCCCACTTTGACAAGACGCGGTTCGTCAGGCCGGGGTGCGCATCGGAGTCGTGAATGACGAGTGGAATCCGCAAGATATGCGCTGCCAGACCTACTGGCAAACAGACATACCCACCCTTGGTAAAGACGACGTCAGGACGCCAGACCAGTAGCTTGAAAAAGCTTTGCACAAAGCCAACACCGACTTTGAAGGCATCGCCGAAGTTTTGCCATACCAGTGACGGCCAGGTCAACTGCTGAAAGACGGTCAAATGATAATAGCGGCGGAATTTTCCGGCTGTAATAGTGTGCACCGGAATAGTAGCGTCGTAGGCTTCAACAGTTGCCCGGGCCTGCGGTGCAAATTTAGTATCACACCAAAATCGAAGTTCGACCCGAGGGTGCTCGGTGCGTAACTCTTTAAGAACTGCGACGACTGGCGTAACGTGTCCGCCCGACCCGCCGCCCACTGCTAGGATTCTCATTAGTGGCCTCCTTTAATCTTGATGAATGCACTGTGTAACGCGATAGTTGGAATACCAGGCCCAGGGCTGCAGTAATGAAAATCATACTGGTGCCGCCGAAGCTCAGGAGCGGCAAGGTAATTCCCGTCAGTGGGAAAATACCAATCATGGCTGCTATATTAAGGATAACATGGGCGCCAAACCACCCAAAGACGCCAGCCACCAGCAATTTCAACCGCTGGTCGACGAGGTGGTCCAACACTTTTAGCATCCGCATCAGCAGTGCCACAAATATCGCCATCAATGCAACCAGTCCAGCGAACCCGAATGTCTCGCCGAGAATCGCAAATACCGAGTCATTAATCGCTTCTGGCAGGTACCCCGTCGCCTGGACACTGTTACCGATACCAACACCGGTCAGTCCACCCGATCCGATAGCAATCTTGGCGTGCTGAATGTGATAAGCGCCGGCATCGTCAGTTGATGAGCTATCCCCTTGTAAGTAGGTCACAACACGGTCGATACGGTGCGGTGACGTAAAGATAAGGAACGCTCCACCAATCAGAACAGCGGACACCAGATATATACCAATCTTTTTACTAATTCCGGCGATAAACAACATCGTCACGATAATCGCCGTCATCGAAATACCCGTACCGAGGTCCTTTTGAATCACGACGATAAACAACAACGAAATCGCTGCAATAACACCAACGGGAATAAGTGTTTCTTTCCAGTCGTTAACCTGACCCTCTTTCATTTTCTTGCCAAGGAAGACAGCTAGGTACAGTAGTACGCCGAACTTCAAGATTTCAGCCGGCTGCAAACTTCCTAAGATACCAAGGTTAAACCAGCGACTGGCGCCGTTAATTTCTTCGGCAATTGGCAGATTAGCCTTGCTGGCAATAAATAGAATTGCACAGGCAATCAACCCGGCGATGAACACTTTAACACCGTGTTTGACGACCAATTTAAACGGCAGAATCGCCATAATAGTAAAGGCGATGATCGCCAGCACAAGACTAATCGTCTGCTTGATAAAGAAGTAGCTGTCCGAGAAATTACTGCCGATCGCGTTATTCAGGACATTGGCGCGCTGCGGGCCAATCGCATAAATAACAACGAGGCCAATCAGCATCAAGATGCCCGTGTAAAGCGCGATCATGTAATCGGGTCGATGCTTACGAACGACGTCCGCAGCCTGAGCCTTCCATGCTCGCCCACCCGAATCGCGCATCTTAAATGTTACCACCCGCGAGTGCTAACATAACCCCGAAGAACGCAGCGACAGCGGCAATCACCCAGAATCGCATAGTGATCTTGGTTTCAGGCCACCCGATAGCTTCAAGGTGGTGATGCACTGGCGCCGAGATGAATACTTTTCGTTTAAATACTTTCTTGCTGAAAATCTGGATTAAGCTCGAACCAGCTTCGGCCACAAAGACGATACCGATAATCGGCAGAAGGAACAATGTATTCGTTAACATCGCAACAACACCAAGTGAGGTTCCTAGTGCGAAACTACCAACATCACCCATAAAGAATCGAGCTGGGTAGATATTGAACCACAGGTAGCTCAGTAGCGCGCCGATGACGGTAAAACAGAATCCGGCAATCATTGGGTTGCCTTGCAACAGCGCAATCGTCCCAAATGCACCGTAGGCGATCACTGCAAGCCCTCCAGCCAGTCCATCCAGGCCATCGCTGATATTTACCGCATTACCAGCCGAAACGACTGCTAGGGCGAAGAGAGGGATAATCAACCAACCAAGCGCGATACTGCCGATGAATGGAATGTGAATCGCATCGATACCAAGTTTTTCATAAAAGAACCAACCAAGGCCCAGGCCAATGACGGTGATCATAATAAATTTGAAACTAGATCGTAGTCCGGCAACACCCTTACCACTGCCGCGGAGGTTAATGATGTCATCAAGCAGCCCGACCGCTGCCCCACCAACTAGTGCGGCCAGTGGCAGCCAGGTCTCTTGGCGATCGAGGTTAAAGAAGAATGTCACGAAGGTAATCGCAAACACAAAGATAATACCCGCCATGGTTGGAATGTTACGTTTGAACTTATTGGCGTGCAGTTTGTTAAAGACGGTTAACGCTTCGCCGGTTGTACTCGAGGTGCGTTGCTTTTTCCAGAACTTAAAACGATACGCCAAGAAGGTGTAGACCGGCGTCAGGAACATAGCCAGCAGGAAAGCGCCGACACTTAATAAGAACGTTCGCGCTAATTCATCGGTGAGGATTTCGACAGTAAAATTCATGTTAACCTTTCGGGTGAACCTTTAGATAATCAAGCATCCAGTTGGAAATATCGGTAAATATTGGCAATGCATCTCGTGAGCCCTGGAACTGTTTGTCTTTACCTGATAATCGTACCATTATGACATACTCGGGCTCGTCACCGCCACCATATCCTAGGTAACTTCCGATTGTTTCAGTGTCGCTATATCCACCAGCGACACCAACCTGTGACGTTCCTGTTTTTCCACCGATATAATAGCCCGCTTTGTCGAACTGACCGAATGATGAGGCTCTGGCGTCATGGGTGGCAGTCTTGATTTGGTCAGAGGTCGATTTGCTGACAATGTTTGTTGCAACTGGTGTTGGTGCTGCATTTTGCTCAAACCCGTTGGCTGTCATATACCCATCAACGATGGTTGGCTTGTAGTAGGTGCCACCGTTAATGAGTGCACTAAAACCGCTAGCAACTTGCAGCATTGTTGTGTTCAGCCCTTGGCCAAATGACATCGTTGCGTAACGCACGGCGTTCCCCTGCTCGTCTTCGGGTGAGAAGATCGTGCCAGCGGCTTCATTTGACAGTTCAACACCGCTTTGTTGCCCGAGACGCAAACGATCGTGAAAGTATTCGTACATTGATTGGCGAGCACCATAAGTCACCGAGTTGCCGTCACCCAGACGCTGGGCAATCGTCACAAATCCCGTGTTCAATGACCAGGTTAAGGCACGTTGGAACGTAATAATGCCCGTCTGCCCCTTAGTAGCGTTCCCAACAATATAGTTGTCGCCGATCTTGATCGAATCGGTATTGTTGTAGGTGTCAGATGCTTTCACGACGCCTTTATCGATGCCTGTTGCGAGGGTGTATGTCTTTAGGACTGAACCGGGTTCGTATGGATCGGAAATAACGTCGTTATTAAACTGTGCCACGTCCTCGACTTTGTTATACTCACCCGGGCTGTAGGTTGGCAGGTTCGCCATCGCCAGTACTTTACCGGTACGAGGGTCCATCACCATCGCGCTGCCTTCTGGAGCGCCTGTTTTTTTCATGCCAGCCGCCAAAGCAGACTCAACCTTTGATTGGATATTACGATCAACCGACAAGACAACGTCTTTACCATCAACGGCCGGGATGTTAACGTTCTTATTCCCAATCGTGAGTGGAACATTACTGACATCGGTAACAACTTGGAGTAACCCGTCCTTACCCTTTAAGTCATCATTCATATAGCCTTCGATGCCATAACTACCTTCACCGGTCGTATTAACGAACCCTAGGATCTGTCCAGCCAGAGCGCCCTCAGGATACACACGTTGGCTCACTTCCTGAAAACCAATCCCACGTAGGCCTTCGGCTTTAATCTTATCCGCTTGGACACGAGTCACTTTAGTGGCAATGATCTGATAACGTGTATCGATTTTATCAAGCAAGCTATCAAAACCCGTTCGAACGTTACCACCAGCGATCTTGCGCATCGTATCGACGACTTTCGCTTTGTCACTAATCGTCACCGGGTCGGCAAAGACGGTGTAGACTTTTTCATTCATCACTAATTGGACGGGGGTGTCGCCACTTTTGGCAAAGATCTCACCACGCTTGGCAGGAATCACAAAGCGGTTCTGTTGCTCTTCGGTTGCGAGGGCAACATAGTGGTCGTGTTGAATGATCTGTAAGTAAAACAAACGAATAACAAAAATAGCCACGATGCCAAGCACCACGGCTGCGAGTATCCGAGATCGGCTCCCTTTTTGCAGTTCTAAATTCATAATGTTTACGCTAGTTTCAGTATAACTTATTGTTGGACATATTCGGTAGAAACTGGTGTTGTCATCTCACGAGCAACGCTGCTATTCTTGACTGTTTCCAGTGCGGTCAGACGAGCATTTTCGATTTGCAGGTCACTCTTCTGATCGTTCAGGTCAGCAATCTGGCTATCAATCTTTTGTGATTCGTAGTCATAGCTTGTCGCACGAGTAGCCTGGGTCAAATAAATGAGCCCAAGTACTGTGATCATCAATGCAACTAAGACGGTGTGAGCAACAGGTCCGAGTTTAATTGACGACACAAAGCGAGTAGTGTTCTGGTTTCGAGACCAGTTCTGCTGCCGACGCGACGCGATGTAAGTGTTATTTTGGTGTGACATTGTGGTGTTTTTTTGTTTTTCGTTTTGGTGTTATTTTAGCGACTCTCATTTAAAGAGTCATGGTGTTCTTTCCCCGGTCAGAGTTTGCTAACCGGGGAAGAACGAGTGGAACTACTTTACGCGGACTGCAACGATTTGTGGTTGGTCTGCGTACTGTACTGTGATGTGAATTGGCATATTTTTTGCCCTTTCTAATTTTTGTTTATTTTTTCACTGCTACCCGTAGCTTTGCGCTACGAGATCGCGGATTGTGAACGTCGTGAGTGGCTCCCGGAATTGGCTTCTTTGTGATCGGCGCGAGTTCGGCTTCTAAACCTTGCTCAAACTGACCTTTGAAAAAGCGCTTAACAAATCGATCTTCAAGGCTATGGAAACTGATCACCCCTACTCTTCCGTTCTTATTTAAAAGTTTTGGAAGTAATGGTAGTGTTCGTTCTATTTGCCCAAGTTCGTCGTTGACGGCTATACGGAGCGATTGAAATGTACGCGTGGCAGGATGAGTTTTCTTCCTCTTGCCGCGGTGGTTGTCAGCGATCGTGCGCGCTAGGTCTTCTGTCGTCGCAAATGGTCGTCCTGTAAAGATTACCTCAGCGATTCGCTTGGCGTTCATGTACGGTTCTTCGCCGTATTCATGAATAATCTTTGTCAGTGCTTCGATGGACGAGCTATTGATCAATTCATTAGCCGATAATGGCTGCCGACGATCCATGCGCATATCCAAAGGACCTTTGTGTGTAAAAGAAAACCCTCGTTCGCCCTGATCGAGCTGTGGTGACGACACCCCCAGATCAATCAGAATAACGTCAAATGTCTTCCCTTCTTCGACCAGCTGGTGTGCAGCGGATTCAAAGTCAGTGTGCATTAAACGTACGCCTTTTGTTTCGTACTCAGATAAATGCTCAATTGCATAATCGTCGCGGTCAACAAGGACGCTTTCCTTAAAGTTTTCGGTTAGCTTTAATACTTCCCCTGCGTGTCCGCCGTAGCCAGCAGTCAGATCGAGATAATTCTCGCCCAGCTGTGGATCTAGTGATCGAAGGGTTGCATCAAGCAGAACCGGAATATGATGTGGTGGATGTTCTTTACTCATTGTCCCCTAGTATACCATTGGTGTACTAGTGAACGTTCGAGATCACCTAACTGATAGTGAAGCTGTTTGTTTTCGCATTGGTATGTTTGTTTTTATAAAAGTCAGTCATAGCCAGAACAGGGGGTCGCATAAAGCAACTCATATCCCTTTTAACGTTAAGGCCGTGACTTGTTGAGAGACTTATGTGAGGTGGAGTTTGGGAGGTGTGTGTTTTGAGCAAGGTGCACTAGGTTGATTAATGTGTTCCTAGAATCCACGCCTCACTACCAGATAGTTGATCTCGAGAGTGTTTCTCTTGAATGATTAATTTGTTAAAGGACAGACGGAAAATGAAACTATACGGATTTATGGCGTTATAAGGCGCCAGTATTTTCCTGCTCGGACAGCGACGATATCACGATCTATGCCAGCGTACTCCAGGAGGTGCTGTTCAATTGTGATGCGTCCTTGTTTTTGATCGAGATCAGCTTCGGTTTTCCCTCGGCGGAATTGTACATTAACATCGGCGGTTTTCTCATCGAGAATACTGCTGCCTGCATTTAATGCGAGTTCCACTTCCCCATCCCAAATTGCTTTAGGGTAAAGGTGAAGGTAATTTCCGAATCCGCGAGTAAGAACGACTCCCGAGATGAATTCTGCGCGCAACTCTGCTGGTATCGTCAATCGACGTTTATCATCAAGTCTTCGCTCAAAATAATCTACGCTTGCCACTATGTTCTTTTCTCCTCGAACGATTCGATGGATTTTGTATAGGTTGTTTTAATGTATGGTGTTTGTCTTAGTGGGCTGTTTTGCCGTTTCCACTGGCCTAATCATACAACCCACTTCTACCCACTACAACCCCCAATTTTGACAATATATTTACTATCTGTTCATTTATCCACAGAAGTGTGAATAACTCTTACGTTTAACGGGGGTAAAAGAAAAACCACGCTCTGTGTAAAAAGCGTGGTAATTCGTACTATGTGGCCCTACTATCGGTTCAAGAAAAAGCTTGAAACTTGGTCGTCATACATGTCAGTTGCACGGAGCACCAACCAGGTAATAAAGACGAGGACGTTAATGACGACCGAAACAATCAGCGCGGCGTTTTTGAAATCATCGTTAAATGATGGAACGCGGCCAGTGACAAGCTTCGAACGCTTAGTGGTTTTGGCTATTTTTGTGTTTTTTGCTGCGGTTATAGGTAACTTTTTAGACATAGTCCCACTTTTGCATACCGCTTGCGCTTTGTCAATTTGTGCGGGCGCGTTCGAGCTGGATAATATCCGTTAATTTTTCGACAGGTACGACGTACGACGGAATTTTTTCTTTACCAGCATCATATAGTGAGTGTATCCAGTAGCCGCGACAGTCACCCGCCAGGCCTTTAAACGAGAACGGCTTGTCGTCGACAAATACGATCGTTGTTGCACTGGCACCACTTAATTCTTCTGGAAGATTATAGATGCCCCGTTCATCGCGCCACGAGCTAATCTGCTCACCTTTGAACGTCTCACCTGTCACCAGGAACGGGATATCACTCATACCGGCAGCCGCGATCTTCATCGCTTGACCCTCTGGTGAGCCAAAAGTCAGGATACCAACCCCTGCTCCAGGTTTGGACCGAATATAAGCAATAAGTTCGTGCGCACCGGTGTTGAGCAAGTCTTGATCGGCAGCTAACTCAATGAATTTCGTCTCAATCTTGGCCGTTTCGGCCTCGCCGACCTGTTCAAGGATAAAGTCACGCATCGAGAACGACTCCCCTAGCAGGGTGTAGTCTTCGATCTTCTGACCAAGCAAAATGGCGAGTTGGGCGTTGTGCCACGAAACGGCATTACGCAGTAATTCGGCGGCTTTTTCGGTATCAAGTAGCGTCCGGTCTAAATCAAGCAGATAAAATTCTGCGTATGCGCTCTGGCTATTAAGCTCGTTCATTACGATAGATCTCCATAATTGATTGCGCGACCGCATCGGCATCGTGACGGATCAACGAGCGGGTTGCGGCGATACTATCACCCTTGTGGACCTCAGCAATCTTACCCAGGAATTTACCGGCCGCGATCTGGTAGTGGGCCCGTCTTAGCTGGTCGGTATCAACTTCGGTGATGTAACCACCCTCTTCTTTATAGCGAGCTGCGATACGTGGTGTCGGCATCTCGCTGTTATAGACAACGTAGTCCAAGAATTCATTACCCGCAAAGCGTTCAATCTCGGCAGCATGGTCGCTAACGGTAAATTTATCGGTCTGACCTTTTTTACTCACCAAGTTAGAAACATATAATTTCAAAGCCGGTGTTTTCTTTAAAGCTTCACCAATACCGCCGATTACCAGCAGTGGACCGAGTGAGGTATATAGGTCACCAGGTGCGATCACGACAATATCAGCCTGCTCGATGGCGGCGATGGCAGTTGGATTGGCCGAGGCGACTGGTACCAAAGATAACTCGGCCGTACGTGGATCGTGCTTAAAGAATTCGGCATCAATCACCCGCTCGCCATCGAGAATAAGACTGGTTTCGGGCCATTCCATCTTGAGACGAACATTATCAAGCGTCGCCGGGATAACAACGCCGTTGACGCGCAGAATTTCTGAAGCAGTTTCAACCGCTTCACTAAAGTCCCCGGTCACCTTTTCTAGTGCCGTCAGTAGCAGGTTTCCAAACGAGTGACCCTTGAATGTTCCCTCGTCAAAGCGATAATCGAACAAGTCACGCACTTTCGGTGAATCACTCAGCGCGACTAGACACTGGCGCACATCACCTGGAGGTAATGTCCCGAGTTCATCGCGCAGCACTCCAGTACTCCCACCATCATCAGCCATACTGACAATCGCAGCAATCTGACTGGTATGGTTTTTCAGGGCCGACAGCATCGTAAAGCTTCCCGTTCCCCCACCAATAACCGCTATCTTAATTTCTTGCTTGGCGAAGGGGTCGATCATGCGGCGTCTCGTAGTTTCTTGATAACACGGCCAAACCACGCAGCACTTGGACGAAGTGTTCGTTTGCCGGTTTTATAATCGATTGCAACGAGGCCAAAGCGCGGCCATTTGCCGTGAGCCCATTCAAAGTTATCCATCAGACTCCAGTGCATGTAGCCAATCATATCAACACCACCAGCAATAGCGCGTTGCATTCCCAGGATAGTTTCTTTGATCCACCACTGTCGTTGTTCGTCTTCGGCATCGGCTAGTCCATTTTCAGTAATCAGAATCGGCAACTTGTATTTGCGATATAGTCGCTCGACAACATATTCAATATCAGCTGGTTGTAAGTCCCAGTGCAGGTCACTGAGTTTTTCGTCTGGGTTATGGACGCGGTAGCCATACACGCGGTTGGTGAAATAATAATTCACACCCAAAAAGTCACATGATTTAATAAATTTCTTAATCACCCAGTCATCCTGGAGGTATTGGAAGGTCTGTGCACTGACTCGGCTGAGCCACGCGTTGTCGCCTGGGTAGACGTACGGCGAATTCTTGGCAATTGATACCTTCAGTTTGCGGTTGGTCGCATGAATCACTGCCGCGGCGCGTTTGTGGGCTAGCGCTAAGTTATTAACGACTTTCAGAAACTTCCAACGACTACTTTCGTTTGGTGGCCAATCCTGTGACAGGTAACTTTCGCGGGCATAAATCTCTGGCTCGTTGATTGTGATGATATAGCGCATGTGCGTCCCAAGTTCAGCCGCTATCTTTTCGGCAAAACGCACGAAGTCTTTAACGTTAGCCCGCTTTTCAAACCCACCCTTTTCCATGAACCACACCGGCAACGTGAAATGGAATAGCGTCACAATCGGTTCGATGTCACGTTTTTTTAATTCTTTAAGATAATTTTTGTAATGAGTAATTGCCTCTATATTCCAAGCACCCTCAGTTGGCTCAATTCGTGACCATTCGATACCAAATCGATAGCCATTCATGTGCATCTTTGTTAAGTAGTCAAAGTCTGTCGCGTAATTGTTGTAGTGATCGGCTAGTCGACCCGAGACATAATTCTGCGGCGACTTTGCCTCTGCCTTGATGCGATCCCATGCTGGTGAGTCACCAAAGTGATATTCCGCCTGGGCAGCTTTCGCCTTGGCGTTCTCAAGTTCCCAAACAGTCCATTGATTATGGTTGTTACCTTCTACCTGGTGGGCGGCCGTAGCTGCTCCCCAAAGGAAATGCTTTGGGAAGCTCGGTTTCTGTCGAGCAGTCATATATCTATTGTACTACGTCTTCGCCAAAGTGTTTTTGTAGGCGCATCTTAATTGAGCCTTCGTGGCGGCCTAATATTTCGCTCAGTTCGGCCAGCGATGACCCCTGTTGGAATTTCTCTTTTAGCAGATCATCTTGCTTGTCTTCCCAGGGCATGTACGCATTTGGATGAGTTTCGCGCATCTTGGCGATCTTCTCCGTCCAGCCAGCTTTGTCGGCCGTCTTTTTAACTGGTTCAGGATTTGAAGCACGTTCAGCCGCTTTCTTTTCTAGGGGCGCAAAGCGTTTGGCGTCATTAGCAGCCTTGTCGCGTAACACGCCGTCAATCGTCTGGGCATCTTCACTGACGCGTAGCGCCATTTGGTTAATACCAGTTAAGTACAAGTTGTTCAAGTTTTTTACTCGACTGAGCGCTACGTAGCCCATGCCTTCAACGAAGGCTTTACGTAGATCGATACGAGCAGCATCAAGCGTCATACCCTGAGACTTGTGAATCGTAATTGCCCACGCCAGACGCAGTGGTATCTGGGTAATACTGGCGCGTTTTTTGTCACCATCGCGTAGCTCCCAAGTATCTGGCACCATCGAGACTTCTTTGCCGTTACGGAATTCGACGATTGGATAGTCGGTGTATGGTTCGAAATCGATGACCGTGCCGATACTA
>Ga0247816_10000865_pt1 | contig 15830 bp, 13 predicted proteins | sample UWRJL209509C1_FD_179930 | JGI IMG/M metagenome (GOLD analysis project Ga0247816, IMG submission 179930) | Plant litter microbial communities from Arlington Agricultural Research Station in Wisconsin, United States - UWRJ-L209-509C-1 | ecosystem: Environmental > Terrestrial > Plant litter >...
ATGCCGAGCGCCTGCGCAAGGCCATCGTCGCCACGATGGAAGCCAAGGATTCGCTGACCGGCGACCTCGGCGGCACCGGCAACACCATGGGCTTCGCCCAGGCCATCGCCAGCCGCCTGTAAGCGGCCTGCGTCATCGGCTCGAGCGGGATCAGCGGGGCGCCTTCGGGCGCCTCGCTGCGTTTGCAGGGCAGGGCGCTCATCTGTGCGCATTCCGCACAGATGGGGTGCGTTCAAGGGGCTGGTTGGTGCGTGGCCGCAGGGTCACCATGGCCGCACTTCCTCCCCATCCAGGTACACCCCATGAACATTGCAGCATTCGGCCTGGCCAGCCTGATCGGCATGGCCGCCGTCGCCCCGGTCGCCGCCGCCGAGCCGGCCCACCCCACCATCCGCCAGATGGCCGGTGCCACCGCCATTGATGCCCTGCAGGCTGACAAGACGGCCATCATCGTCATCGATTTCCAGAACGAATATTTCCCGGGCGGCCGCATGGTCATCCCGGATGGCACCGCTGCCCTGAAGAACACCCGCCGCCTGATCGACGCCGCCGATGCCAAAGGCATCCGGGTGATCCACGTGCAGCATGTGTTGCCGGCCGGTGCGCCGTTGTTCGCTGAAGGCGGCAAGACTGTGCAGTTCCACCCCGACATGCAGCCGCGCGCAGGCGAAACGGTCGTGCAGAAGGACAACGTCAGCGTGTTCGCCGGCCATTCGGCCGCGGTGATGGACAAGACCTTGAAGGATGCCGGCATCGACACCCTGATCATCACCGGCCTGCAGACCCACGCCTGTGTGTCTGGCGCGACCCGTGATGCCGCGGCCGCCCCGCGCGGTTACCGCGTGATCGTGTCGTCCGACGCCACGGCCACCCGTGACCTGGACCTGGCCACCGGCGCCAAGGTGGACCACAAGACCCTGCACGCAGCCAGTCTGGCCACGCTGGAAGATACCTATGGCGACGTCATGACCACCGACGCCATCATCGGTCTGGTCAATAAGGCCGGCGCCGTCGCGCGCTGATAAGCTGGCCGCGCCCGCAGCACGCGGGCGCTGGCCGGAGCCTGGCTGAGATGGACCATTTCGCCGCCCTGCGCGCGCTGCGTTCGATCGTGGAAGCGGGCAGCTTCACTGCCGCCGCCGAGCGCCTGGGCACCACCCATTCGGCGATGTCACGGCAGCTGCGGCAGTTGGAAGAGCACCTGCAGGCCCGCCTGCTGGATCGCAACAGCCGCCGTTTCTCGTTGACCGAGGCCGGCCGGCAGTATTACGCCGAGGCGGTCGAGCTGCTTGATCGACTGGAACTTGCCGACAATCGGGCGCGGGCCGGCCAGGTACAGCCCAGTGGGCGCCTGCGCATCAGCGTGCCCCAAGTGGTGGCCAGCCAGGAATTGCCGCACTGGCTGCCCGCGTTCCTGACCCGCTATCCGGATGTCGCGCTGGACCTGTGCGCTGATGACCAACTGGTGGACGTGGTGGGTGGTGGCTTCGATGTTGCCCTGCGCATTGCCCACGAACTGCCCGACAGCCAGATGGTGGCGCGCGAGCTGGCGCGGTGCGATCTCGTGCTGGTTGCCGCACCGGCGTACATCGCACGGCACGGACTGCCGCGGCAGGCTGCCGAACTGCACCAGCATGCCCTGTTGGCGTTCAGCCCGACCGCGGCGCGTGCGGCGTGGCACCTGCACGGACCGCGCGGCGTGTCGCTGACGGTTGAACCCGGTCAGCGGCTGTGCGTGGATGCCACCCCGGCCCTGTATGCCGCCACGCTGGCGGGCATGGGCATCACCCTGCTCACCGCCCTGACCGTGCAGGAAGACCTGCGCGCCGGACGGCTGATCCGCATCCTCCCGGCCTGGAACGGCGGCCGCCGCCACTACTTCGCACTGTATCCCCATGCACGCGCCATGGCCGCCAAAGTGCGCGTCCTGGTAGAGCACCTGCAGACCCACTACGCCGCACTGCAGGCCTCCCTCGACGCCCGTTGACGAATGGGCAGGTCGACATTGACTGTGAATGGGTGGGTAGCGCCGAGCCACGGTCGGCGAGCACGCAGCGCGGCGCCTCTGCCTTTCCGCCGAGCACGGCTCGGCGCTACCAAAGCCGCATCACGAACACCCGAAACCGGGTAGCGCCGAGCCACGCTCGGCGAGCGCGCAGCGCGGCGCCTTTGCCTTTCCGCCGAGCACGGCTCGGCGCTACCAAAGCCGCATCACGAACACCCGAAACCGGGTATCGCCGAGCCACGCTCGGCGAGCACGCAGCGCGGCGCCTCTGCCTTTCCGCCGAGCACGCCTCGGCGCTACAAAAGCCGCATCACGAACACCCGAAGCCCGGTAGCGCCGAGCCACGCTCGGCGAGCGCGCAGCGCGGCGCCTTTGCCTTTCCGCCGAGCACGGCTCGGCGCTACCAAAGCAGCATCACGAACACCCGAAGCCGGGTATCGCGCGCAGCGCGGCGCCTTTGCCTTTCCGCCGAGCACGGCTCGGCGCTACCAAAGCAGCATCACGCACACCCGAAGCCGGGTAGCGCCGAGCCACGCTCGGCGAGCGCACAGCGCGGCGCCTCTGCCCTTCCGCCGAGCACAGCTCGGCGTTACAAAAGCAGCATCACGCAGAACCCAACGCGCGCGATCAGCGCTGCTGGATCTTCGACAGCAGGCGCAGGAACTCCACGTACAGCCACACCAGCGTCACCATCAGGCCAAACGCGCCGTACCACTCCATGAACTTCGGTGCGCCCTGCTCAACACCGCTTTCAATGAAGTCGAAATCCAGCACCAGGTTCAACGCCGCCACGATCACCACGAACACGCTGAACGCGATGCCCAAGCCGCTGGCTTCATGAATCACCGGCACGTTGATGCCGAACAGGCCCAGCACGATCGACGCCAGATACAGCAGCGCGATCCCGCCGGTCGCGGCCACCACGCCCAGCTTGAAGTTCTCGGTGGCCTTGATCAGCCCACTGCGATACGCGACCAGCAGCGCAACCAGCGTGCCGAACGTCGCCAGCACAGCCTGGAACACGATGCCCGGGAAGCGCTGCTCGAACACAGCGGAGATGGCGCCCAGGAACAGGCCTTCCACCAGCGCATACATCGGCGCGGTCACCGGCGCCCAGGTCTTCTTGAACACGGTGATCAGGGCCAGGATCAGGCCACCGACCGCGCCGCCGATGGCGTAGCCCATGCCCGCCGACGACAGCGTGCCGGCCATCTCGCCGCTGGTGACCAGCGCCTGGCTCCACGCAAACGACGCGGTCAGCACGGTCAGCAGCAGCAGCACGCCGGTCTTGTTGACCGTGCCATTGAGGGTCATCACCTGATCGCCGCGCGCCGAAACGGTGCCGCTGCCAAGGTCGAGGAAGGTGGACTCGGAAAGAGCCGGGTTGCCGCTGCGCATGTGCGTTCTCCGTGCGTGAAGGGGGTAGGGGGCCATCCGGCCGCTGCGCACGATCATAACGGACACGCTGCGCCCACGGCGTTGAGGGGCCACGGCGCCTTGCAGATAAGGGGCTGAACCGACCGTTCTGTTTGACAGATCAACGCACGGTTGTTCACAATCCCCGTCTGCTCGTGGGCCCGGCCCCAGGCAGGATGCATCGCCGGGGTATAGCGCAGTCTGGTAGCGCGCCTGCTTTGGGAGCAGGATGTCGGGGGTTCGAATCCCTCTACCCCGACCAACCCATCGCCCTCGATAGAGCGGGTTGGTTAACCGGTTCGGGCGCCCGTAGCTCAACTGGATAGAGCACCGGCCTTCTAAGCCGGCGGTTACAGGTTCGATTCCTGTCGGGCGCACCATTTATCTCACCCTGCGTCTCCAGCATGTCCGTGCGTTGGCCCTGATGAAGGGGGAGCAAGTGACGAAGTTCCGCGCGTTCGCATTCGCAGTGGCCATGGCGCTGACGACCTCCAGCGTAGCCGCAGCCGCACCACGCGCGAACGCAGAAGCACAGCAGCGTCTGTGGGATCTTGTAGAGCTGCATGCGCAGAGTCGACATCACCCCCGCCGATGCCACCCTCTCCCGGCTCACTCTGGACTGATCGCACGTCCCAGCAGCACTTTCTCCATCCGCACGTCACCGTCGGCCAGTTCTGCAACCTGGACCCAGCCGCGTCTCTCATAGAATTCACGCGCTCGGCTCGCGTAGGCGGTCTCCAGCCAGATCCGCTCGTGATGCTGGAACAGGAACGCCTCTGCGGCGGCCATCAACACGCTGCCTAGTCCGCGTCCCTCCTGATCGGGACGCACGAACGCGGCGAACACGCAGGCGTCCTCGGCGTCCGCCATGGAAAAGCCGACGACCTCGCTGTCGACCTCGACTACCCACACGCAGGACGCTTCTCCGATCATCGCAAGCACCGCGTCGCGGGTGATGCCCCGCTCGGTAAGCTCAGCACGCGTCAGTATGTTCTCGCGCACGCCCACTCTCACGTCGAAGATCGCGTCCACATCGTGCGCCATTGCCAGTCGAACAGCGCCCATTCCTTCAGTCATTGAAATCACCTTTCCCTGTTGCAAGCAGCCAAGCATAGCGAATGACGCATTGTCGCTTTGCAACTTCCCTGATGGATGCCCGTGAGCCGCGACTGCCACGATAACGGTGCTGATCCGCAACGATCAGCCGGGATTGGAGTCCCGATTTCAGAATGACCGATCAAGCTCTGTTGTCGCCCTCGGGCACGGCGGAGAATGCATCACCCTGCCAGTTCCATGGCGGGCGATGCGCGGGGATGTTTCTCGATCCGCCGGTTTTTTCGGTCATTCTAGCCGGTACTCCAACCCGCATCGCCCGCCACCTCGTGCCTCGGCACAGGTGGCTTCATGCCATGCGAGGTCATCATGCCAGCGAAGATCGATGCGTTTGATCGCGTGTCCACGTTGATGGACGTCGCAGCGCGCGAGGCCGGCATCGCGCCGACGCCACAGATGCTGCTCTCCTGTCCCCGTTGCGCCACCTTGGCGCTCAGTCACGCGCGCTGGTCCGAAGCGCGCATTGCGCACGCCTGTGGCTGCTCGCAATCCACCGTGCACCGTTTCAAGTGCGGCGTGCAGGCGACCGTGACCTACGAAGTCGGTGCGGCACTGGTCATGACAGCCCACCACCTGGGCCTGCAGGTGCCCACGTCTGGTTGCTGCGGCGGGCACCTGTGCGCACCTCGCAACGCCGCGAAGGGGTCACACACTCCGCCGCGATTGCGGTGATCGCCAGCAGCGAAGTGGCCATGCACTCACAGACCGCCCGCGCCGCGGCGATCGATCACACGTCCAACGATCACCACTTTCTCCAGATCCTCCGCATCCAGCAGGTCATCTGGATAGCGCGACGCGTCCGGGTTGTCGCACACCACACGCACCTTGCCGTCCGGGGTCTTGAACAGGCGCCGGACCATCAGCTCCGGTTCGCCGCCGCCGCTGATCAGCAGATGCACGCGTCCGTCATGGATGCGCGTATCCGCCAGGTTGATCGCGATCTGATCGCCTTCGAACAGCGTCGGCGTCATCGCTGCGCCGGCTATCGACAGCACGCGCACATTCACCGGCGCGGCGTTCTGCTGGGTGAACCAGTCGGCAGGATAGGGGTGATGCCTGCCCGTAGTGGCCAGCTCCACCGCAGGCCGATTGCCCTTGGTGGTGACGCGTCCGACCACTTCAATCACCGCGACATCCGGCTCGCGGTCGCGCAGCATCAGCGCGGCCTTGGCCGGCCGGATGCGATACAGCCCGCCATCCTTGCTTGGGATTTCCATCTCCGGCAGATCGGTGCGCAGCTGTTCAACGGACACGCCGAACCAGGTGGCCAGCGGCCGCAGCGTCTTGTCCCGTGGGTCGGCAACCCCTCCTGCCAGCACGCGGTGGACGGTGGGTTGCGGTACCTCCACGTGGCGCGCAAGGGCGTTCTCGCTCAGTCCGTGGGCCTTCATCAGTTGGCGAAGGTTGATGGCCACTTTATGCATATATGAATTGTTTCGATGGCCCTGTAATTGAGATAGTTCGTTTATGTATTGAAAATGATATTCCCCAACGAATAGCATCTCCTGATGGTTATTCATTCCCCCCGCCACGCCGCCGTTGCGTTAGGCAACGCCTTGTGGAGCGAGGCTCGCATCGCCGCTGCGTGCGGCACATCACAGTCGACGATTCATCGCATCAAGCGCGGAACCCAGAAAACCGTCTCGTTCGAAGTAGGCACGGCACTGGTCTTTCTGGCGCAGCAGCAGGGCATCACCGTGGCGACCACGACACTCGATGTGCCGCTGTCGCTGCTGCCGCGTTCGCTCGCCGTCAGTTCGCACGCGGCGCCGAATCGCTAGGCGACGATGATCGATGTCACCGCAGACGGCACCGGCCCGCCGTTTGCCAAGGCGTTCATCAGCGGCAGGTAAGTGCGCCCCAGCTCGGCGCGCCGGGCGCTCAGTGTCTGGATCAACGCCTCGTATTCGCTCCGCATCAGTCGCGGCGACAGCGAGGCTTCAAGCCAGCAGGGAGGACGCAGTGGCGGTCGGGATCTGTCGAGGGTCAGCATTCGCTGCTGGATGCGGAGGTCGGATATCAATCCGTCCAGTTCCCGCGATTGCATCAGCATGCGGGTCAGCCACCAGCCTGCGGCAGCAGCATGGAAGCTCTCCGTCAGGTCGGACCGTGACCGCCGGGCAGGCGCGTCGAAGTGTGGAGTCAGGGGTAGGGAAGCGACCTGCTGCGATCGAATGCGGATTGGACGGAACGTGTTCATGCGTGGCTAAGTCAGATCATGGAAGTTCCACGCTGACACGGTCCACGGCGATGCTCCAGCCATGCACGGTGCCAAGGCGCTAGAACGTCATTTCTGCTGCTGACAGCACCGGCGGGGCACGCGCGGGGAAGAGATGCAAAGCCTTGGGAGCCCTTGATCGTGTAGCTGGGCGGGCGGGGACATGGACAAGCGCGTCAACGCAGTCGATGCCCGTCGATGACCGGCAGTCAGGGGCGGATGGCGACAAGTGCCAGCGGGCGAGGTTGACGCCGCCTGGAGGTCGTTCCGCGACCTCGGATGTGCACGCGTGAATTGCCATCAAGAAAAGCTTGCAATTCCCGGGCGACTTCGTAAAAATAGCGGACTTGCTTCAGCACTCGTCGCTTTCGGGCACGGTCTGCAGCAGAGTTTCTGGTCTGGTGGCAGGCATCAACGCAACCAGATCAAACGTTTCAGTGGTGGCTGTAGCTCAGTTGGTTAGAGTTCCGGATTGTGATTCCGGTGGTCGGGGGTTCGAATCCCCTCAGCCACCCCACTGTTACAGGATCGTCCCTGCCGAAAGCAGGTCGATCGTTGCAGTAAGGCGGGATGCAGGGTAAAGTATCCGTCTAGTTTTTCGGGCCGTTAGCTCAGTTGGTAGAGCAGTTGACTCTTAATCAATAGGTCCAAGGTTCGAATCCTTGACGGCCCACCAGACAGAAGCCACCAGGTTCGCTTGGTGGCTTTTTTCTTGGCTATCGAAATTAGTACTTGCAGGCCGTGTAGCGAACACGTCATAATTCGCCTCCCGATTTTCGGGCCGTTAGCTCAGTTGGTAGAGCAGTTGACTCTTAATCAATAGGTCCAAGGTTCGAATCCTTGACGGCCCACCAGACGAAAGCCACCAGGTCATCCTGGTGGCTTTTTTCTTGCGCGGCGTTCAGTGGCCGTCGTCAGGCGGGCAGGGCGAGCGTCTCGTGCGCCAGCGCCGGCATCTGGAACGTGAAGCGGGTGCCGTGCTCGGCATCGGACTTCACCGAAAGCGTCCCGCCGTGCGCCTTGGCGATCTCTGCGGCGATGTACAGCCCCAGGCCAAGGCCGGGGCGCGGCTCCGTCCCGATCTCTCGCGAGAACGGGGTAAACAGCTTGTCCACCTTGTCCGCGGCGATCACCCCGCCGTTGTGAACCTGCAGAACGAACTCCTCATCATCCGCATCGATGCTCAGCGTGATGGGTTCGTCGGCGGCGCCGTGCAGGGCCGCATTCGTCAGCAGGTTGGCCAGTAGTTGCGCCAGGCGGTTGGCATCGCACAGCAGCGGACCGCCGAGCACGATGTTTGTCTGGATGTCGGTACGCCCGGTGGCGGCTGCGACCTCCTGCACCACCTGCATCAGCTGCGCGACAAGATCGGCGTTGGACGACAGCGTGACCGGAATGCCGCCGCCCAGTCGGCCGCGGGCAAAATCCAGCACGTCGTTCACCAAACCATCGATGCGCCCAAGGCTGCCGCGAATGCGTGCGAGAAACCGTTGCGCGCGCTCGGACAAGGGTTCCAGCTCCAGCAGCTCGGTGGCGACACTGGCCGCCTGCAGGGGGCTGCGCAGGTCGTGGCCGAGCACGGCGATGAACTGGTCGCGCAGCCCGGCGATGTCCTGCGCAGCGGACAGATCGGCAACGGCCTGCTGCAGTTTCAGCTCGTTGTGCAGGTAATTGCCGATCATCTCGGCGAACAGTTCCAGCGACCGGACCACATGCGCCTCATCGAAGGTGGCGGGCACCGAGTCGATGGCGCACAAGGTGCCGAAGAAGCTGCCGTCCGGCCGGTAGATAGGCACCGAGACGTAGCTTTCCAGCCCGTAGATGCGCGGGGTGTGGTGCGTGGAAAAATGCGGATGTGCGCTCGCGTGCCCGAAGATCACCGGCTGCGGCGCCTGGCGGATCTCGTTGCAGATCGTCGTTTCCAGCACCAGCTGCCCACCGACACCCAGGCCGAAACCGAGCGTGTCGTACGTCGCGCAGGCGATCCACTTGCTGTCGGTGACGCGGGCCACGGCCGCGAAGCGCGAACCGGTGATATGCGCCACGGTTTCAAGGATGCGGGGCACGGCGGCGATCGTGCCGATCTGCGCAATGTCCTTGAGGATGTCCTCGCCCAGCGATGATGCGTCCAGCTGCTGCATGGGAACGCTCGCCTCCTCGGCGGGCAGGTAGGGCTACGGAGAAGTAGGGGTGGCGGGATGCGGTCTGCGACTACGGGCCCATTCTAGAGCATGCCGTGCACGGCACCGGTGTGCCGGCCCCGGCGTGTCGCGGAAAGCCGGGCCCGCACAGGCTCTACCCAAGAAGGCCCTCGGGCTGCGACAATATCCGGCTGGACATTGCGAAAGTGGCGGAATTGGTAGACGCCCTGGATTTAGGTTCCAGTGCCGCAAGGCGTGGGGGTTCGAGTCCCCCCTTTCGCACCACCATACTGCTGGCCCCGCACGGGGGCCGGCGCGGCGCCTGTCAGGGCTGGCCGCCTCCCTGACTGGCCCCCGCTGGCAGTGCCGCCCGATATCGTCCAAACTAAAGGGCTGCGGCGGACGAGCGCCTTCAAACGCCGCGTCCGAACAACCCGTATTCGTCCATCACATCGAACCGGGGGCCAGAAGGGCCACCGGTGGCAGGAGTCAACATGCAAGCTTCGATCGAATCCACCGGCAACCTGGAACGCCGCCTGAGCTTCTCGCTGCCGGAAGATCGCCTGAACACCCACGTCAGTGGTCGTCTGGGCGAAATCGCGCGCACCACCCGCATCAAGGGCTTCCGCCCGGGCAAGGTGCCGGCCAAGGTGATCGAGCAGCGCTTCGGCGCGCAGGTCCGTGGCGAAGCCGTTGACGGCCTGCTGCGCGAAACCTTCGACGCGGCCATCCGCGAGCACGACCTGCGGGTCGTCGGTAGCCCGCGCATCGACAAGGGTGAGCAGGGCGAACTGTCGTTCGTGGCCACCGTCGAGCTGCTGCCGGAGTTCGGCGAAATCGACGTGACCAAGCTGAGCGTGGTCCGCCACGTGGCCGAGATCGGCGATGCCGACATCGACCAGATGATCGAAAACCTGCGCCAGCAGCGCCGTACCTGGGCCCCGGTCAGCCGTGGCGCACAGGAAGGCGACCTGGTCGCGCTGGAGACCTTCTCGCAGGCGGGCGACGAGCGCCTGCCGGCCGAAGGCAACGAGAAGGGCACCATCATCATCGGCCAGAACATGATGTTCGAGGCCATCGAGAAGGGCCTGGTCGGCTTGGCCAAGGGCGAAGAGAAAACCCTGGACGTCGATTTCCCGGCTGACTGGCGCGTCGAGGCCCTGGCGGGCAAGACCGTGCAGGTCACCGTGAAGGTCACCGAGGTGTCCGAAGAGTCGCTGCCGGTGGTGGACGATGCGTTCATCAAGAGCTTCGGCGTGAAGGCGGGTGATGTGGAGCAGTTCCGCAGCGACATCCGCGCCAACCTGGAGCGCGAGCTCAAGGGCGCGCTGATGAACCGCCTGCGTCGCGAAGTCGGTGAGCAGCTGATCGCCGCCTACAGCTCGGTCGAAATGCCGCCGCGCCTGGTCGAGAACGAAGCCCGCGCCATGCTGGCCCAGCAGGTGGACCAGATCCGCCGCAGCGGTCGCGATCCGGGCCAGGTGCCGGCCGATGCGCACGAAAACTTCAAGGACGCTGCTGGCAAGCGCGTGCTGGTCGGCCTGCTGGTCGGCGAAGTGGCCCGCATCAACGACCTGAAGCTGGAGCCGAAGCGTCTGAATGAAACCATGCGCCTGATCGCTTCGACCTACGAAGAGCCGGAGCAGGTCATTGAGATGTACCGCAACGACCCCCAGCTCATGTCGGGTCTGCAGAACCGCGTGATGGAAGAGCAGGTGATCGATTGGATCGCCGAGCGCGCCCAGCACACCGAGGAAACGCTGTCCTTCCAGGACGCGATCCGCGGCTGAGTTCTGCGCAAGCCAGGCCCCGCGCTGCAAGGCGCGGGGTAGTTCCCCCCAACACAGGTGCCTCACGATATGGACAACCGAACCAAAGCCCTCAATCTGGTTCCGATGGTGGTCGAGCAGACCGCCCGCGGCGAGCGCGCCTATGACATCTACTCGCGCCTGTTGAAAGAGCGCCTGATCTTCCTCGTGGGCCCGATCGACGATCACATGGCCAACGTGGTGGTGGCGCAGCTGCTGTTCCTGGAAGCGGAAAACCCGGAAAAGGACATCAGCATCTACATCAACTCGCCCGGTGGCGTGGTAACGGCCGGCATGGCGATCTACGACACCATGCAGTACATCAAGCCGGACGTGGCGACCATCTGCGTCGGTCAGGCTGCCTCGATGGGGGCCTTGCTGCTTGCATCGGGCGCCCCGGGCAAGCGGTATGCGCTGCCGAATTCGCGTGTGATGATCCATCAGCCGCTGGGCGGCTACCAGGGTCAGGCCACGGACATCGACATCCACGCCCGCGAAATCCTGACCCTGCGCGCCCGCCTGAATGAGATCCTGGCCAAGCACACCGGCCAGTCGCTGGAGACCATCGCGCGCGACACCGAGCGCGACAACTTCAAGAGCGCGGTCGAGGCAGCAGCGTACGGTCTGGTGGATCAGGTGCTGGAACGTCGTCCGGAAGACTCGATCCAGGCTGGTTGATTACAGCGCAACGGTCGGTTTTCCGACTGGACATGCAGGGTCGGGCAGGGCTGGTGCCCTCTCGACCCTGTGTTATTCTCGAATTGAACCCCCGTCGCACGGGTGGGGTAACTGGGTAAGCGAAGCATGAGCGAAGACCGCCAAGGTCGTTCCACGGACAGCGGCAAGATTCTTTACTGCTCGTTCTGCGGCAAGAGCCAGCACGAGGTGCGTAAGCTCATTGCCGGCCCGAGCGTGTTCATCTGCGATGAATGCGTAGAGCTGTGCAACGACATCATCCGTGAAGAACTCGAAGAGAAAGCGCAGTCGGCCCGCAGTTCGCTGCCCAAGCCGCGCGAGATCCTCGAGGTCCTGGACCAGTACGTGATCGGCCAGAAGCGCGCCAAGCGCACGCTTGCCGTGGCCGTGTACAACCACTACAAGCGCATCGAGAGCCGGCAGAAGAACGACGAGGTCGAACTGGCCAAGTCGAACATCCTGCTGGTCGGCCCGACCGGTTCGGGCAAGACGCTCCTGGCCGAAACGCTGGCCCGGCTGTTGAATGTGCCGTTCACCATGGCCGACGCCACCACGCTGACCGAAGCCGGTTACGTGGGCGAGGATGTGGAGAACATCATCCAGAAACTGCTGCAGAAGTGCGACTACGACGTCGAAAAAGCGCAGCAGGGCATCGTCTATATCGATGAAATCGACAAGATCTCGCGTAAGAGCGAGAACCCGTCGATCACCCGCGATGTGTCCGGCGAAGGCGTGCAGCAGGCCCTGCTGAAGCTGATCGAAGGCACCGTAGCCAGCGTTCCGCCGCAGGGTGGGCGCAAGCATCCGCAGCAGGAATTCCTGCAGGTCGACACCAAGAACATCCTGTTCATCTGTGGCGGCGCGTTTGCCGGCCTGGACAAGGTGATCCAGCAGCGTTCCACCGAAGCGGGCGGCATCGGCTTCGGGGCGAAGGTGAAGAGCAGCGAGCGCAAGCAGGAAATCGGCAAGCTGCTGGCTGAAGTCGAGCCGGAAGATCTGATCAAGTTCGGCCTCATTCCGGAGTTCGTCGGCCGCCTGCCGGTGGTTGCTACCCTGGAAGAGCTGGACGAGACGGCGCTGATCACCATCCTGACCGAGCCGAAGAACGCCATCACCAAGCAGTTCAAGAAGCTGTTCGAGATGGGGAACGTCGAGCTGGAGTTCCGCCCCGATGCACTGGCAGCGATCGCCCGCAAGGCGCTCAAGCGCAAGACCGGTGCCCGCGGCCTGCGCACCATCGTCGAATCGGTCCTGCTGGACACCATGTACGAACTCCCTTCGCAGGAGAACGTGACCAAGGTGGTGGTGGACGAATCGGTGATCGAGCACAAGTCCGAGCCGTACCTGATCTATCAGACGCCGCCTGCACCTGAACAGAAGGCAGCGGGCGCTGAGTGATTCTTTCAATCGATTGATTTGAAAGTTGTTTTTCGGAGCATCTTGCATCCGCACGCCGATGGCCCCATAACGGGGCCATCGGCTTTTTTGTCTCTGGCCCCGTGTGGACCGGAGATGGCATTCCCCCCTTCCTGGAGCCCCCATGGCCCGTTCCCCAACTGAGACTCTCGACCTGCCGGTACTGCCGCTGCGTGACGTGGTGGTGTTCCCGCACATGGTCATCCCGCTGTTCGTCGGCCGTGACAAGTCCATGCACGCGCTGGAAAAGGCGATGGAAGCGGACAAGCGCATCCTGCTGCTGGCGCAGAAGTCGGCCGAGACCGACGATCCGCAGGAATCGGATCTGTACCAGGTCGGCACGCTGGCGCAGGTGCTGCAGCTGCTGAAGCTGCCCGACGGCACCATCAAGGTGCTGGTCGAAGGGTTGTCGCGCGTGCAGGTCAGCCACGTGGGCGAGCTGGACGGCGCGCTGCAGGGCCAGGCCGTGGAGATCCAGGCCGAGGACCCGCGCGAGGCGCGTGAGATCGAAGCGATCGCCCGCTCGCTGATGTCGTTGTTCGAGCAGTACGTGAAGACCAACCGCAAGCTGCCGCCGGAGCTGCTGCAGACGCTGGCGGGCATCGAAGAGCCGGCGCGTCTGGCCGACACCATCGCCGCGCACATCAGCGTGCGCCTGGCCGACAAGCAGCGTCTGCTGGAAGTGCTGCCGGTGGGCGAGCGCCTGGAAATGCTGGTTGGTCTGGTCGATGGCGAAATCGACGTGCAGCAGATGGAAAAGCGCATCCGCGGCCGTGTGAAGTCGCAGATGGAAAAGAGCCAGCGCGAGTACTACCTCAACGAGCAGATGAAGGCCATCCAGAAAGAACTGGGTGACCTGGATGATGCGCCGGGCGAGCTGGAAGAGCTGGCCCGCAAGATCGCCGAAGCCGGCATGCCCAAGCCGGTGGAGACCAAGGCCAAGGCCGAGCTGACCAAGCTCAAGCAGATGTCGCCGATGTCCGCCGAAGCGGCCGTGGTGCGCAACTACCTGGATTGGATCCTGGGCGTGCCGTGGAAGAAGCGCACCAAGGTGCGCAAGGACCTCAAGGCCGCGCAGGACACGCTCGATGCCGACCATTACGGCCTGGAGAAGGTCAAGGACCGCATCCTGGAATACCTGGCGGTGCAGTCGCGGGTCAAGCAGATGCGCGGCCCCATCCTGTGCCTGGTGGGACCGCCCGGTGTGGGCAAGACCTCGCTCGGCCAGTCCATCGCCAAGGCGACCAACCGCAAGTTCGTGCGCATGAGCCTGGGTGGCGTGCGTGACGAGGCCGAGATCCGTGGCCACCGTCGCACCTACGTCGGCTCCATGCCGGGCCGCATCGTGCAGAACCTCAACAAGTGCGGCAGCAAGAACCCGCTGTTCGTGCTCGACGAGATCGACAAGATGTCGATGGATTTCCGCGGCGATCCGTCGTCCGCGCTGCTGGAAGTGCTTGATCCCGAGCAGAACAATGCGTTCAACGACCACTACCTCGAAGTGGACCTGGACCTGTCCGAAGTGATGTTCGTAGCGACCTCCAATTCGCTGAACATTCCGGGCCCGCTGCTGGACCGCATGGAAGTGATCCGCATCCCCGGCTACACCGAGGAAGAGAAGCTCAACATCGCCATGCGCTACCTGGTGCCCAAGCAGATCAAGGCCAATGGCCTGAAGGCTGAGGAACTGGAGATCGATGCAGCCGCCATCCAGGACATCGTGCGCTACTACACGCGCGAATCCGGCGTGCGCAGCCTTGAGCGCGAGATCGCCAAGATCTGTCGCAAGGTGGTCAAGGAGATCGCGCTGGCCGGTCCGGGCGGCATGCCGAAGCCGGCCAAGCTGGCCAAGGGCAAGAAGTCGAAGAAGACCGCGCTGGTCAACGTCGACGGCAGCAACGTGGATACCTACCTGGGCGTGCGTCGCTTCGACTTCGGCCGTGCCGAAGAAGAGAACGAGATCGGCCTGGTGACGGGTCTGGCATGGACGGAAGTCGGCGGTGATCTGCTGCAGATCGAATCCACGCTGGTCCCGGGCAAGGGTCAGTTGATCCTGACCGGCCAGCTCGGCAACGTGATGAAGGAGTCCGCATCGGCTGCGTTGTCGGTGGTGCGCTCGCGTGCCGTGCAGCTGGGCATCGATGCCGGCTTCCTGCAGAAGCAGGACGTCCACGTGCACGTGCCGGATGGCGCGACGCCGAAGGATGGCCCCAGTGCCGGCGCTGCGATGGTGACCTCGCTGGTGTCCATCCTGACCAAGGTGCCGGTGCGCGCCGATGTGGCGATGACGGGTGAAATCACCCTGCGTGGCCGTGTCACTGCGATCGGCGGGCTGAAAGAGAAGCTGCTGGCCGCGCTGCGCGGTGGCATCCGCACGGTCATCATCCCGGAAGAGAATCGCAAGGACCTGGCCGACATCCCGGCCAACGTCACCCGCGACATCAAGATCATCCCGGTGAAGTACATCGAAGAGGTGCTGGAGCTGGCGCTGGAGCGTCCTCTCGCGCCGAAGAAGGCACGCAAGACCGCGCAGCGTGTCACGGTTCGCAGCAAGGGCAAGACAGCTTCCACCACGCGAGTCAAGCACTGATTGGTGCATTGTAATCGGCCGAAACCCGCGTCATTGCTGGGTTTCGGCTTGCGTGGGTGTAGGGCCACTGGTATAAAAGCAACACTCGCGAATCAGCTTGACCGAATTGAGCGAATTGATCCAACGCCCGCGTTCCAGTTGCATCGAACGTTGGCTTCCCTGGCTAATCCGCGGACCCCCGCATAAGGAGTTGTAGAGAATGAACAAGACCGAATTGATCGACGCCGTTGCCGAGACCGCCGACCTGACCAAGGCCGAGTCCGCCCGCGCCGTCGACGCCGTCGTTGCTGCCGTCACCAAGGCACTGAAGAGCGGTGATGCTGTGACGCTGGTCGGCTTTGGCACCTTCCAGGTCCGTGACCGCGCTGCGCGCACCGGCCGCAACCCGAAGACCGGCGACACCATCGCCATCGCGGCTTCGAAGAAT
>Ga0247816_10000867_pt1 | contig 15797 bp, 13 predicted proteins | sample UWRJL209509C1_FD_179930 | JGI IMG/M metagenome (GOLD analysis project Ga0247816, IMG submission 179930) | Plant litter microbial communities from Arlington Agricultural Research Station in Wisconsin, United States - UWRJ-L209-509C-1 | ecosystem: Environmental > Terrestrial > Plant litter >...
TATTTCCTTTTCCGTCTGTAAACCTGATACCAGAAAGATCACGAGGGGTATTGTTACTATCATTTACTGCTGATGTTTCGGGTGCCATAAAGCCCATCTTCATCAGGCCTTCCAGCATGAGCGCTTTAGCAGATGGCACAAAAATGAGCGCAAGGAACAGTACAATCAATACCACATTGATTATGTTTTTTTTATTAAACATCGCTTTTGCCCAAATAAGATTATTTTTCATTGTACCGCTATTACTTAACTGCAGGCACTTGCCAATTTACTAACAAGGTTGGATTTAAGGATTCATCAGATAATTGACATCATCATTATTAAAAAACAATGAGAATCTTTTCCGTTCGTACTTTTGTTTAGTTTAGCTTTATCCTGCGTTGCAAAGATACACAATTGGGGATGACCAACATTACTGGCCCTCCATATGTTGACAATGCAATGAACCAGGAACTGATATAAAAATTTAGACAAATGAGCAATTATCAATGGCCGGAGCTTCAGGCGCCGGTAGCAGACATTAAACCTAAAGACAGAAAAATTCACGGGGATACCGTTACCGACAACTACTACTGGATGATAGACTTCTTCAAAGAAGGCCCCGATAGTACGGCGGTAGTAGATTACCTGACTGCAGAAAACACCTACCTGGATGAAATGATGAAGGGTACAAAAAAATTGCAGGAAGATCTCTTTAATGAGCTGAAAGGCCGTATTAAGGAGAAAGATGAATCGGTGCCCGTATTCAGAAATGGTTATTTCTATTATTCGCGGACGGAAGAAGGAAAACAATATTCCAAATATTGTCGTAAAAAGGGAAGCTTGGCTGCAGAAGAAGAAATCTTGCTGGATATTGATGAGCTGGCTAAAGGACACCCCTATTACAGCGCCACAGGCTATAGCGTAAGTCCAGACAACTCATTACTTGCCTATGGGGTAGATAATGTATCCAGACGCCAGTATACGATCTACATCAAAAACCTGGAAACGGGCGAACTTCTGGAAGATACCATCACGAATACTGAAGGAGATCCGGTTTGGGCGGCTGACAACAGGACTATATTTTATACAGAAAAGAACCCGGAGACGCTGTTAAGTGAAAAAATAAAAAAGCACAAACTTGGTGAAGATTCGGCTGCCGATTTGATTGTTTATGAAGAACACGACAAATCGAACTACATTGGAGTAGACAAATCAAAATCTGGCAAGTATATTTTTATATACTCCTCCGCTACGTTATCCTCTGAGACCTGGTTGATCCCTTCAGACAAACCAGATTCAGAATTTAAGGTCTTTCAGCCCAGAATGAAAGAAGTACTCTACAGCGTGGTTCCACTCACTGATAAATTCCTGATTGTAACCAACTGGGAAGCACAAAATTTCCGTCTGATGGAATGCCCGCTGGATAAAACGGGGATAGCCAACTGGAAAGAAGTAATCCCCCACCGTACCGATGTATTGCTGGAAGGCGTGGAAGAATTTAAAGACTTCCTGGTGATCTCTGAACGTAAAAACGGACTGGCAGAACTACGTATCAGGAATGCTAACGGAACAGAGCATTACATCGACTTTGGAGAACCCGCCTATACAGCCGTTGTTGGGTCAAACCCGGAATATGACAGCACTACACTTCGCTACATGTACACGTCTATGACTACCCCAGTATCGGTTTATGATTACGATATGGCTTCAAAAACAAAAACGTTGATGAAACAGCAGGAGATTGTGGGCGGATATAACAGGGAAGATTATACCACAGAACGTTTATATGCCAGGGCAGCCGATGGTACTAATGTTCCGCTGTCTATCGTATATAAGAATGGGTTAAAGAGGGATGGTACAGCTCCATTGCTATTATATGCCTATGGCTCGTACGGGCATAATATAGATCCGTCGTTTTCTAGCAGTAGCCTTAGCCTGTTGAACAGGGGATTTATTTTTGCTGTTGCACATATCCGTGGAGGACAGGAAATGGGCCGTCAATGGTACGAGGATGGAAAACTGATGAAAAAGATGAATACTTTCACTGATTTTATTGATTGTGCAAAATTCCTGATTGCCGAAAAGTTCAGCAGTCCGGAACACCTGTACGCACAGGGAGGAAGTGCCGGTGGCTTGCTGATGGGCGCAATAATTAACCTGGAACCAGAATTATGGCATGGAATAATTGCCCAGGTACCCTTTGTAGATGTGGTAAATACCATGCTTGATGAAAGCATTCCGCTTACAACCAATGAGTTTGACGAATGGGGTAACCCAAAAAATGAGGAGGCTTATCACTATATGAAAGCTTATTCCCCTTACGAAAACATAGAGAAAAAAGCTTATCCAAATATGCTGGTCACAACAGGCCTGCATGACAGTCAGGTTCAATATTTTGAGCCGGCCAAGTGGATAGCCAAGTTACGGGCCACCAAAACTGACAAAAATATCCTGTTGCTGAAGACAGATATGGATTTTGGGCATGGGGGCGCTTCGGGAAGATTTGACTACCTGAAGGACATTGCGCTGAACTATGCGTTCCTGCTTAGTCTGGAAGGAATAACCGAGTAAATTAAATTAAGAGATAATAGTCTCAATAGTTAATAATTAAAACCTGCGAATTCAGATTTTGTTACGGTATGTACAATCAATCTGAATTCGCATGAAAAGCAACGCATATATCGAAATCGCACCGGGGGTGTGGAGTATGAAAATTGTATTTGTCAATATTTATATGGTCACCACCGGAATAGATGAATGGGTACTGGTAGACACCGGTTTGAAAGGCCAGACCGGCAAAGTTATTGAAATGGCAGAAGAACTGTTCGGGGAACAATTCCCTCCCTCTGCTATTATCCTCACCCATGGCCATTTCGATCATGTTGGCGGAGTAAAGGAGTTGTTAAAAAAATGGCCGGTAAAGGTGTATGCGCATCCGCTGGAGCTACCGTATTTAACAGGTTTATCATCCTACCCACCGCCCGACCCTACTGTTGGAGGCGGATTGATGAGTTTTTTGTCTTTTGTATATCCCAAAGGACCTGTTAATCTGGGTGAGGACATTCTACCGCTGGACAAAAATGGAACACTTCCTTTTATGGCCGATTGGAAGTACATTCATACGCCAGGTCACACGGCCGGTCACGTCTCACTTTTCAGACCGGAGGATAAAGTACTGATTGTAGGTGATGCTTTTGTAAATACACATGCCGAGTCTATGCTTTCTGTGATCGCACAGAAGAAAGAGCTTTCCGGCCCACCCAAATACTTCACGCATAACTGGCTTGCCGCAGCAATGTCTGTTAAAAAACTGAGGGATCTTAAACCGGAAGTGGCCGGGAGTGGTCACGGGCCTGCCATCAGTGGCGATGAGCTTACACAGGGCCTGGGTAACCTTGCAGACAATTTTCAGCGTATGGCGATCCCCAGACACGGACGGTATGTGCGTGAACCCGCCAAAGCGAACAAAAAAGGGGTGCAATACCTTCCGCCAGAGCCATTAAATAAAACATTGGTATTTTCTCTGTTTGCGCTCTCAGCAGTGCTTGCCTTTGGGGTAGTAAGCAGAATGAAAAACGGTACCTTATAAAACAGAAAGGCCTGCAAGATTACTCCTGCAGGCCCTACATGATTTAAATAATGATTAGATCAACTCCACACTGCGGTTAACGAATGCCGTTAAATCTGCACCTGTAAGCATACCTTGTGAAAGCAAAGCTAAATCTACAGCTTGCTTAGCCAATGCACTTTGCTCTGAAGCATCTTCAGTTTGAAGGATACGGTTAACCAGTTTATGGTTTCCGTTGATGGCCACTTTGTAACTATCCGGCATGTTGCCATAGAAACTCATTCCACCGCCCATCTGTGCCATATCTTTCATACGGCGCATGAACTCATCCATAGTTACTGTTACAGGAAATTCTTCTGGATGAAGGCCTACAATTTCAACCTGGAAACCAGGTTTAACTATCGCCTTTTCAAAAACCTCTTTCACTTTTGCCGACTGCTCTTCTGTAAGAACTGATTCCAAAGCTTCGTCCTTTTCGATCAATTTACTGGCAACACTTGAATCGACGCGTTTTAACAGTGTTTTATCGAGCTTCTGCTCTAATGAACTAACAAAGTGGTTATCTATTGCAGAGTTCATCAACAATACATCATAGTCTTTTTTGTTGGCCGCCTGGATGAAACTATCCTGTTTAGCAGGATCGTTGGTATAGATATAAACAACCTGACCATTTTTATCTGTTTGAACTGCAGCAACCTTTTCGCGGTATTCGTCAAGTGTATAATGCTCGTTTTTAGTGTTTGTCAGTAAAGCGAAGTCTTTTGCTTTGTCATAGAACTTCTCTTCGCTTACCATACCATATTTTACGAAAAGACCAATATCTCCCCATTTCTCTTCGTAAGATTTACGGTCTTTATTGAAAAGCTCATGCAGTTTATCAGCTACTTTTTTAGTGATGTAACTGTTGATCTTTTTAACATTGCTGTCGGCCTGAAGGAAACTTCTTGAAACATTCAGCGGAATATCAGGTGAATCAATCACACCATGAAGCAGCATCAGGAACTCAGGAACAATATCTTTTACCTCATCGGTAATAAATACCTGGCGGCTGTACAATTTGATTTTGTTGCGTTGCATATCAAAATCATTCTTCACTTTCGGGAAGTAAAGTACACCAGTAAGGTTAAAAGGATAATCTACATTCAGGTGGATCCAGAATAAAGGATCTTCAGAGAAAGGATACAGTTGTTTGTAAAAATCAAGGTAATCCTGATCTGACAAATCTGCAGGTGCTTTAGTCCAGATCGGCGCTGTAGTATTGATAATATTATCTACTTCAACAGCAACTGTTTTCGGCTTTCCTTCTTCGTCTTCGCCATCTGGCTCTTGTGTAGTTTTGGTACCGAACTTAATTGGAACAGGTAAAAACTTACCATATTTATCAAGAATTTCTTCAATTTTATGTTTGCTCAGGAACTCTTCAGATTCAGAATTGATATGCAAAATGATATCAGTACCACGAGTTGTACGTGAACCTTCTGATATTTCATAAGAAGTACTTCCGTCACATACCCATTTAGCAGGCTCTGCGCCATCCTGGTACGATAATGTCTGTATTTCTACAAGATCCGATACCATAAAGGCAGAATAGAAGCCCAGACCGAATTTACCGATAATTTCATTGGCATCTTTGGCGTCTTTAAACTTTTCTACAAATTCACTTGCACCCGAAAAGGCTACCTGATTGATATATTTTTTGATCTCTTCAGCAGTCATTCCCAATCCGCTGTCGCTGATGGTGATCGTTTTTTTCTCTTCATCAAGCGCTACTTCTACAAGGGTATTCCCAAGTTCGCCATTGTACTGTCCTAAGGCAGCCAAACGTTTGATTTTTTGTACCGCATCAACCGCATTTGAAACTAGTTCACGCAGAAATATCTCATTATCTGAGTAAAGGAATTTCTTAATAATAGGAAAAATGTTTTCGGTGTGTATGGAAATACTACCTTTTTCTTCTATGCTCATATGTTAACTCATTTTTAAGTACATAACACCCTTATCAATGGATGTTCCAATTTGATTGCAGGCGTCAAATTGACAGTAAATTGCGGTAAACAAAGTATATTTTCGTATAATTACTTATCAAGTCATATCACTCAACCGAAGAATGAACCCTAATATATATCAAAAACTGTTTGAAGACGGGCTAATCAGCCAGGAAAGCCTCCACAAAGTAGAGCAAAGGTTTAAAAACCCGTTACTATCTGTGCACTGGGAATTGAAAACCTTGCTTTATCTGGGTGTATTATTGCTGAGTACAGGACTGGGAATTCTCATCTATAAGAATATTGATACCATTGGCCATCAAGCCATCTTATCATTCATAGCACTGATCAGTATCGGTTCTTTTACCTGGTGTTTTCGCAAGGCTAAACTATTTGCCCGCCACAAGGTAAACTCCCCCGGGGCTGTATTCGACTATGTGTTATTACTGGGATGCCTCAGTATGCTGAGTTGTTTGGGTTATCTGCAATTTCAGTATGAAGTATTTGGTACAAATTATGGGCTGGCAACTCTACTGCCCATGCTGGTCCTTTTTTATATGGCATACAGGTTTGACCATTTGGGTGTGCTGGGACTTGCAATTACCAATCTGGGACTGTGGATGGGCATCACTGCAGATCCCTATCAACTGCTATCAGGAAACCTTGGCCATATCAACGTGATAGTAACGGCACTTGCACTAGGGCTGATATTATTATTGACCGGCTATCTGAGTGAGCGCTATCGTTTCAAAAGCCACTTTAAATTTAACTACCAGCATTTCGGTTTAAATATTTCCTTCATCGCACTGATTGCAGGATATCTGTTTGATGATTACCCCTTAATACGTTTGTTATGGGCCATTTCTATTTTTGTGCTGGCCTCCATTTTATTCAGGGACGCATATAAAAATAAGTCATTTTATTTCCTGGTGCTCATTCTCTTATATGTATATGCTGCGGTGAGCATCATGGTTTTCCCGGTACTGATTAGAGCAGACATCGTTGTCTGCTTTATGTACTTCATTATTTCTGCAGTCTGCATGATTGTCATTTTAACAAAACTCAACAAAACCCTGAAAGGCGATGCTCATTTACAATAAACGATGGTTAGACAACCTGCTGATAAGGGAGTCTGTTCATGAATCCTTTGTCCGTGGAGATCTTTCCGGCCCTGAAGTAGCGGCAATAGAAAATGGTGCCCCATGTGGGTTTTATTCTCCAAATATTTTTGTGAGATCAGGCCTTTTGGCGCTTACCGCTATCATAGCTGCCTTTTCTGGTGGCTTAATAGGTTTGCTGATTTACGAACTCAGTGCAACATTTTGTTTTCTACTACTGGGGGCTGCCGCTTACTTTGTTCTGGAAAAGATGGTCAGCAGTCACCACCACTACAGAAGCGGCGTAGATGATGCACTGCTTTGGATATCGGCTGGTTTCTTCCTCGCTACATTTACAGCGTTAACGGAGAATATTTTCAGGACCAATGTAACGCTTGAAAATTTTGCCTATCCGTTTTTTGTGCTGGCACTCAGTTTCTATCTCACCTTAAGATTTGCCGATACGTTAATGGCGGTGGTTTGTTATTCTGCACTCCTTATATTTATATCCGTTGCATGGCTAGAGATACTGCCATGGGGAAAACCCACACTTCCATTTCTAATTATTGCCCTTTCTGCTGGGTCTTACTTTGCCCTGGTAAAGATGTCCAATACAGAAAAGTTGCGTTACTACCGTCAGTGTACAGAATTGCTGAGAACCATCAGCCTATTTACCTTTTATTTGGCAGGAAATGTTTATGTAATTGAGCAGTTCGGCAATGAACTACTGTATGCAGAGGACCGCAGCATTCAGGAACTGCCTGTACCTTATTTTTTCTGGGCCTGGACCGTCCTTCTTCCCTTCCTATATATGGCCTATGCAATCAAAAATAAAGACCAGCTGCTGTTAAGGGCCGGTTTGATCCTGGCGGCCGCTGCAGCGTTAACAGTAAAGAACTATTGTCACGTAGAAAATATTGAAATCCTGCTGGTACTCGCCGGTATTGCGCTCCTGGCAATTGCATGGTTGCTGATCCGTTATCTTAAAACTCCAAAAAATGGCTTTACCTATCAGGAACTTGAGGATGGGAACAGTATAGGAAACAGCAGAGTTGAATCGTTGATTATTTCTAATATGCCCGGCGACAGCCCTCAGGCATCTGGAAGTCCTTTTGGCGGAGGCAGCTTTGGCGGAGGCGGATCTTCAGGCAATTTTTAAGAAAGAATATTACAATGGGGTAGCAAAGTTCTTCTGTATCTTTGTACCCCAATGGAATACAATGTATACACCCTTCCTAACGGCATTCGCTTGCTTCACGTACCGTCTGCCTCTGCAATCTCTCATGCTTGCATTATCGTTAACAGCGGATCCAGGGACGAAAGCGAACTTCAGTCGGGCCTCGCGCATTTTATAGAACACCTGATCTTTAAACGCACAGAGAAGAGAAACACTAATCAGATCCTGAACAGACTGGAAAGCGTTGGTGCAGATTTGAATGCCTATACCACCAAGGAATACACCTGTATCCATGCTTCTTTTCTACACCCATACCTGGACAGGACACTGGAACTGTTTAATGATATCGTCTTCCATTCTACCTTTCCCGAAGATGAGATGGAGAAAGAAAAAGGTGTCATCCTTGATGAAATTGCATCCTATCTGGATCAGCCTGAAGAAGCTATTTACGACGATTTTGAAGATCTTGTTTTTGCCGGCCATCCTTTAGGGAGGAATATTTTAGGCACTACAGAAAGCGTAAACGGACTTAGCCAGCAGGATATAAAAGACTTTATGGCGGCAAACTACCATACGGACAAGATAGTTGTTGCTGTTCTTGGCAACTACAGTCTGGCAAAGGCTACAAAAATATTCAGTAAATACTATGCTGACATTCCTGAGAACCTGAAGGACCCAACCAGAACAGCGCCTGCAATAGCGCCCGTAATCATACGGACGGATGATAAGCCGATTATGCAGGCCCATACAGTAATTGGTTCACAGGCCTATTCATTGCACCATCCTTTTAAAACCGGATTGTTATTACTGAATAACCTGCTTTGTGGCACAGGCATGAGTTCAATACTGAACCTCCAGATCAGGGAAAAACATGGTATAGCCTATAGCATAGAATCGGGATACAGCCCGTTAAGTGATACAGGAATCTTTACGGTATATTTTGGCACTGATAAAGAGAAAGTGACCCGTGCGCAGTCGCTGATTTACAAAGAATTTAAAAAAATCAGGGAGAACCCACTTACAGAAGTACAACTTCAGAAAGCCAAGAACAAATTTATAGGACAAATTGCCCTGGGAGAAGAAAACAGGATTGGCCTGATCGTTTCCATGGCGAAAAGCCTTATCGACTATGACAGGATTGATAGTCTCGAAACTGTATTCAGTAAGATAGAGGCGGTAAAGCGAGATGATATGGCCCAAATAGCAGATGAAATACTAGATGAGAAAAATTTGAGTGTCTTATCTTTTTACCCTTTAGGCTAATATTCGTACTTTTGTATTCTCTCAGCCTGTCTGCGAAGGATATGGGGAAAAATAACAGGCTTTTGCCTGATAGTCTTTAAAATTATAACATAGATGAAATTACCAATTGTAGCTTACGGGGATCCGGTTTTAAGAAAACTCTGCGTAAGTATTGATGAAAATTACCCGGATTTACAGAAACTGATCAGCAACATGTTTGACACCATGTACGCTGCAAGTGGTGTGGGATTAGCTGCACCTCAGATTGGTCTGCCGATCAGGTTATTTATTGTAGATACTGGAGAAGATGACGAAGGAAAACCGGGCTTTAAACGTGTATTTATCAATGCTACTATTTTAGAAGAAACCGGCGAGCCCTGGGCTTTCACAGAGGGTTGTCTAAGTATACCTGAAATCAGAGAAGAGGTACTGCGTAAACCAAATGTGCTTGTGCAGTACTATGATGAGAATTGGGAACTGCACGAAGAGCTTTTATCAGGCATGCCTGCGAGAGTGGTACAGCATGAATACGATCACATTCAGGGTAAACTGTTTACAGATACTTTAAGCCTGCTGCGTAAGCGTATGCTGAAGTCAAAACTGGATGCAATTTCCAGAGGTGACACACGCGTTGAATATAAAATGAAGTTTCCTCAGCAGCGCAAAAAACGTTAGTTATTGCTGTTCTGCCTGCTTCTGTCACCACTAAAGATCTGCTGCATCAATTTCCCCCAGGCAAAAGGGTTCAAAATAGGATTGGACTGCACCAGGTTCCGGTTCAGTTCCCTTTCCTGGTCCATCCTAAAGTTAGACGAGGATATTTCACCCGCATCCCTCGGAAGGTTCTGTATCATACCATGAATAGACCTTCCGGACAGATTTTTCCTTGCAATCTCCATATCATCGTCGGCAATTTTCAAAGAAAGAAAATCCTTGGTGAATTCTTCAACGGTCGCCCATGGATAAATTCGTACGGCAGGCAGATAAACAATTTCTGATTTCATCTTAACCATGACCGTATACTTACTATCCTTTACCACAGCCGGGATCACGAGTGTTTTATCGGTATATCCAATGGCATTATAAACCAGTGTATCTCCCGGATGGGCAACAAAAGAGAAAAAACCTTTGTAATTTGCCCCATACCGCTGTTCCTTATTAGACTTGTTGGTTATGGTTACATAAGGGACAACAAAACTACTGTCCAGATCAGTGATAATTCCTGAAAACTGAACCAATTTCTTTCCTGCAGGGGCTTGTTGGGCAAACAATCCTGCTGTAAAGAAAATGAAGATCAGCGTGAAAATGTATTTCATCAGGCAAAAATAGCTGTAATTATTACAGCGGATAGTTAAATTTTGTTAAATGGCTTATACCGGCTCAGAAAGGTTAATTGCCTCAACGCCGGTAATTTCCGGAACGGATTTCATGATAGCCTGTTCAATTCCGGCTTTCATAGTCATAAAACTCATTTTGCAGGATCCACAATTGCCCAGTAATTTCAACTTAACTACATTTTCTGATGTAATTTCCTCTATCGCAACATCACCACCATCCGCAATAAGATATGGACGGATTGTTTCTAATGCTTTTTCAACTTGTTCTGTTAGATTCATGATCGATTTTAAAATATAAATTTAGTAAAAATTTAGCAATTCGCAGGCTGTGCATTATGAATTGAGACTTGCTGCGCAATTCTTCCTGCAATTTCTGAAAATGCCATTGACGTTTTACTTTCTGTATTCAGTGCAATTGGCGTACCATTATCACCGCCTTCAGTAATTCCCTGTACAATAGGTATTTCCCCCAAAAAAGGCACATTAAACGCTTCAGCAAGCGCTTTTCCGCCATCGCGTCCAAATATATAATACTTGTTATCTGGCAGTTCTTCTGGCGTAAAGTATGCCATATTCTCAATTACCCCCAATACTGGAATATTTATGCTTGGCATTTTGAACATTGCCAGCCCTTTCCTCGTATCGGCCAACGCAACCTGTTGTGGTGTAGTCACAATTACTGCGCCCGCAATAGGGAAACTTTGCGTAATGGTAATATGTATATCTCCGGTTCCTGGTGGAAGGTCTACAATCAGGTAATCCAGTTCACCCCAGTCGGCATCATTAAATAACTGTTTAATTGCGTTAGAAGCCATTGGTCCGCGCCATGGCACGGGCTGGTCTGGGTCTGCAAAAAAACCAAGGGACAACAATTTGATACCATACTTTTCAATCGGCAGTATCAGTGTTTTTCCATCGGCAATTTCGCGGGCACTGGGCTTGGCTCCTACCAACCCAAACATTGTTGGGACAGATGGGCCATAAATATCAGCGTCAATCAGGCCTACTTTTGCGCCATCTGCCGCAAGGGTAACAGCAAGATTACTTGCCACGGTTGATTTTCCGACACCACCTTTACCCGAAGAAACCAGGATAATGTTCCTGATATCTTTCAATTGGGTGGTATCCGTGGGTTTGGTTACACGCGAGGTAATATTAATATGTATATCTGCGTCTTTGTCAACAAAATATTTGACCGCATTGAAACAGGCATTTCTAAGCATGTCTTTCATGGGACATGCAGGGGTGGTTAATTCCAGGGTAAAACTTATTTTTTTATTTTCAATAACCAGGTCTTTGATCATATTCAAAGTCACCAGATCTTTTTTAAAATCAGGGTCTTCTACATTTCTCAAAGCGGCTAAAACTTGTTCACTGCTAATTTCCATTGCTCAAAATTAACAAAAGCACAGTACAATTAATTGATTTTAGGCTTTTTAAGTGTAATTTTAACACGAAATAAACATTTGCAATTCACGTTATGCATTTAAACATCTATTTTACAGCATGCATTTTCCCAAAATAAACATCCCTAAAAAGTACCTCAAAGCTGGTGCATGGATTTTAGGGATACTCCTCGTCCTCGTAGTTATCTTAGGTTCTATAGCTTATAGTAAACGTGAAGCCCTCCTCAAACAAATGATAGCAAAAGCTATCAGCAAAGCCGATAAAGATTACGGACTCGATGTGAAAATAGAAAAGGCAGGCTTTAGCGGGCTAAGTACTATTTATATGAAAAACATTTCTGTTGTTCCTAAAGACCGCGATACCTTAACCACTATCAAAGATATCACTATCGGTGTAAAACTTTTCCCGCTGCTTTATGGAAATGTAAAACTCGCAGAACTTGGCTTGAATACAGGAAAGTTCAACATCGTTTTAAAAGATAGTTTGACAAATCTCGATTTCTTCCTGAAAAGGAAAAAAAAGGATAAAGCAGATAAGAATGTAAAAATGGACCTTAGCGAACTTGCCCATGATATTCTAAATCAGGTGCTGGACAAGATCCCGGACGATATGGAGATGAAAAACCTCCTGTTTACACTCAACGATAACGATACTGCAAAAGTAACGCTGATGACAACCACTGCTACAATAGATGGAGGTGACCTGAATTCCACCATTCTTGTAAATGGAACAGAGTCTACCTGGCATGTAAATGGAGTGGTTAAACCCGCGAAACAACAGATGGATGTGCTGTTTTTTGCTGATAACAAAAAGGTAGAGCTGCCCTATATAGAGAATAAGCTACATGCAAAACTAAGCTTTGATACCATTAGAACAGAGCTCAAGAATGCTGATTACAGCGGCGATAATTTTAAGATCACCGGCTCATGGTCGGTTAAAAACCTCCTGATTAACCATAAAAAGATAGCCGCTAATGACATTGTGGTAAAAGATGCTAAAATTGATGCCGATCTGTTAATCGGGCCTAATTTTGTAGCGCTGGACAGTTCATCGACAGTATTCTTAAAAAATGCTTCGATCCACCCCTATTTGAAATATACATTGTCACCTGTAAAGATCTATGAAATAAAATTACATGCTCCTGAACAGGATGCACAGGGACTTATCAATGCGTTTCCACAGGGCCTGTTCGAATCGCTCGAAGGCTTGCAGGTGAAAGGGAAAATCAAGTACGACCTCAATTTTTATCTGGACAGCAGTACCCCTGATAGCCTCAAATTCAGTTCTGCCCTTACCCCAAATGGGTTCCAGATTGTGAAGTTAGGAAAGACCGACCTGCAAAAAATCAATAGCGTATTTGTGTACACACCTTATGAATACGGGAAACCAATGCGCGACATTACGATTGGGCCTTCCAATCCCAATTACACCCCTTTATCTCAGATTTCCAGTAATTTTAAAAATGCGCTGCTTACTTCTGAAGACCCTTCCTTTTTCAGCCATCATGGGTTTGTGGAAGAATCTATCCGGAAGTCTTTCGTCACCAACTTCAAGGAAAAGAAGTTTGCACGCGGAGGAAGTACTATATCTATGCAGCTGGTCAAAAACATCTTCTTGAGCAGGAACAAAACGCTTGCACGTAAGGCAGAAGAAATCCTCATTGTATGGCTCATCGAAAATAACCGCCTGATTAGTAAGGCCAGGATGCTGGAGGTATATTTCAACATCATTGAAATGGGAAAGAATATTTATGGAATAGGCGAAGCTTCGCGGCAATACTTTGGCAAATCCCCGTCGGAGCTTAACATTGGTGAAGGGATCTTTTTAGCTAATATTGTTCCCCGACCAAAAATAGCGATGTTTAAGTTCCGGGGCGATGGCGGATTGAAAGACTACATGCTGCCGTATTTCAGGTATATGGGCAGAATTATGGCAAGACGTGGATTAACTCCATCTGATACCAGCGGTTATGGCTTCTATGACGTGAGACTGCGTGAAGGCCTGCGACAGTACCTGCTGCCGGATTCGGCCAAAGTAGATACCACCGACTTCGACAATGAGGCAGATACCGCACCGGTTCAAATGCAGGATGAATCAAAAAACCTATTCGATAAGTTATTTGGCAAATCAAAAAAAGACAGCACATCAAAGGCACCACAGGATACGGTTCAGAAATCGAAAAAAGAACTGAGGCAAGAACGCCGGGAAAGACGGCGGCTTGAAAAAGAACAAGAAAAGCTGAAGGAAAAATTAACAAATTAATCGCGAAAAATGAAGAATATAGTTGAGGTTGGTGACAAGCGGTTTGAATTGTATATTGAGAACGACGCTATTGGCAAACGGACCCGTCTGCTGGGAGTACAGCTGAACATGGATTATGAGGATCGGTGCCCTATTTTTATAGGAGTATTAAACGGAAGCTTTTTGTTTATGGCGGATCTGATTAAAGAAATCGAGATACCATGCGAGGTGGCTTTTATCCGGGTGTCGTCGTATGAGGGAACAGCTACCACAGGACGCATAAAACAAACCTTGGGACTACCTGAGGATTTGCAAGGCCGGGATGTTATTTTGGTAGAAGACATCGTAGATACCGGTTTTACACTGACATCTATCCTTGAAAAAGTATACCAACAACAGCCTTCATCGGTACGGGTGTGCAGCTTATTATATAAACCAGCCGCCATACAAAGCAATATTAACGAGCTTGAATATGTGGGGTTTGAAATCCCAAATGAGTTTGTTGTAGGGTACGGACTGGATTACAATGGCTTAGGACGAAACCTTAAAGACATCTACAAGGTGACCGCTTAAGAAAGAATCTTTGTTCTGTTTCCGGTAATTTTTTACAAATTTGCAAAACATATTTTATAATTAAATGACAATACACAAGGAAGGTTATACAACCATAGCAATCTCGCTGCTTTTTATTTTTGTACTGAATGCCATCATTGACTACAGGTTTGCTGATATCTTTTGGTTAAGATGGTCCGGATATATCGTATCTGCTATTCTGTTTATTACGGTACTTCAGTTTTTCAGGAACCCATCGAGAACATTTATCAATGGTGATAACCTTGTGATTTGTCCTGCTGATGGTAAAGTAGTAGTGATTGAGGAAACAGAGGAAGGGGAATATTTTAAAGACAAAAGGTTACAGGTATCAATATTCATGTCGCCTGTAAATGTCCATATCAACAGAAACCCAATATCGGGCGTAGTAAAGTTTTTCAAATACCATCCAGGTAAATACCTTGCAGCATGGAACCCGAAGTCTTCCACAGAAAATGAGCGCACCACAGTTGTTGTAACGCATGCAAATGGAACGCCCGTGCTCTTTAGACAAATTGCCGGTGCCCTTGCCAGAAGGATTGTATGGTACGTTAAAGAAGGTGATGCAGTAGAACAGGGAAAAGAATTCGGCTTTATTAAATTTGGCTCCAGGGTAGATATATTCCTTCCGCTTGGCACAAAGATCAACCTTGAGCTTAATCAGGTTGTGAAAGGCGGGATTACCGTACTCGCGGAGCTTGCATAAACCCTTAACCGGCTACACCGGTTTTAACTAAAAAAGGTACTGTATTTCATTTTTAACGCTGATGCATTTGAAATGAAATACAGTACCTTTTTTGTGTGAATGAATTGCACATAAAAAAACCTTCCCGGGATTACCAGGAAGGTTTGTATATTTTTAAAGCAATTAAACTCTTTTTGATTTGATACGAGCAGCTTTACCAGTCAATTCACGAAGATAGAACAACTTAGCCCTACGCACTTTACCGTGACTGTTAACTTCAACCTTAGCAATGTTTGGCGAATTGATTGGGAAGATACGCTCTACACCAACACCGTTAGACATTTTACGAACTGTAAACGTCTCATTAGCACCTACGCTGTTACGTTGTAAGACCACGCCTTGGTAAATTTGAATACGTTCTTTATTACCTTCGCGAATTTTATAGTGAACACTCACTGTATCTCCTGATTTGAATGCAGGAAACT
>Ga0247816_10000868_pt1 | contig 15779 bp, 13 predicted proteins | sample UWRJL209509C1_FD_179930 | JGI IMG/M metagenome (GOLD analysis project Ga0247816, IMG submission 179930) | Plant litter microbial communities from Arlington Agricultural Research Station in Wisconsin, United States - UWRJ-L209-509C-1 | ecosystem: Environmental > Terrestrial > Plant litter >...
TTGGGGTTGTGCCGGGCGACGTCCTGGGCGGTGCGGCTGGACTGGGCCAGGATCGTGTCGCGGAAGCCCGGCGCGAACCGTTCGATCTGAGCCACGATGGTCTCGGTCTGGTCCACCGTCGAGCCGTGTGGAACGTGGGTGTACGCCCACAGGGTGTGCTTCCCGGCCGGTGCCCGGCTCGAGTCGCTCACCCCGGGCTGGGCGACCAGCACGTACGGCTGGTCGGAGTGCCGGCCGGCGGCGACGGTGTTCTCGGCCCGGCGGATCTGCGCCCGGGTGCCGCCCACGTGCACGGTGCCCGCGGCGTGCAGACCGGCCGCCTGCCACGGCACCGGGTCGGACAGAGCGAAATCGACCTTCGCCACGGCATTGCCGTACCGGAAGGCGGCCAGCCGCCGGGCGTAACCGGCGGGAAGGGCGCCGTCGGCGAGTTCGAGCAGCGCCCGCGGGGTGAGATCGAGCATCACCACCCGGGCGGAGGGCAGTTCGTCCAGGCTATGGATGTGGGTGTCGGTGACGATCTCCCCACCGTGCGCGAGCAGGTCGTCCACCAGCGCGCCCACGATGGCGCCGCTGCCGCCGACCGGGATCGGCCAGCCGCCGGCGTGCGCGTACGCGGCCAGGGTGAGTCCGGCCCCCGCGGTGGCCAGGCTCGGCATCGACCGGATCGAGTGCGCGCTGACACCGCTGAGCAGAGCCGGCGCGGCATCCTCGCGAAAACGCAGGTTCCAGAGCGGGCTGCCCTGCTCCAGCGCCCGCAACCCGAACCGCAGCGCCGTCGCCGGTGAGGCCGGCATCCGCAACAGCTGGTTGCCGGTGAAGTCGGCGACACCGTCGATGTGCTCGACCAACGGCGCGAACAAACGGTGCCAGGCCGCACCGTCGCGACCGAGTTCGGCCACCGTGCGGTCGAGGCTGCGATAGGCCAGGCCGGCGGTGCCGTCGGGCAGCGGATGCCCGTAAGACACCTCTGGCACCTTCAGGTCGATCCGCTCCGACAGCTGGAAGCGCTGGAAGAACTCCGACGCCAACGCCATCGGGTGCACGGCCGAACAGATGTCGTGGTGGAACCCGGGCAGCGTGAGCTCCGCCGTCGCGGCGCCCCCGCCGACGATCGCGGAGCGTTCATAGACCCGCACCGACAGTCCGGCCCTCGCGAGGGTGACCGCGGCGGCCAACCCGTTGGGCCCTGACCCCACCACGACGGCGTCGACTTCCGGCCGGCCCCGCCTGGCACCGCTGTGTGATGTCATCTTCCCATTGTGCCCTCTGGGCGGGTGGATCAGACGAACGCGGCCTGCCCGGTGATGGTGCGGCCGACGATCAGGGTGTTCATCTCCTGGGTGCCCTCGTACGAGTAGATCGCCTCGGCGTCGGCGAAGAACCGGGCCACGTTGTAGTCCAGCACGATGCCGTTCCCGCCGAACAGCTCCCGGCACCAGGCCACGGTCTCGCGCATCCGGGAGGTGGTGTACGACTTGGCCAGGGCGGAATGCTCGTCGCGCTGGCTGCCGTCGTCGAGCATCTGGGATACCCGCACCACCATGCCCAGGCTGGCGGTGATGTTGCCCAGGCTCTTCACCAGCAGGTCCTGCACCAACTGGTGGCCGCCGATCGGTTTGCCGAACTGCACCCGTTCCTTCGCGTACCCGACCGCGGCCTCGTACGCGCCCATCGCCAGCCCCACGGCGGCCCAGGAGACCTCGGCCCGGGTGGCACGCAGCACCCGGGCGGTGTCCCGGAAGGAAGCGGCGTTCTGCAGCCGGTTCCGTTCCGACACGACCACGTTGTCCAGGGTGATGTCGGCGTTCTGCACCGACCGCAGGCTGATCTTGCCCTCGATCCGGGTGGCCGTGTACCCGGGGGTGTCGGTGGGCACGATGAACCCGAGCACCTGGCCGTCGGCGGCGTCCTTGGCCCAGACGATGGTGATGTCGGAGAAGGTGCCGTTGCCGATCCACCGTTTCTGCCCGGACAGAACCCAGGAATCCCCGTCGCGGGTGGCGATGGTGCGCAGGCCCTGGGCGGAGTCCGACCCCGACAGGGGCTCGGTCAGGGCGAACGCGCCGACGACCTCACCGGTGGCCAGCCGCGGCAGCCACTCCGCCCGCTGCTCGGCCGACCCGCAGGCTGCGACCGACCCGGCGACGAGACCGTTCTGCACGCCGACGAAGGTGGCGACGGAGGCATCCACTCTGGCCATCTCGAGAGCGACGAACCCCCGGAAGACCGCCGAGTTCTCGAAGCTTCTGGTTTCCGCCCAGCCGAAGGAGTACGCGCCGAGCGCACCGAGCGGCTTGATGATCTCGGTCGGGAACTCCGCGCGTTCCCAGTGGTCGTTCACGATCGGCCGCACCTCGGCCTCCAGATACGAGCGGATGCGTGCCAGCGCGCTCTTCTCCTGACCGGAAAGAAGGTTCTCGTAACCGTAAAAGTCGCTAGTGAGTGGCTCGAACGTCATCTGTCTGCTCCATTGCAACCGGGATGGGCGGCCGGACATCGGTGCCGACCGGGGTTTTGTCAGCCTAGGCTGCGGAACCTGCTCGATGAAAGCGGTTGGTAGTTTGGTCTAAAACCAACGACCAGGAGCTGACCATGTTTGTGGGCATCACCAACACCCCGCGCGATTACGCCTGGGGGTCGCGCACCGCCATCGCCGGTCTGCTCGGCACCACCCCGACCGAATCGCCAGAGGCCGAACTGTGGCTCGGCGCGCACCCCGGCAGCCCGTCGGCCCTCATCGACCCGGCGCTCGCCGGAGGGGCCAGCACCCTGACCGAGTGGATCGCGGCCGCACCGGCGACGGCGCTCGGTGCCGACCTGGCCGAGGCCGGCCGGTTGCCGTTCCTGCTGAAGATCCTGGCCGCCGCCCGCCCGCTGTCGCTACAGGCCCACCCGACGCCGGAGCGGGCCGCGGAAGGCTTCGCGTTCGAGAACGAGGCCGGTGTCGCCGCCGATGCCTTCGACCGCAACTACCGCGACCCGTTCCACAAGCCGGAGATCATTTTCGCGCTCAGCGACAGCTTCCAGGCCCTCTGCGGTTTTCGCGAACCGAAGCAGATCCGCGCCATCCTCGCCGAACTGCGCGCTCTGGACGCGACCCTCGACCTGCCCCAGCCCGAAGCGCTGCTCGGCCTGGAGAACCGTCTGGTCGGACCCAACGCGCTGCACGATGTCGTCGACTGGCTGCTGCGGGACGGCCGCGGCGGCGACAGCGGCGAGGTCTCCTGGCTGGTCGAACACGTCGTCGCGCTCGCCGAGCGGGCCGCCTTCCTGATCGACGGCGGCGCCCAGGTGAGCTTCGCCGACGAGCTGACTACCGTTCTCACCCTCTCCGCCGAGTACCCCGGCGACCCCGGCATCGTGCTGTCGCTGCTGACCAACCTGGTCACCCTGAAACGCGGCGAGGTGCTCTACCTGCCGGCCGGCAACATCCACGCCTACCTGTCCGGGCTGGGCGTGGAGGTGATGGCCGCGTCCGACAACGTGTTGCGCGGCGGCCTGACCCCCAAGCACATCGACGTCGACGAACTGCTCGACGTGCTCGACTTCACCCCGTTGCCGGTGCCGTACCTGGCCCCGGAGGTGCAGGCCGACGGCGTGGCCGTGTACCGGCCCGGCGTGCCCGACTTCGCCCTGGCGCACGTGTCGGCGCCGGCAGTCGCCGCGGCCAACGAGGCCGACTCCGGCGGGGCGCCGCTGCGGCAGGTGAGCCTGAGCGGGCCCGGGATCGCGATCTGCACGGCCGGCCGGTTCCTGGTCGCCGGCGCCACCTCGTCGGTGACTCTCGCCAGAGGCCAGTCGGTCTACATCACCCCGGATGAGGGCACGGTCACCTTCGCGGGTTCCGGTGAGGTCTTCCTCGCGATGACCCCGTAGTCACTCGCCGTCGCTGCGACCAGCGGCGGGGTGGCCGCCGCGCGGTGCCGGCCGAACGTGCGCCGGTATGCGGTGGGGGTGGTCTGCAGGGTGCGCACGAAGTGGTGCCGCATGACCGCGGCGGCGCCGAACCCGGTTTGCATGGCGATCAGGTCGAGGGTTTCGGTGGTCTCCTCCAGCAGCTGCTGCGCCAGGAGCAACCGTTGGCGGTTGAGCCAGGCAGTCGGGGTGGTGCCGAGCTCCGCCCGGAACCGGCGAGCGAAGGTGCGAGGGGACATCAGCGCTTGGCGGGCGAGCTGGTCGACGGTGAGATCCTGGTCGAGGTTGCGCAGCATCCAGTCGGTGATCTCGGCGAACGAGTCGCTTCGGAACTGTGTGACGGGCGCCTGGATGAACTGGGACTGCCCGCCGTCCCGCTGCGGCGGCACCACCATGCGCCGCGCGATCACGTTGGCCGCCGCGGCGCCCAGCTCGCGGCGCACCACGTGCAGGGCCGCGTCGATGCCGGCCGCCGTGCCGGCGCCGGTGACCACCCGGCGGTCTTCGACGAAGAGCACGTCGGGGTCGACGACGGTGTTCGGATACGCCTCCGCGAGAGCGTCCGCGTACATCCAGTGGGTGGTGCTGCGGCGACCGTCGAGGATGCCGGCGGCACCGAGGATGAACGCTCCGCTGCAGACGCTCAACACCCAGGCGCCGCGGGCCTCGGCCGCCCGCACGATGTTCAGCACCTCGGGGTGGATCACCGACCCGGCCTCGTAGGCGGGGATGGCGATCAGGTCCGCGTCGGCGGCGGCGGTCAGATCGTCGTGCACCACGATGTCGAAGCCCAACTTGGTGCGCAGGGCGCCCGGCTCGGCGGTGACCACGCGAAAGTCGAAGGTCGGGCCGTTGTGAGCACTGCGGTCGATGCCGAAGACCTCACAGATCACCCCGAACTCGAACGGGGCCATGCCGGGGATGGCGACGCAGACGATCTTGTTGAGCATGACGGTCCTTACTCAGTGACCCGCTCCCGGCGCCCGCGCACCAGGTTGGCAGGAATGTGTGGTTAGACGGCAACTCTGCCACTCGTGGCAGGAAGTCGCAAGACCTACCGTAAGTGCCATGATCCTCTTCCTGATTCTTCTGGTGGTCCTGCTGGTCTGGGCGGTCGTGGCGAGTGTGGTCGCGCTCCGTTCCGACGGCTTCGGTGATGTGCAACTGGCCCGGCGCAACCGGCATCCCGATCCGTTCCCGCGTGGACGATAGTGTGGTCTCGGCCGGCCGCACGAGGCGTCGGCCGCACTCGAGGAGCACCACATGGCTTGGCTTGTTACCGGAGGGGCCGGGTACATCGGCTCCCACGTTGTTCGCGCGTTCCTCGCGGAGGGCATCGACGTCGTCGTCCTCGACGACCTGTCCAGCGGACACGCCGACTTCGTCCCGGCCGACGTGCCGTTCATCCAGGGCACCCTGCTCGACACCGAGCTGCTGACCCGCACCTTCGCCGAGCACCCGATCAGCGGCGTGGTGCACGTCGCCGGTTTCAAGTACGCCGGCGTGTCGGTCAGCCGGCCGTTGCACACCTACGAGCAGAACGTCACCGCGACGGCACTGCTGCTCGCCGCCATGCAGGAGGCCGGGGTGAACCGGATGGTCTTCTCCTCCAGTGCCGCGGTCTACGGCACGCCGTTCACCGACCTCGTCACCGAGGAAACCGCCAAGAGCCCCGAATCGCCCTACGGCGAATCCAAGCTGATCGGCGAGTGGCTGCTGCGCGACCAGGCCGTCGCCGCCGGCCTCGCGCACACCTCGCTGCGCTATTTCAACGTCGTCGGCTCCGGCTCGTCTGAGCTGCGCGACACCAGCCCGCACAACCTCTTCCCGATGGTCTTCGAAGCCCTGATCGCCGGGCGCACCCCGCGCATCAACGGCGACGACTACCAGACCCCCGACGGCACCTGCGTGCGCGACTACATCCACGTCGCCGACCTGGCGCTCTCGCATGTGGCGGCCGCGCGTCGGCTCGACGCCGGCCAGGAAATCGCCCCGGTCTACAACCTCGGCAGCGGCGATGGCGTCTCGGTCGGTGAGATCATGACGGCCGTCGCCACCGTCACCGGGATCGACTTCACGCCGGAGATCGGCCCGCGCCGCACCGGCGACCCCGACCGGATCGTCGCCTCGGGCGAAATGGCCGCTCGGGACCTGGACTGGAAGATGCGACACAGCCTGGACGACATGGTGCGGAGCGCCTGGGAAGCCCGGCAGGGCGCGACCGCCTGAGCGATGGACGTCGCGACACGATTCGGACGCGATGGGCGAGTCTAAACTCTCCAGCGTTGCTTGAGGGTTTACGATCCGTGACTTGACGGCAGGGAACTACACCGGTGTAATTAGTTGTAGCGCGAAAACGTGCTGAGCTGATGGGTGGAGGCGATATGACGTTGTCCGAGTATCGTTCCGGGGTTCCTGAAGACTGGTTCGTCGATCCCGTACGCCTGGGCGTACCCGGTGTCCGCAAAGAGACGCCGATCGACGACGGCGCGGATGACAATCCGCTGGCCTGGCAGAGCGATTCGCTCTGTGCGCAGACCGACCCGGAGGCCTTCTTCCCCGAAAAGGGTGGCTCCACACGCGACGCCAAGAAGATCTGCTCGTCCTGCGAGGTGCGTCCGCAGTGCCTGCAGTACGCCCTCGCCAACGACGAACGCTTCGGCATCTGGGGCGGCCTGTCCGAGCGCGAACGCCGCAAACTCCGCAAGCGCGCGGGCTGATCGAACCGGTCGACGCGCCGGGCGGACACGCCCGGTTTCAAGGCGCGCCTGTCGGATGTGCGCTCTCCACAGGTATCCGACTTAGGCTGTGAGCGATATGCAAGCCAGAGTCACCGCCATCATCGTTGCCCGAAACGGCGCAGCGCACCTCGAGCGAACTCTCGAGGCGCTCCGCCGCCAGACCCGCCAACCCGACACGGTCATCGCCGTCGACTGCGGGTCACAGGATGCCACGGCGGCTCTGCTGACGGCCTACGGGCCCACCCACTTCATCTCGGCCGACAGTGACCTCTCCTTCGGCGCGGCCATCGCGCTTGCCAACCGGGTCCTCACCGAACCGGAGGGTGACCATGAACTGCTGTGGTTGCTCGCCCAGGACAGCGCCCCCGAACCGGCCGCGCTGGAAAGCCTCGTCGGTGAGCTGGAGATCGCCCCCTCGGTGGCCGCCGCCGGCCCCAAGGTCATGGAGTGGATCGCCGACGACTACATCCACGACTTCGGCCAATCGATGACGCCGTACGGCACCTCGGTCACCCTGGTGGAGAGCGAACTCGACCAGGAGCAGCACGACTACATGAGCGACGTGCTCGCCGTGAGCGCCGGCGGCATGCTCGTCCGCCGCACCGTCTGGGAGAGCCTGGGCGGCTTCGACCCAGCCCTGCCGGTCGTCGACGATGCTCTCGACTTCTGCGTGCGGGTGCGCCTGGCCGGCTTCCGGGTGTCCGTCGTCGCGGCGGCCCGTATCAGCTCGGCCGGTGACGGAGTCGCCGGCCCAGACGGGTCCTCGCGTGGACGTGCTCGCCGGCACCGGGTTCGCGCGGAACGCTCGGCCCAGCTGCACCGACGCCTGGTCTACGCTCCGGCGTGGTCGTTGGCGCTGCACTGGCTCGCCCTGGTGCCGCTCGCCTTCTTCCGCTCCATCGGCGACCTGCTCCGCAAGGAGCCGGGCGCGATCCTGGGCGAATTCCACGCCGCATTCGCTGCCGCCTTCCGTGGCGGGCGGGTCTGGTCCGCCCGCAAACGCCTCGCCGCCACCCGCACCATGGGCTGGGCATCGATCTCCTCCCTGCGCATCTCCGCCGCCGAGGTGCGGCGACGGCACGCCCTCACCCGCGAGGCCGCGCTCACCGGCGTCAGAGGCGACCGCCCGGAGATCCGCTTCTTCTCCAGCGGGGGCGCCTGGACTCTCCTGGCCGCGGCCACGGCCGGAATCGCCATGCTGGCCGGCCTGCTCGGCGCCCAGACCCTCGCCGGCGGCGGATTCCTGCCGCTATCCAGCTCGGTGGCCGACCTGTGGTCGAACGTCGGCTACGGCTGGCGCGACATCGGCCTCGGCTTCGTCGGCGCAGCCGACCCGTTCGCGGTCCTCCTTGCCCTGCTCGGCACCCTCACCTTCTGGTCACCGTCGTTCTCGCTGGTGCTCGTCTACTTCCTCGCCCTCCCGATCGCGGCGATGGGCGCCTGGATGGCCGCCACCCGGCTGACCCACCGAGGCGCATTGCGCGCCGTGGCCGCAGCGCTCTGGGTGCTCTCACCCCCGTTCCTCACCGCCATCGCCGACGGCCGACCGGCCGCGATCCTGGTACACCTGCTGCTGCCGTGGCTGTTCTTCGCCGCGTTCGGCGCCGCCAGGTCCTGGTCGGCATCCGGCTCCGCCGCCCTCCTGTTCGCCGCGATCGTGGCCTGCGCGCCCTCCCTGGCGCCGGCGCTGATGGTCGGCTGGTTGCTCTGCGTGATCGCCAGCGGGCGCCGGATCATGCGCTTCATCGGCATCCCACTGCCCGCCCTGGCCCTGGCCATCCCGTTGATCTACGACGCGAGCCTGCGCGGCAACTGGCTGGCTCTGCTGGCCGATCCCGGTCTGCCGGTGGCGTCGACGTCGGTGTCGGTCTGGCAGCTGGTGCTCGGCTTCCCGGCCGGTGACTTCGGCGGCTGGTCGTCGCTGCTGCCCACCCTGGGCATGGATGCCTCCATCGCCTCGTTCGTGGTCCCGTTGCTGCTGATCCCGATCGCGATCCTGGCGCTGGTCTCGCTGCTCCTGCCCGGAGCGCGCGGCGCGGCGCTGGCCCTCGTCGCCGCGCTGCTGGGACTGGCGACCGCCATCGCATCCGCGTCGCTCTTCCTGGCGGCCACCGGCTCGGTCTCGGTGGGCATCTGGCCCGGCGCCGGCCTGAGCCTGTACTGGCTCGGCCTGGTCGGCGCCGTCATCTTCGCCGGCCGCGGCCTGCACCGCGCCGCCATCGCACCGCTGGTGGTATCGGCCGTGGCACTGGCCGTGGTGGCCGCGCCGCTCGCGGCCGCTCAGCCACTCGGCACCGCCGTCGTCCAGGAGGGCATCGGCCGCACCCAGCCCGCGTTCGTCGCGGCCGAGGCCCTGGTCGAACCGAGAGTCGGCACCCTGCAGATCACCCCGCAACCCGACGGCGGCATCCTCGCCACCGTGGTGCGCGGCGGCGACGACCGGCTCGACGTGCAGTCGACCCTGAACAACACCGCGACGGAGCTGACCGAAGAGCAGGTCGACCTGGCCACCCTGACCGGCAACCTGGCCTCGGCGAGCGGCCTCGATGCCGCCGCCGGTCTGGCCGAGTTCGGCATCCGCTTCGTGCTGCTCAACCCGCCGGCGACCGAACCGGCGCCCTGGGGAGGCAGCTCGACCGTGACGCCGGCCGCCGCCGACGCTCTGGCGCGCACCACCACCGCGCTCGATGGCAACGCCGCACTCTCCCCGGTCGGTGACACCGTCTTCGGTCGGCTGTGGAGCGCACCCGCCGCCACCGACACCGCCGTGAACGGCGAGATCCCCACCGATGCCGGTGGCGTGTTCGGCCTGGTGACCGGGTTGATCGCCGCCATCGTGATTGGCGCCACCGTGCTCCTGTCCGTGCCCACCGGTGCCGGGCGCGAAGCCGTGCGGGAAGCCCACCGCGATGCCGTGCGCCGCGCCTCCCGGCTGAGCAAACCCGCCAAGCCGGCCAAGGTGGTGCGGGTCGGTCGGGTCAAGGACCCGGCCAAGCCTAAGTCCGGCACGAAGACGAAGACCAAAACGAAAACGAAGACGAAGACCAAGACGAAGAACACGTCGACGCCGACGCTGCCGCCGGAACCCACCAACGACACACCGGCCGGCACCGACGGCCCGGAGGATGCAGATCATGGCCACTAAGCGCAGGGTCGCCCAGATCGGAGCACGCGTCAGCGGGGGACTCCTCGGCATGGCCGTGGTGGTCGTCGCCATCGGGGGCGCCGCCGTCGTGCCGTGGCCGACGCTGGTGCAACCCGCGCCGTCGACACTGGTGACCCCGGTCGCGGACAGCCAGCTGCGGGTCTGCCCCGGCCCGCTGCTCACCCTCGCCGAGGACTCCAGCCAGGCCGAGACGGCCACCTCCGTCGGCCGGTACGACACCGTCTACTCCGCGCGCACCGCGGTCACCGGGGCGGAAGCCGTGCCGGTGGACCGGGCCGACCTGGCCGCGGTCGACAACTCCCAGGCCGCCCGCGACGGCGCGCCGCTCGTGCTCAGCGTTCCCGTCGAGGCCGGCGCCGACGCGGCACCGATGGTCGCCGCCGCGCAGTCGCAGGCCGTCGGGATCGAAACCATCGGCGGCTTCGCGGTTTCCGCCTGCACGGCGGCCTCCAGCGATTCCTGGCTGGTCAGCGGCTCCACCGACGTGGGCCGTACCAGCCTGGTGCTGCTCGGCAACCCCACCGATGTGGTCGCCTCGGTCGACCTCACCGTCTACGGCGAGGCCGGCGTCGTCGACGCGCCCGGCTCCACCGGCATCCTCGTGCAGCCGGGCAGCCAGCGCATCGTGTCCCTGGCCGGACTCGCCCCCAACCTGCGGTCACCGGTCGTGCACGTGCAGTCCACCGGCGGACAGGTGGCCGCCGCCATGGAGCAGAGCGTCATCCGCGGACTCCAGCCCGGCGGCGTCGAACTGAGCGGACCCAGCACCATGCCGGCCACGGAACAGGTCATCCCGGGTGTCGCCGTGTCAGCGCCCAGCGCCGACGCGTCCGCCGACGCCGGCGCGGTCACCGAAGACACCCCGACCGTGCGGGTGCTCGTCCCCGGCGACACCCCCGCCCAGGTCACCGTGGGTGTGCAGAGCGAAGACGGCAGCGCCACCGGCACCTCGCTCGAGGTCGAGATCCCGGCCGGCGTCGCCACGGAGGTGCCGCTGAGCGGCATCGGACCTGGCACCTTCACGGTCAAGCTGACCGCCGACCAGCCCGTCGTGTCCGCGGCGCTCACCAGCACGCCCGGGTCGGTGAACCCCGACTTCAGCTGGAGTTCGGCCGCCCAGGCCCAGACCGGCGCTTTCGCGGTGAGCGTTCCGCCCGGACCGGCACCGACCATCCACCTGGCCAACACGGACGCTGTCGACGCCAACCTGACCTTCCAACCGGATGCCGGTGACGCCATCGTCATCACCGTGCCGGCCGGCCAGTCGGCGGTCGTGCCCCTGGCCGGGTCGACGAACTATCTGGTCAGCGGCGGGACGAGCATCGCGGCTGCCGTGGCCTTCGCCGGCGACGGCCAGGCCTCCTCGTTCACGCTCAGCCCCATCGGTGTCCTGAGTTCCGCCATCACGGTCTACTCGCACTGACCCGAACCCGCTAGGAGCCCGCCGTGACCGTCAGCGACGTGACCTCGACCACCTCGACCCGATCGGCCGGCCGACTCCTGGTCACCGGCGGCGCCGGTTTCATCGGCGGCGCCATCGTCGAAGCCGCCCTCGACCGTGGCTGGCAGGTGCGCGTGCTCGACTCCCTCCGCCGGGACGTGCACGGCGGGCTCCCCACCCCCGACCCTCGCGTGGAGTTCATCGTCGGTGACGTCACCGATCCCGGTGTCGTCGCCGATGCCCTGCGGGGGGTGCAGGTGGTCTGTCACCAGGCCGCCAAGGTCGGTCTGGGCGTCGACTTCTCGGACGCGCCCGATTACGTGCACAGCAACGAGGTCGGCACCGCCGTGCTGCTGGCCGGAATGGCCGCCGCGAACATCGGTCGACTGGTGCTCGCCTCCTCGATGGTGGTCTACGGCGAGGGGAGCTACCGCGGCTCGGCCGGTTTCACCCGTCCGGGGCCGCGCCGCACGGTCGACCTCGACGCCGGCGTCTTCGACCCGCTCGACCCGGCCACCGGGCATCCGCTCGAACCGTTGTTGGTCGGCGAAGACGACCCGCTGGACCCGCGCAACGTCTACGCGAGCAGCAAGCTGGGCCAGGAATACCTCGCCACCTCCTGGTGCCGCACCGTGGGTGGGGTCGCCGTCGCGCTGCGCTACCACAACGTCTATGGACCCGGCATGCCGCAGAACACGCCGTACGCCGGCGTGGCGTCGCTGTTCCGGTCGGCTCTGGAACGCGGCGAGGCGCCCACGGTCTACGAGGACGGCGGCCAGCGCCGGGACTTCGTGCACGTGCGGGACATCGCCTCGGCCAATCTCGCCGCGATCGACTGGACCGGCACCATGGAGGCCGGCGTCTTCCGCCCGTTCAACGTGGGCAGCGGCACCGTGCACACCATCGGCGACATGGCCCAGGCGCTGAGCGCGGCGTCGAACGGGCCGGCACCGATCGTGACCGGCGAATACCGGCTCGGTGACGTGCGGCACATCACGGCCTCGTCCGAGCGGTTGCGCACCGAGCTGCACTGGCAGCCGGCGGTGACCTTCGAGGACGGGATGCGGGAATTCGCGACGGCACCGCTGCGGGCGGCCGTCGCCGCGCCCTGACCCAGACGGTCAGCGGGCGAGAGACTCCGGATGCCTCGGCAACAGGAGGTCGAACCGGCAACCGTCGTCGGTGTTCCGCACGGCGACCTCGCCGAGGTGCGCCTTCATGATGCCGTCCACGATCGCGAGCCCCAGGCCCGCCCGCCCCTGTTCCACCGGGTGGGCGGCGGGGGTGCGTGGTTCGCTGGCCCGCCAGCCCGGGTCGAAGATCCGGTCCAGGTCGGCCGGGTCGATGCCGCCGGCCGAGTCCTGCACCGAGATCACCGCCCGCCCATCGGAGCTCTCGGTGACGGCCACCACAATGGCGCTGCCGGGCGTTGACTGTTGCACGGCGTTCATCACCAGGTTGCCGACCGCGCGGGACAGCTCGCGCGGGTCGGCGAGGATGGTCAGACCCATCGCCCCCTCAAATCGCAGGTCGAGCGACTTGGTCCGGGCGACCGGGCCGAAATCGGCCACGGTGTCGCTGATCAGGTCGTACAGCGCGACCTCCGCCAGGCTGAGCTTGAGGGTGCCGGAGTTGATCCTGGACAGCTCGAACAGGTCGTCGACCATCAACGTCAACCGGTCCACCTGGCCGCGGATCTGCCCGTAGTACCGGGCCGGATCTTCCACCATGTTGTCTTCCAACGCCTCAGCCATCGCCCGGATGCCCGCCAACGGGGTGCGCAGATCGTGCGAGATCCACGCCATCAGTTCCCGCCGGGAGGTCTCGATCCGGGTCTCCCGGTCCCTGGACTCCTGCAGCCGGGCTCCGGTGGCGGCCAGTTCGGCGGCGAGGGCGGCGAATTCGGTGTTGCTTTGCCGCTCGGCGGCCACGGGTTCTCCGCTGCCGAGGCGGGCGGCGGTCAACCGCAGGTGCCGACTGTCCAGAGCCAGGGACCGGCCGAGCAGCGCGGCCATGACGAGGGAGACGAGTCCGGCGACGGCGGCCACGAAGTAGAACACGGTCAGGTCATGCGTCGAAACGTACATCAGGGACGCGGCCGCGGCCATCCCGCTCACCACCGACACGATCGTGGCCAACGCCACGACGATCAGCTGCAGCACCAGGGAGAACCGCGACAGCAGGCGTAGCGCGATCAGACCGAGGGCGCCGACGATGATCGCGCAGGCGAGCGAGATCACGATGACCCCGATGATGCCGTCGACGGTCATCGGAGTGTTCCCGTCGAGCGCTGGTCGGTGGAAAGCGCGGTCGCCGGCTCCGGGTCGAACCGGTACCCGACCCCCCACACCGTTTTCAGCAGGCGCGGGGTGGTCGAATCGACCTCGATCTTCTCCCGTAACCGGCGCACGTGCACCGTCACGGTGGACAGGTCACCGAAGTCCCAGCCCCAGACCGATTTGAGCAACTGCTCGCGGCTCAACGCCTGATGCGGGTGGGCGACCAGATAGGCGAGCAGGTCGAACTCGCGCGCGGTGAGCGGCAACCGTTCACCGTGCATGAGCACCTCGTGGGCCGCCACGTTCACCGAGAACGCACCGACCACCACCGGTCCGGCCGCCACGGACGGGGGAGCGGAGCGTCGCAGCACCGACTGCACCCGCAGCACCAGCTCCCGAGGCGAGAACGGCTTGGCGAGGTAGTCGTCCGCCCCGGCTTCCAGCCCGTCGATCCGGTCGTGTTCCTGGTCGAGAGCGGTGAGCATGATCACCGGGATCGCCCAGCCGTCCTTGATCCGCCGACAGACCTCGATGCCGTCCAGCACGGGCAGCATCCGGTCGAGGATGACCAGATCGGGGCGCAGCAGTTCGGCCTGACGCAGACCGGACTGCCCGTCCGGGGCGATAGCGACCGAGAAACCGGCGGCAGACAGGTACCGACCGACGATCTCGGACACGGTGGCATCATCGTCGATGACCAGGATCCGGCGGGTCTCGGCCGGGCTGACGGCATCCAGTTCGGGTGTTGCGTTCACTCTTGAAGGATAAGCGTTGCAGCCCTGGGGGCGCTGGACGGCCGAGATGTGCGCCGACCGGCACCGGTCTGGCCCGCATCGCTCCGGCCGGATCCGTCCGCGGACCGTAACGTTTTCGGCGCTGTCGGCCCGCGCCGCCGCCATAGGCTCGAAGGATGACCGAAAACCGGGTGGATGTCGTTTTGCCGTGCTTGAACGAAGCGAAAGCACTGCCCTGGTTGCTGGCCCGCCTGCCGGAGGGCTACCGGGCGATCGTCGTCGACAACGGTTCCACCGACGGGTCCGCGCAGGTCGCCGAGGCCGCGGGAGCGACCGTGATCCACGAGGCCCGCCGCGGCTTCGGTGCGGCCGCGCACGCCGGCCTGCTGCACGCGACCGCGCCGATCGTGGCGTTCTGCGACGCCGATGCGTCGATGGACCCGCTGGATCTGCCGCTGGTCGTCGACCCGGTGGCCGCCGGGGAGGCCGACCTGGTGCTCGGCCGTCGCCGACCGACCGAGGCAGGATCCTGGCCGCTCCACGCCCGGATAGCCAATTCCACTCTTTCTTGGCGACTGCGCCGAACTACAGGTGTGAACATCTACGATCTGGGCCCGATGCGGGCCGCCCGGCGAGAAAGCCTCCTCTCGCTCGACCTACAGGACCGCCGCAGCGGCTACCCGCTCGAGGTCTTCCTCAAAGCGGCCGCGCTGGACTGGCGCATCCGCGAGGTCGACACCCCGTACGCGCCCCGGGTGGGGCGCAGCAAGGTGACCGGCACCGTGCGCGGCACGCTGACGGCCATCGGTGACATGTCCCGTTTGCTCAAGGAGGCCCGCCGATGACCACCCTGATCGTGATCGCGAAGGAATGTCTCCCCGGTCGGGTGAAGACCCGCCTGCACCCGCCGCTCAGCCTCGAGCAGGCCGCCGTCCTCGCTGCCGCCAGCCTCGACGACACCCTGGCGGCGACGGCGACCATGCCGGCCTCCCGTCGAGTGCTGGCCTTCGACGGTGCCAACCCTCCGGCCGCCGCGGCAGCCTTCGAGGTTGTGCCGCAGGTCGACGGTGGCTTGGACGACCGGCTCGGTGCCATCTTCGACCACTGCGCCGGACCCACCGTGCTGATCGGCATGGACACCCCGCAGGTCACCGCCGAGCTGCTCGCGCCCGTCTTCGATGTGTGGCCCGCCGAGGTGGATGCCTGGTTCGGCCCGGCCGCCGACGGTGGCTTCTGGGCTCTGGCCCTGCGCGAACCCGACGGCGACCTGATCCGGGGCGTGCCCATGTCGCGCGACGACACCGGTGCCCGCCAGCTCGAGCGCTTGCACGCCGCGGGCCTGCGGGTGCGAATGCTGCCCACTCTCACCGACGTCGACACCATCGACGACGCGCAGAAGGTCGCCGACCTCGCTCCGACAGGCCGGTTCGCGGCCACGCTGACCGGTTTCGCCGCGCTGTCGACGGCTGGGGCAGACCGATGACACTGCTCACGGGCCGT
>Ga0247816_10000869_pt1 | contig 15757 bp, 13 predicted proteins | sample UWRJL209509C1_FD_179930 | JGI IMG/M metagenome (GOLD analysis project Ga0247816, IMG submission 179930) | Plant litter microbial communities from Arlington Agricultural Research Station in Wisconsin, United States - UWRJ-L209-509C-1 | ecosystem: Environmental > Terrestrial > Plant litter >...
CGACCGACGCCATCCTGATGACCCTGGCGGCCTACGACCTGACCAAGACCAATGTGCTGACCAACGAGATTGTCGGCGGCGTGAACACCGGCTTTACCGTGGCTTCGGGCGAGCAACAATCGCGGGGCATCGAGGCCGAGATCAAGGCCCGGCTCGACCAGAACTGGGACCTGATCGCGTCCTACACCTACACCCACGCCGAGATCACCAAGAGCAACCGTGGCGACGAGGGCAACCGCCCGGCCAACGTGCCCAAGAACATGGCCTCGACCTGGTTGAACTACACCTTCCACGACAGCCTGTTCAACGGCCTCAGCCTGGGCGGCGGCGCGCGCTACACAGGCGCCTTGTATGGCGACAACGGCAACACCTACCACATCGACAACTACACCTTGTTCGATGCGGGCGCGAGCTACCCGATCAACAAGAACGTGACCGTCTCGGTGAACGCGCAGAACCTGCTGGACACCGAGTACGTGGCCACCTGTGATGACTCCTACGAGTGCTATCCGGGGATGCGGCGCACGTTGCTGACCAGCGTCAAATACACGTGGTGATCCGGGCTCTGTAGGAGCGAGCTTGCTCGCGAAGGACGTCAACGATAACGCTGGCATTCTGAATTAACGCGGTGTCTTTGCGTTTTTCGCGAGCAAGCTCGCTCCTACAGGGCATCCAATCTCCCTTGTTCCAAACCACTGAGGTACATTCCCCACCCAGGACAACAGATCATTCTCACAATGAACGGAGTTCATCGCGTGCTTTCGATTTCCCGCCACCCTCGGCTAAGCATTCTTTCAGTGCTGACCGCCGCCCTCGCCCTCACGGCCTGCAACACCACCGTCAACGAACTGCCTGCTGCTCCCGAACTCGGCTCGGGCTATCGCACCGACATGAGCACCCGTCATGCCGAGCGTCACATGGCCGCCGCCGCCAACCCGCTGGCGGCTGAAGCCGGGCGCGAGATCTTGCGCAAGGGCGGCTCGGCGATTGATGCAGCAATTGCCATGCAAGCCGTATTGACCCTGGTGGAACCGCAATCATCCGGCATCGGCGGCGGCGCATTTATCATGCTGTGGGACGGCAAAAAAGTGCGCGCCTACGACGGTCGCGAAACCGCACCAGCCGGGGCTACCGAGCGCTTGTTTCTCAATGCTGACGGCACGCCGATGTCATTTCCCCAAGCACAGATTGGCGGGCGCTCGGTGGCAACGCCAGGCGTGATGCGCGCGCTGGAAATGGCGCATAAAAACATCGGGCGCCTGCCGTGGGCAGTGTTGTTTGAGCCCGCGATTCGCTTGTCCGAACAGGGCTTCCCGATTTCCCCGCGACTGCACAGCCTGATTGCCGCCGACCGCCACATCAGCCGCTCGCCCGAGATGACCGCGTACTTTCTTAACGCCGACGGCAGCCCCAAGGCCACCGGCACACTGCTGAAAAACCCGGCCCTGGCCAACGTATTCAAACGCATCGCCAAGGAAGGTTCGGATGCGCTGTACCACGGCTCGATTGCCGAAGAAATCGCCAGCAAGGTCCAGGGCAACAGCAACGCCGGCAGCCTGTCGCTGGCTGACCTCAAGGGCTACAGCGCAGTCGAGCGGGCGCCGTTGTGCACCGACTACAAACGCTGGCAGGTGTGCGGCATGCCGCCACCGTCGTCGGGTGGGATTGCGATTGCGCAGATCCTTGGCACGCTACAGGCGCTGGAAGCCCGCGACCCAAGCCAGGCGCTGGCGCCGCTGAAGCCGGTGAAAAGCAACTCGGCGGCGGGCCTGGAACCTGTGCCGCAAGCCGTCCACCTGATTTCCGAGGCTGATCGCCTGGCCTACGCTGACCGCGCCTTATACGTCGCCGACTCGGACTTTGTACCCGTGCCGGTCGCGGGCCTCGTTGCACCCGACTACCTGGCTGGCCGTGCCGCGCTGATTGGTGATCGCAGCATGGGCGTGGCCAAACCCGGCAAGCCTGCCGGGATCCAGGTGGCGTACGCGCCGGACCGCTCACCGCTGCGTATTTCCACCTCGCAGGTGGTCGCGGTGGATGATCAGGGCGGCGCCGTGTCGATGACGACCACGGTGGAATCGGCGTTCGGCGCCCATGTGATGGTCCAGGGCTTTTTGCTGAACAACCAGATGACCGACTTTTCTTTCATCCCCGAGGAAAACGGTCAGCCCGTCGCCAACCGGATCGAGCCGGGCAAACGCCCGCGTTCGTCCATGGCGCCGACCCTGGTGTTTGATCGCCAGAGCGGCGAACTGGTAGCCACGGTCGGCTCGCCGGGCGGTTCGCAAATCATCGAGTACGTCAGCAAATCCCTGGTGGCCATGCTCGACTGGAACCTCGACCCACAAGCCGCCGTCGGCCTGCCAAATTTTGGCAGCCGCAACGGGGCTACCGAACTGGAAAAAGGCCTGTTCAGCGCGCCATTGAAACAAGCGCTCAAGGACAAGGGCCACGCCCTGAGCGAAATCGACATGACCAGCGGTGCTCAAGCGATCGTCCGGGTGCGGGATGCCCAGGGTAAGGTCTCGCTGATCGGCGGGGCGGACCCACGGCGTGAAGGCGAAGCGCTGGGGGATTGAAATGACTCACTGGAGAGCTGCACGTGCACAAGGCAAGTAATCTCGGCGCCATAGACGGCGTCGACCATGGTTTTTGCTGCATCGACGATCCGCTGCGGCCGGCCGAGGTCTTCATCTGCAAGCAGGTCCACAGTGCTGCGACTATTGAATGGCGTGCTGACCTTGCGCCCAACACGGTTGAAGCCGACGGGGTCTTCAGCCGTGACCGTCAGCCGATCGCGGTGATCACGGCCGATTGCCTGCCACTGCTGATTGCGTCGAAACACGGGGATTTTGTCGCCGCGATTCATGGCGGCTGGAAGGGGCTGCAAGGCGGGATCATCGCCAACGCCATGCAGCGCTTTGCCTGCGAGGGCGTGGCGCTGGATCACTTGCGGATTGCCATCGGGCCGTCGATCAAACCCTGTTGCTACGAGGTGAGCGAGGCGTTTATTGCCCAGTTACAGGCCAGTCAGGGGCATCTGTGGCAGAACGGGCCCGCGCCGTGGGCGTTTGAGCAACCGGCGCCATTGTTCCCCCCCCAGATTGCGCCGCCCGGACCCAGGCAGGCGTTGAGCGCGTGGTTTGACCTGAGCCAATACGCAATGATTTTGCTGCAAGCGGCGGGGGTTCAGCGTGAGCAGATTGACGTGAGTGAGGTGTGCACGTATTGCACCTCGCCCACGTATGCCAGCTATCGCCGGCGCACGCATGACACTCAAGAGAGGAAGACGTTGTTGTATTCGTGGATAGCTCGTACTCCCCGTGAATCGAAGCCAATCTAGTGTGGGAGCTGGCCTGCCAGCTCCCACCTTTGATCTTCGTTGCTCAAACAATATCGCTCGGCCTCATCGGCTGATCTTCAACCCCTTACGCCCTGCATGCCGCTCCAGCGCCAGCTCGATCAAGCGGCTGACCAGTTCGCTGTAGCTCATGCCCGCTGCCTGCCACAACTTGGGGTACATGCTGATGCGCGTGAACCCCGGCAACGAGTTGATTTCGTTGATCAGTACTTCGCCGTCATCGGTGAGAAACACATCGACTCGCGCCAGCCCGGAGCAACCCAGGGTTTCGAAGGCTTCGATGGCCAACGCACGAATGCGCTCGCTGGATTCCTCGCTGATGTCTGCCGGCACCACCACTTGGGCGGCCTGGTCGTCGATGTATTTGCTGTCGTAGGAATAGAAGCCGTCACGCACCACGATTTCGCCGCAACCGCTGGCGACGGGATTATCGTTGCCCAGTACCGCGCATTCGATTTCACGCCCTTTGACTGCCGATTCCACCAGCACCTTTTCGTCAAAGCCCAGCGCCAGTTCAACTGCGGCGAGGTATTCAGTTTCGGTGCCTACTTTGCTCACGCCCACTGAGGAACCCTGGTTTGCCGGTTTCACGAACATCGGCAAGCCGAGTTTTTGCCGGGCCTGTTCGAAGGTGGTACGCGCTGCATTCCGACGGTTGAGGGTAATGAAGGGTGTGACCGCGATCCCGGCATCGCGCAGCAAGCGCTTGCTGATGTCTTTATCCATGCACACCGCCGAACCGAGTACGTCGGAGCCGACAAACGGCAGGTCCGCCATGCGCAGCAGGCCTTGCAGGCAGCCGTCTTCGCCGAGGGTGCCGTGGACGATGGGGAAGATCACGTCGACGTGTTCAAGCAGGGTTTGGCCGGAGGTTTCCACCAGTTGCTGGTTGGCCTTGCCCGGCACCACCGCCAGTTCGCGGTTGGACTGGTTGAGGGCGATGAGTGCCGGGTTTTCCTGGTTGATCAGGAAGTTCGAGGTGTCATTGAGGTGCCAGTGGCCGGCCTTGTCGATGCCGATCAGGATCGGCTCGAAGCGCGAACGGTCCAGCGCATCGACGATGTTGCGCGCCGATTGCAACGACACTTCGTGCTCGGCCGAACGGCCACCAAAAATAATACCTACCCGCAGCTTGCTCATGATCGGCCTCACGTTTGAAAGTAAGGCTTCTTACCACGAGCCGTCAGCGATTCGCTACCAGCGTGGCTCCGAACATCACATAACAACCGCCGGCGAAGCGGTCGAGCCACTTTCGCGAACGGCTATAGACGTTGGCCATGCGCTCGCTGGAAAACACCAGCGCTACGCAGGAATACCAGCTGAATGACAGCGTCGCCATGGTGATAACGGCCAACGTCAACAGCATCGGCGAAGGTGACGGCGGCATGGTCGAAGCGAAGATCGTGGCGACGAACAGCGCGGCCTTGGGGTTCGACAAGTTGCCCAGCAAGCCCAGGCGCCAGGCCGAGAACAGCGAACGCCGGGGTTCGTCCGGCAGCAGGTTCTGGCCCATGGCCGGCGCGGCACGACGGAACAGTTTCAGCCCCAGGTAGATCAGGTAGCAGCCACCGATAATCTTGAACGCCAGGTACAACATGGGCGCGGCGGTGAACAGCGACTTGATCCCCAGGCCGCCCGCCAGCCCCCACATGATCGTGCCCGTGGCCACGCCGGATGAGGCAACCACACCATGGCGACGGGAACAACTGGCGGCCAACTGAGCGGTGTTGAAGAAGTTGGGGCCTGGCGTCACAACCGCCACCGTCCACAGCAAAGCCAGGGATATCAGGGGCGTAGCGTAGGCCGGGTTAAAGAAGTCCATCTGAGGTTCCGCCAGGGCAGTGTTCGAGTGAGGATCATAGGCCTCGGCCGCGGTGCGCACAATCGTACAAGACCCCCGGCAGACAACCGATTCAGACTGGGTTACCGTTGTTTCAACCTTCCTGCGCGACCTCTCCCTCATGGGCACAAACACCGATTGGCTGCACCGCGCGCCCTACGCCAGTGGCCTGGAGCGTATCGAGGCGTATTTTTCCGGGTTCGGCTTCGACCCCCACCGCCACGACACCTACGCCATTGGCCGTACGTTGTTTGGCGTGCAGAGCTTTCATTACCGCGGCGGCATGACCCACAGCCTGCCCGGCCGCACCATGGTGATCCATCCCGACGAAGTGCATGACGGCTGGGCGGGCAGCGAAGAAGGTTTCAAGTACCGGATGATTTACGTGGAGCCGGCGCTGATCCAGCAGATTCTTGGCGGCAAGCCGTTGCCGTTCATCCCCGGTGGATTGTCCAGCGACCCGTGGCTGCACCGCGCCAGCGAAGTTTTGCTGCAAAGCCTGGATTGCCCGATTGATCCGCTGCAAGAGCAAGATGCGATGTTCGACCTGGCGCAAGCCCTGAACAATGCGTCGGGCATCAGCGTCAACCGCAAGACTTTTGATTACCGGGCTGCCGAGCGCGCCAGGGAGTTTATCCACAGCGCCCTGGGCCGCCCGATCACCCTCGACGAAATGGCCGAACACGCCGGCCGTGATCGCTGGGCGTTGTCGCGGGATTTTCGTTTGTTGTTTGGCACCAGCCCTTATCGGTACCTGACCATGCGCCGGCTGGACCTGGTGCGCAGTTTGCTCGGCCAGGGGCAAGCGTTGGTGGATGCGGCGATGACGGCGGGCTTCACCGACCAAAGCCACATGACCCGGCAATTTCGCAGCACCTTCGGCATGCCGCCGTCGCGCTGGGTGAAAATGCTCGGCCGCTGATCCCTCGTCCCCTTGAAATGCAATCCGGTGGGAGCTGGCTTGCCTGCGATGCAGGCAACTCGGTCTCTCAGTGGTACCGAGTTGATGCAATCGCTGGCAAGCCAGCTCCCACGTTTGAACTAAGTGGTTGCCGGAATCGGGTTCGACGCAGGTTTGCGCTCCTTTAATGCCAACGCCAATACCGCGCCGGCCAACGCAATCGCCGCGCTCCACCACAACGCCAACTCAATCCCGCCCGCCTGCGCAGCCCCGGTAGTCCCGCCAGCATTGGCCAGCGACACCAGTAACGCCAGCCCCAGCGCGCCACCAATCTGCTGGCTGGTGGACGCCATGCCAGCTGCCACACCCTGCTCTCCCGGCCGGATGCCAAGCCCGGCCGCCACCCACATCGCCGTCCACGTCATGCCCTGGCCGATACTCAGGATGAAAATCCCCGGCAACAACGACCAGAACCCCGCCCCCGTCGGCAACGCCAGGCACACCAGCGCGATGCCCACGGCGCCGGCCAACTGGCCGCTGACCAAGGTGGCGCGCAGTCCCACGCGCGCCAGCGAACGCTCCGCCAGCCAGATGCCAACGGTACACACCAACGTCGCCGGCAAAAATGCCAACCCCGCCTGCAACACGCTGTAGCCGTAGACCTGTTGGTAGTACACCGCCAGAAAGTAGTACTGCACGCCAAAGCTGCTCATGAACACCGCCGTCAGCACCATGGCCATGCGCAACTCGCGATAGCCCAGCAAGCGCAACGGCATCAACGGGTCGCGACCGCGATGTTCGATCCAGGCGAACAACCCGAGCAACACCAACGCCAGCGCCATGCAGCCCAACGTCGACGGCGCCGCCCAGCCCCACTCCGGCCCTTGCACCAGCGAGAACACCAGTAACGTGCCGCCGACGGTGACCGTCAATGCACCGCTGATATCAAAGTTGCGCCCACGCGCCCGCGGGCCATCGGCGGGAATCCAGTAGCGCGCCGCCAGGGCACAGGCGCCGGCCAACGGCACATTCACCAAAAATACCGCTTCCCAACCCCACGCTTGCGTCAGCACACCACCAAGCAACGCACCCAGGGCCAGGCCCGCCGCCGACGCGGCGCTCCACACGGCAAATGCCCGATTGCGCGCAGGCCCTTCGGCGTAATAGGTGTTAATCAACGCCAGGGTGGCCGGGAACAACAACGCCCCGCCCACACCTTGCACCGCCCGCGCCAGCACCAATAACAAGGCGCTGCCGCCGAGCACCGCCGCCAGCGAAGACAACGCATACAGCGACTGGCCAAGGATGTACAAACGGCGCTTGCCCAGCAGGTCTGCAGCCCGACCGCCCAGCAACAGGAAACCGCCAAACGCCACGCTGTAGGCACTGACCACCCATTGCAATTGTTGCGCGGAAAATCCGAGGTGATCGCCGATTTGTGGCAGGGCAACAAACACGATGGTCGCGTCCAGGGCAATGATCAGTTGTGCGGTCGCCAGCAGCAGAAGCATCCAGCCCGAGGGTCGAGGTAAAGACATCACAGCGTCCAGTCCGAAAATGAAGTGTTGCAGTGTCTTTCATGCCCAACAGATGATAAATAGCCCTATCACTCTTTCAGTAATGACTTAAATCATGGATCTAAACGCTGTTCGCTTGCTGGTGCGCGTCGCCGAAACCCGCAGCTTCACCCGCGCAGCCGGAGATCTGGGACTGACCCAATCGGGCCTGTCCCGTGCCATTTCGCGCCTGGAAAACGAACTGGGCGTGCGTCTGCTGCAACGCAATACCCGCAGCGTCAGCCTCACACCCGACGGGCAGATGCTGTATGAACGCAGCGCTCCACTGCTCGCCGAGCTGGCCGAAGCCGAGAAGCTATTGCTGGATCGGCGCAGCACACCGTCCGGCCTGCTGAAAATCAGCACCCCGTCATTGTTCGGCCGCAAAGTGGTGATGCCGGTGATCGGCGAACTGACCCAACGCTTCCCCGAGCTGCGCATCGAAGCGGTGATGACGGATCGCCTGGTGGACATCGTCGACGAAGGCTTCGACGCCTTGCTGCGCACCGGCGACATCCAGGACCAGCGCTTGATCGCCCGCACATTGGCGCCGTTGCGCTGGGTCACGGTGGCCTCGCCGGCGTACCTGGCGCGCTTTGGCACGCCGCAAACCGTCGAAGAACTCCAGGACCACAACTGCCTGACCGTACGCAACCTGCGCAGCGGGCGGCTGGTGGACTGGCAATTCACCCTCGAAGGCAAAGTGCGGGATGTGAGCGTCGAGGGGCGCCTGATCTTCGATATTGGCGACGCGCTGGTGGACGGCGCGGTCGGTGGTTTCGGCATAGCCCAAGTGATGGACTTTGCGGTGCGCGAAGATTTGGCCGCAGGGCGTTTGGTGCCGTTGCTGGAGGATTTTGCCGGACGCAGTCGGGCGCTCTCGCTGGTCTACCCGCCCTCCCGGCAGTACTCGCCGAAGTTGATGGCGTTTGCCGAAGCCCTCAGCCGGGCGCAGTGGTAGGCACTGAACGATCAAGAACTGACCTACGCCAGAGCAGGAAGGGTCTGACTTTTCGACTTTTCCCTACTCGCCTAGCGTGCATGTCCGTGTTTACAAAAGGACATGACTCGCATGAGGCGTTATCACATCACCGTAGGAGCTAAAACCACCGCCAATGGCACCGTGCAGAGTGGCTGTTCGGATTACACGATTGACGTGATGAACCAGGCCCGAGAAGGCGACCAGGTCTATTGCCCGACATGCGCAACCACCGGCGTGATCATCTGCGAGGGTCCGCGCCTTTCGGACACGGTAAATGGACGCAACCTCGCCTTAGGCGGCGATCTTTGTCGTTGTAAGTGCAACCCACTGCCCCGGCTGATTGCCAACCAGACTCAGAGCTACCAGGTTATCCATCAAGACGCCCCTCCAGCGCACGCCAGAAGCACCACCGCCTCCGCCACCCAACCTGCGGCAACCCGTGCGCCCCGCTCCAACCTCACCCTTTCGTCAATTCGTCCATCGCCGACGTTTACCGAAGCACAGGTGACAAGTTGCGAGAACATCTGGCGTGAATATCAGAACAGAGCCGAAGCCATAGTGGCACCAGGCGGAACGCTGATTGCTGATCCCAAAGCGCGAAACCGAGCCATTAATGCGGCCTACGCACAGTTATGGCGTCTCGATCAGCGCTTCCAGTGGGCGGGCCTTGCGGCGTTTGCCTCCAAGCAAGTTGGGTGTGGACTGCTGCATGCGGCCGATTCGATAGAGAAAATTCAGGCCGAGTATGAGGCCGCGCAACGCTTGAAAAGGAGCGCCCGGCAAGGGGTTTGGGGCTTGCTGAACCCGAGCGAGCGTGAGAGGCAGGCGACGCTGCGGGAGTACGAAAAACGGCTGCGTGAGTATGAACAGGCGCGCCGCAATAATCCGGTACCCAGTATTGATATGCGGCGCGAGGGTGAACCACTGTCAAGCGTCCAGCAGCTTTACCAGCATGTGTATGAAATGCTGGCGATGGGGAATACGACGTTGTTTTTAGATGTGTTTCCGTTGCATGCGTTTTATAAGGATAAGGGGTTACATTCGCTTAAAATGTGCCTGCCTTCACGTAAAAATATTTATGGGAACGGCCAGGCTCCTGTGCTGTGGCCAATCGGGCAGAGGAAACTAACGTTCGGCATTGATCATCAGGAAATCCTGCAAGCCTTCGAGGCGATTGACGACGGAAATATCGCCAAAGGTGTTGAATATCTGGCGTGGCACGAACAACAGAACATCCTCCAACCAACACTGTATAGCGATACGAAACTGATCAACCTGTTGCGAAGTAACCATTTGTCCTACGTCACAGGCATACCCTCCGGCGTAGCTCAAGCCATTGAGTTGACGCTGACCAGCCAATGCCAACCCGCCGATGTTCGCCGAACTATTGGCTTCAGCGACAGCCCCTTCGCTGACCTGGCCGATATAGACCAGCGGATGGCCTTCGTGCTCAAAGCCGCAGCGCAGTTTGACGATCTATTGCATACCGCCGACCGACTTCGAATAGAAGAAGCCATTGACGATATCGTCGAAGGTCGGGGCGTCCAATGAGCTGGCTCGTGAAAATGGGCTGGCGACGTACAAGTCTTGGACTGCTGGTTGTCGTAATGCTGAGTTGGGCCGCTACGCATCTTTTCGCCAGTGACCCGGAAATCGCGTTAATCCTTGGCGAGCCATGGGAGAACATGCGTCAACGCTCCAGCGCAACGATTGGTCCCGCCATTCCCGGGCATCACTGGGGGAGACTCCCGAAGTCGGACGCCCGTCTTCGATTCATTGACCCCGAGTTTGGATTTGTGACGCCCTCAGCTCGGTTCTTCACGGTGAGTTTCGATAACAAGGAGCGGATCAGCAGTATCCGCATGTCCCCTCAAGTCGAGCCACTCTTGCTCGACGACGCGCTCAAGGTCGTGCTCGACTTGCAAGAGCAGTGGCACCAGACTGGCTGGATCCCCATCCGGGCAAAATTCAATCCCCCCATCGCAGATACACCCCAATGGCGTGCACGGCTACAGGATGAGAACCAAGGCAGCACTTCCTATTGGCACGCAAGTGACAAGTATCAGGTGATGCTGGTAGTTGCACGCTTCGACGACTACCGAAACCCCAAGGAAGAGCGCTACCTCATCACCCTGCAACTTGCCACGCCTTGGGTAGACCCATAACCAATACTCGGGCTGACGACATCCACCTCCAGACCGATCGTTCCCATCCCTGGGAACGCTCCTCACACCAACGCCTGGCGCACCTGCTTCTCCAGTTCAGCCTTCAACCCCGGCTCCAGCTTGAGCTGGCGCGCCAGTTCGTCGAGGTAGGACTTCTCCATGAAGCTCTCCTCATCCACCAGCATCACGCTGGCGATGTACATTTCGGCCGCCATCTCTGGCGTGCTCGCGGCCCGCGCCACGTCAGCAGGGTCCAGCGGTTTGTTGAGCTCGGCGTGCAGCCACTGCTGCAATTGCTGATCATTGTCGAGCTTGGTGAACTCACCTTCGATCAACGCACGTTCACGCTCATCCACATGCCCATCCGCCTTGGCCGCCGCCACCAGCGCCTTGAGAATCGCCTGGCTGTGCTGCTCGACCTGGGCAGGCGGCAAACGATCGATCGTCTGCGGCTCGCCTTGCGGTGCGCTGGCCTGTTGCGCCTGCCAATTGCCGTAAGCCTTGTAGGCAATCACACCCAACGCTGCCAGACCGCCGTAGGTCAGCGCTTTGCCGCCAAACTTGCGGGCCTTTTTATTGCCCAAAAGCAGGCCCATAGCCCCTGCCGCCAGGGCGCCACCGCCCGCACCACCGAGCAGGCTGCCCAGTCCGCCGCCGCCGAGCAAACCGCCCAGGGCGCCTTTTTCGTCACCCTTACGCTGACCGCCAGCCTTGTTTTGCAGCATGTCCTGGCCGGACTTGAGCAACTGATCAAGCAATCCACGGGTATTCATTCGTAGCCTCCAGAAACATCGTTCACAGGACCAATAAGGCTTCCAGCGTAAAACTAAGTGCCGAAAACCCCTGATCTAGAGTGCTTCCAGATGTAACGCGCTTACCCCTCAATTAAAACGATATACACTCGAATAAATCTATAAAAACACCCCACTGGTAATTCCAGCATGATGACCTTGCGTCAGATCCGTCATTTCATCGCCGTGGCCGAGACCGGCTCAATCTCCGCCGCCGCCCAGACCGCGTTCATTTCCCAGTCCACGCTGACCCTGGCTATCCAGCAACTGGAACAGGAAATCGGCGTCAACCTGTTCAACCGCCACGCCAAAGGCATGACCCTGACCCACCAGGGCCATCAGTTTTTGCGCCAGGCGCACTTGATCCTCGCCACCGTCGACAACGCCAAGCGCAGCCTGCAACAGAGCACCGATCAGGTCGCCGGGCAGTTGATCATTGGCGTAACCAGCCTGGTGGCCGGCTATTACCTCGCGGATTTGCTCACCCGTTTCCAGCGCGCCTACCCCAACGTCGAGATTCGGGTGATGGAGGATGAACGTCCGTACATCGAGCATTTGCTGGTCAGCGGTGAAATCGATGTCGGCGTGCTGATTCTCTCCAACCTCGAAGACCGCCACGCCTTGCAAACTGAAGTCCTCACCCATTCGCCCCACCGCCTGTGGCTGCCGGCCCAACATCCGCTGCTGGAGCACGACAGCATCAACCTGGCCGACGTTGCCCGCGAACCGCTGATTCAATTGAATGTGGATGAAATGGGCCACAACGCCCAGCGCATGTGGACTGGCGCAGGCCTGCAACCGCGCATCACCTTGCGCACCGCCTCCACCGAAGCCGTTCGAAGCCTGGTGGCGGCGGGCCTGGGCGTATCGATCCAGCCAGACATGACTTACCGCCCCTGGTCCCTGGAAGGCGACATCATCGAAGCGCGCCCTATTGCCGACCTCAGTCAAACCCTCGACGTGGGGCTGGCGTGGCGCCGAGGCACCGCGCGTCCGGCGCTGGTGGACCCGTTCCTGACCGTCGCGCGCGAACAGCCTCACCCACGCAAGCCATCTATTTAATCGAATGCTGCTTTCAGTATTTAGTATTTGTTGACCTCGCGCCTGACCTCTAGTCTCTGCTCATCCCACAAGAGAAGGTCAGGCGCCTCGTACGAGAACAGCCATGGCCACACAAGAAAAGAGATCGCGAAAAATGTCTGGCGCCCCGACCCCACTGCTTACCGCGTTGCTGATCGACGGCGAACTGGTTGCTGGCCAGGGTTTTGTCGAACCGATCCTCAACCCGGCCACCGGTGAAATCCTCACGCACATCGCCGAAGCCAGCACCGAACAGGTCGAAGCCGCCATTCTCGCCGCCCACCGCGCCTTTGCCGGTTGGTCGCGAACAACGCCCCAACAACGTTCGAACATTCTTTTGGGCATCGCCGATGCCATCGAAAAACAAGCCGACTACCTCGCCCGCCTGGAATCGCTGAACTGCGGCAAGCCACTGCACCTGGCGCGCCAGGACGATTTGAGCGCTACCGTCGATGTGTTCCGCTTCTTCGCCGGTGCCGTGCGCTGCCAGACCGGCCAGCTCAGCGGCGAATACCTGCCCGGCTATACCAGCATGGTGCGCCGTGACCCGATTGGCGTGGTCGCCTCGATTGCACCGTGGAATTACCCGCTGATGATGGCTGCGTGGAAAATTGCCCCGGCCCTGGCCGCCGGCAATACCCTGGTGTTCAAGCCCTCGGAACACACGCCGCTGTCGATCCTCGCGCTGGCGCCCGCGCTTAATCAATTGCTGCCGCGCGGGGTAATCAACATTCTGTGTGGCGGCGGCGAAGGCGTCGGCAGCCATTTGGTCAGCCACCCCAAGGTGCGCATGGTCTCGTTGACCGGCGATATCGTCACCGGGCAGAAAATCCTCCAGGCGGCCTCCAAGACACTCAAGCGCACGCACCTGGAACTGGGTGGCAAAGCCCCGGTGATCATCTGCAACGACGCCGACCTGCAAGCCGTGGTCGAGGGTGTACGCGCCTACGGTTACTACAACGCCGGCCAGGACTGCACCGCAGCGTGCCGCATTTACGCGCAGGCCGGTATTCACGACAAGCTGGTGGCCGACCTGGGCGCTGCCGTCAGCAGCCTGCGTTTTGCCGGCAAGCGTGATGCCGACAACGAACTCGGCCCGCTGATCAGCACACGCCAGCGCGACCGCGTGGCGAGCTTTGTCGAGCGTGCCCTCGGCCAGCCGCACATCGAACGCGTGACCGGCGCGGCGGTGCATTCCGGCGCGGGCTTCTTCTATCAGCCAACGTTGCTGGCCGGCTGTAAACAGAATGACGAAATCGTCCAGCGCGAGGTGTTCGGCCCGGTGGTCACCGTGACCCGCTTCGACGAACTGGAGCAGGCGGTGGAGTGGGCCAACGACTCGGAATACGGCCTGGCCTCCTCGGTATGGACGCAGAACCTGGACAAGGCGATGCAAGTCGCGTCGCGCCTGCAATACGGCTGCACCTGGATCAACAGCCATTTCATGCTGGTCAGCGAAATGCCCCACGGTGGCTTGAAACGCTCCGGGTATGGGAAAGACCTGTCCAGTGATTCGCTACAGGACTACAGCGTGGTGCGCCACATCATGGCGCGTCACGGCCAGCATCTTTAAAACAACAACTAAGCTCACGCATCACCTGCTGCAAAAACTGCCCCGACCATAATTAAAGAAGAGGGAATCCCCATGTCTGCGCACAAGACCGCACTGCTCAGTGCCCTGACCACCGCGCTGCTGGCCAGTGTCAGTATCCAGGCCGCCGAACCGCTCAAGGCGGTCGGCGCCGGTGAAGGCCAGTTGGATATCGTCGCCTGGCCCGGCTACATCGAGCGTGGCGAAAGCGACAAGAACTACGACTGGGTCACCGGTTTCGAGAAAGAAACCGGCTGCAAGGTCAACGTCAAAACCGCGGCCACCTCGGATGAGATGGTGAGCTTGATGGCCAAGGGTGGCTACGACCTGGTGACCGCGTCGGGCGATGCCTCGTTGCGGTTGATCGTCGGCAAGCGTGTGCAGCCGATCAACACCTCGTTGATCCCCAACTGGAAAAACATCGACCCGCGCCTCAAAGATGCGCCGTGGTACGTGGTGGGCCAGCAGACGTACGGCACGCCGTACCAGTGGGGCCCGAACGTGTTGATGTACAACACCAACGTGTTCAAGACCGCACCCACCAGTTGGAACGTGCTGTTCGAAGCGCAAAACCTGCCGGACGGCAAGCCGAACAAAGGCCGCGTGCAGGCCTATGACGGCCCGATCTACATCGCCGACGCGGCGCTGTACCTCAAGTCGACCAAGCCGGAACTGGGCATCCAGAGCCCGTACGAGCTGACCGAAACCCAGTACAAGGCTGTGCTCGACCTGCTGCGCGCCCAGCAACCGTTGATCCATCGCTACTGGCACGACACCACCGTGCAAATGAGTGACTTCAAGAACGAAGGCGTGGTGGCGTCCAGCGCATGGCCGTATCAGGTCAACGGCCTGGTTAACGAGAAACAGCCGATTGCCTCGACCATTCCGAAGGAAGGCGCGACGGGTTGGGCCGATACCACCATGTTGCACGCCGAGGCCAAGCACCCGAACTGTGCCTACAAGTGGATGGACTGGTCGCTGCAGCCGAAGGTCCAGGGTGATGTGGCGTCGTGGTTCGGTTCGCTGCCGGCCGTGCCAGCCGCCTGTAAAGAGAGCGAATTGCTCGGCGCCGAGGGTTGCAAGACCAACGGTTTTGACCAGTTCGAGAAGATCGCCTTCTGGAAAACCCCGCAGGCTGAAGGCGGCAAGTTCGTGCCGTACAGCCGCTGGACCCAGGATTACATTGCGATCATGGGCGGGCGCTAAGGTCTTCCAGGCGACGTAGATCCCATGTGGGAACTGGCTTGTGTGGGAGCTGGCTTGCCTGCGATGCAGACACCTCGGTGGTTCAGCCGGACCGAGGTGATGGCATCGCAGGCAAGCCAGCTCCCACATTGGACCGAGTAGTCCTCGCCACCGAGTTAATAGATTCCTCGTTTTTTCAGAAGTCCAGGCCGGGCCGCTGCGACGACCCGTACCTTTTTGGAGCACCGCACCATGACGCTTGCAGTCCAATTCACCCACGTTTCCCGTCAGTTCGGCGAAGTGAA
>Ga0247816_10000870_pt1 | contig 15748 bp, 18 predicted proteins | sample UWRJL209509C1_FD_179930 | JGI IMG/M metagenome (GOLD analysis project Ga0247816, IMG submission 179930) | Plant litter microbial communities from Arlington Agricultural Research Station in Wisconsin, United States - UWRJ-L209-509C-1 | ecosystem: Environmental > Terrestrial > Plant litter >...
TCGTAATAAGGACGTTTTTGTACTCAATCCCCTTCTTGTCGATCCACTTTTGCATCTGTTGAGCGGCGAATGTAATGTTTCCACCCTTACCGACAACTTCGTTTGGAAGGTCGCGCGGGTGCTTAACGATCTCAAACGCCATAAAGGTATCTTTGTACTGCTTTTGCAGACGCTTTGCGGTCTTTTCCATATCTTCACCGCCACGCTCTTCGTAGGCGAGCGCAATAATAAGCTTTTTGTGGTCGTACGTAACACGTGTGAGCGAGCGCATTGTGGATTCGATTACTTCGTACGATTCGTTGTAAGCAGCAATAATAACCAAGTTGTACATGTCGGATGGCCGCGGGTACTCACCAGAGCGGTCGGCCGCTAAGAAACGCAGGTTTTCAACGTGTTGCGACATGCCGAAGCCCTCGAGTTTGACGTTTTTGTGCTTCTCGAACGACTCCGCCGGTGTTTCAAGCTCATTAAGACGGTGTGCCCAGTTAACGCGCTGCGCCTGCACTAACCTGTTGTGGCCGGTAAGTGTGTGGTAGACAATACCAGTTGCGCGCACAACCAGCACGATAATAACGAGCATGAGGTAAATTGCTGCGAGTAGTGGCGAAACAAGCGAAAGAACGATGAGTAAGATAAAGGCCCCGTAGCTCAGAATAGCCGGGACCATTTCGAAGAAACGATAAAAACGAGTGCGTTTACCGAGGGGAAGCTCAAGATCTTCAGTGTACTTTGACATTGGAGTGCCTATACCGGTGACCAAACGTTGATGATCGACATTGCTGTTACCCAGGCAAAGACGAGAACGCCGATACCGAGCCATGCAAACATAATCGCAAGTGGGTGCCCTTTTGTAAGGTAGAGCTTAATAGCGATAGCTATATGCAGGAATGCCGCTAGAATAGCGAAGCCAACGAAGGTAAACAGATAGAACCACTGATCACGGTACAGGTGTGTCACCCCGAAAGCCGTATAATGCGTCACCAGCTGAAGGTCGCTTGGGCGGACACGGATACCAATATAGACAACAAGTGAGGCTGCGAGCAAAATAATAACAATACTCAAGACCGTTAAGTAACGGTTGGTTGAAAGTTCTTTGAGTGAGGTGAGAAAATTAGTTTTTAGCATAAAAATATGGAGCCGTTATCCGGGATTGAACCGGAGACCTACGCTTTACGAAAGCGCCGCTCTACCAGCTGAGCTATAACGGCGTGCGATGCCCCAGCTTTACCTGCCTATTATATACCATAGCCCCTCTTACAAAAAGAGATGCCCCAACAGAGGTTGCAACAAATTCTGAAAAATGATATCATCATTTGAGCTTAGGCCAATAAGCAACGCGGCAAAACTGTCGCACAATTACGAGGGCTCGTAGTGAAGCTGGCCTATCACGTCTCCCTGTCACGGAGAAGATCGCCGGTTCGAATCCGGTCGGGCCCGCCAAGAGACTATTCAACCACCCCACTGGGGTGGTTTTTGTTTTACCAATTCGTAGACAAAAGAAAAACTCCCGCTTAGCGAGAGTTTTTGAGTCGTTCATATCGTTCCTGCGCAACTGGCCAATTCACGATCTTCCACCAAGAACGGATATATTCGTCGCGATGGTTTTTATAATCCAGATAGTACGCGTGTTCCCATACGTCGAGTCCGAGTACTGGCTCGTCTCCCCCATCGCTGAGTAGCGAATCTTGGTTTTCTGTGGTCACAATGTCGAGGTTTGGCTGTAGCCATACCCACCCACTTCCAAAGAGGCCAAGTGCTTTTTGGGTGAATTCTTCGGTAAAGGCATCGAAGCTACCGTAACGCTGAATGATCGCATCAAATAATGGACCTTGTGGCTGTCCTCCGCCGTTTGGTGACATCCAAAGCCAGAAAAGGCAGTGATTGTAGTGGCCGCCACCGTTGTTTCGAATAGCTGGCTGAATAGCTTTAGGTAACGTGTGCAGTTCGCGAAGTAACTCTTCGACACTCTTTGCCTGTAGCTCCGGGTGCGACTCAAGTGCGGCGTTAAGCTTATCAACATATGTTTGATGGTGCTTATCGTGGTGGAGTTCCATAATTTCGGTGCTAATAACACCCTCTAATGCGTCGTATGAATATTGCAATGCAGGAACACTGAACATGCCTACCCCCTGTTTCTAACTTATTGTTGCTGAGATGGATCTGCGAGTGTAATGTACTTTGTAAGCTTGTTATCTTTTTCAAGCTGTTCGAGTTCGTTAACAAATTCCTTAAGTGGAATGTGGATGTATTCGTAGCGTAATTGCGTTTCGTTTGTTTCGAGTAGCTTTACGTAGTAATAACCGTCACCTGTTGTCGTTTTAATAGCCGTTGAGACCTGACCGTCTTTTAGCTTACCTGCCGCAGCAGCGAGGCCGCCGTCTTGGTTGTTCTTAGGAACCCAAGCTGGTGCCATGTAGACAACACGCTCTTCGTTTCCACCATTAACTTCTTTCGCAATAGCAGCAAAGTCGGTGGTTCCTTCGGTTATCTTAGAAGCAACCCGCTTAGAAACCGTCTCTGCCTCAGCGTCGGCAGCATAGGCAACCTTTTGACGAAGGAGTTTATTCTTCATTGCATCACGGTATTCTTCTGGTGACCAGCCGTAGTAGTCACTAATAACTGCGTTATAGGTACTTTCAGAAACTTCCCCATCGCTTGATTGGCGCTGTTGCTTCAAGAACTCCTCTAAGTCGGCATCGGTAACCTTAACGTCGAGCTCACGAGCAAGCTTAGTTGCGTAGGCGTCGCTAATGGCATCTTGCATTGCTTGGTTTTTAACATAATCAAGCTGGCTTTTACCATCGTCTGAACGAGGGTCAATTTGTTCTTTTTCAATAAGGTAGTGTGCGGCGCTACGGTACTTTACCAAGTAGTCACTGTAGCGAACCTGCTGGCCATCAACAACAGCAACAGGCACCGGCACTACTTTCGTGACGCGGTACATAAATTCACTCGTGTTTTGTGCTGAGTAAAGCAAATACCAACCGACACCAAGGAGTGCGACCAGTGTTACACTGACAATAATAATTGTGTTCACGACGAGCCTGTGACGCTGGTACTGAACTGGGTATTTAAATTTACGACCACCAGCAAGCACCTTTTCACGGTGTTCGGCAAGTGTATCGGTAGTGATGCGGCCAGCCGGTTCTTGTGGCTGTTTCTTTTGACGCACTTTAGATAATAGCTTCTTCATGATCCCCTTGAGTTTCAACTGCATTACTGACTGCGTCTTGCAGCTTATTGTATGTCTTGTCTGGGTGTTCGACGTTTCGAATGACAAGATCACCGACGAAAGTTTGAATAACGATAGTTCCAAACCCGAAAATTTCGCCACTGAATCCAGGTATATTATAGCTTATGTTCTGGATTTTTGATAGTCGCAGCTCGACCACGTCCTTACCAAAGAACCCCCGTTGCGTCACCTGTCGTATACGTTCGGTTGTCACGATATAGACGGTAAAATACCACATCATCCAGTGGTAAAAGAACATTAGCAGTCCGAGGCTAAACCCAATAAGCGGTGACCATAAAAGCGCAAGGTTATCCTGCCAGATAAGTACGGGCAACGAGCTCAGCGCAAACGGAATAAGAAGGAGATAAAACCCCTTCCTCATCGCGATAATATGCCGGCGAAAAACAAATAGTAGTTCTTCGCCGGGTCGTTGACCTTCAAAATCGAGTTGTGCTTCTTCTGAGTGCTTGGACATATGAATCCTTGTGAAGGTACCCTAAACTACTCGTTGTTATCGTCAAGGTTAACCTTGATCGTAACAGTGGCAGGGCCCGCATTCTTATCCATTTCGTACACAGACTCAGATGGTTCTACGCCCATAAGAGCTGCGTTACGCCATGCATCGTTATACTGCTTGCTCGCGACACTCAAGCGGATGTATTCACCGTCAGATGACTTGTAGTGATACTGGACCTGCGTTGAACCTGGGTATGGTTCATCTATAAACATAAACCCAGCATCTTTAATCTTTGCATCAAGTTCGGCAACGGTGTTACTTACTGTGTCCCCGTGCATATAACTCATGACAGATGAGTACGTTCGTCCTTTATCCCAAGTATATACACGTTTGTCGCCAAAAACATCGGAACGATCGAGCTGATAGCTGTCGTCGAGCTTAAGACTTGTGTATACGTCGTTAATACGATCAAGGCGAGCTTCTTTTGTCTTATCAGCGACATAATGCGAGGCGAGAAGCCCCATCACAATAGCGACGCTCACGGCAACAAGAAATATGCCGATTGCAACAACGAAGAATCGCCATGTCGGTGCTGGAGTTCTTAAAAGTTTCTTAGACCGTGCAGATACGGTTACTTTTTTTGAAGTGGGTGTCTTTTTTGTGGTTTTAGCGGGTGTACGTTTCATACCTCCATCATACCACAAGCGGTATCACTCGTTACGAATCGAGAATTATACCGATAGTTACAAGGAAGGCAACAATAAGGAGCACAATACAAACAGTCATAGTGATCCTGTCGGAACGGCGCTTTCTTGCGTCTGCACCACTTTCGTGTCGCTCTTTCGCCTCGAACACATATTGTTCAGGGGACGTAATGTATCGTTGGTATTCTTTTTTGTAATTGCTAAATCGCACAAGGTTAGAAATTGTCACAAATGGATTCACGAACAGCGAGACAATACTCCACCATCCGAATAGTAGATTCTTTAATGTCACAGCGTTTACCTGTGGCTGTAGTTTTTCAGGTTCACCCTGGAAATAGTAGCTTTGCTGGAACCACATAAGGAGCGCGCCGGTGTGGCGTACGAGTAATAATTTTGGAGCAAATGTTTGCATATCTTGTTGAGTAACGGACATAGCGGACTTCCCTTCTACAATTGATACTGTTGACCTTACCATTTTAGCAGACTAAGGAGCGAGCGCCAGCACTAAAGCCCAGCAGCTCGTGCGTGCGCTAAGATTCGCGCCTGAGGAAGCGCGGCTTGATAGAAAGCAACTTCATCGATACGTCCGCTGAATGGAAAGTTTGGCGAACCGGCACCGGCCCAAGAAGCACCAACCATCAACGGCCTGCCCGCAGAGGTTGTTCGCAATGTCGTATTTGCCCGGCTACCATCGGCTATGCCATTAATATAAAGCTGAACAGTGTTATTTACATAGGTCATTGCAACATGGTAACGCCGGCCTACTTGTAGCGTCTGATTACTCAGGGCAAAACCAGACCCAGAAACAGTAAAGTCGAATACCGCTAGCTTCCCATCAATGATATAGAGGCTCCACGATCGCACCGAAGACCCATCGTGCGAAACAATACCCCTGTAAGAATTTACTGCGGCGGGTTGAATAATCGCCTCTACCGTAAATGGCGCACCGTGCTGCCACGCAGCCTCTGGAGCCGACCCATATGTTATGCCGGCACCTGTTGTACCCGGTAGGTTCCACGAGAAGTCACCCGGGTCTGTACTGAGGCCAGCAGCACCAATACCTGTGGCACTTGACTGCGTGAGCGGGCGGTTATTGCCCGAAGCATCAGCAACGCTTGTTCCGGTGGTATTTTCGAAGCGCCAGAAGGCCGCAGGATTATCTTCGAGTACTTTAGCTGCGTATGGCGGTACGACCGGTGCCGGTGGCTCCGGCTCTTCCGGAGCAGCACACGTACCAACCACAGGGCCGACCGATTCGGTAATATAATAGCTCACTGAATTCTTCGTAAGCTCAAGACAATACGTGTCACCATCGACATAATAATTACTCACTGCACCGCCAGAGAACGATATTCCCGCTCCGTTATTCGCTCCGCCACCCGGTGTAATCGCCGACGGATAGCCTCCCAGCCTAACAAGGTCGAGCTTCAGTGCCTTTGAGGCACTCGCAAGGTCTGCCTGCAGTGCAGACGCCACCGCTCGCTGACGGATACCGTTATACGCAACAATCGTAATAGCAGCCAATATCGCAATCACCACGATGACAATAAGTAGCTCAACAATAGTAAAACCCCTTGCGGAGGCTTTTTTATCTACTGACTGCATATATAGCGAGGTGCGAAATGGCATATCTCTATCTAGAATAAAGCACATGCAGTTTGAGAACAAGACGGCAAAAATAAAAAAAGCCAGCATATACTGACTTTATCTATATGGTACCCCGGGCAGGAATCGAACCTACAACCTTATCCTTAGGACGGATCTGCTCTTCCAGTTGAGCTACCGAGGCATAGTGAATAGTTTAACAGATTAGTAGGACGAACGTCACAAAGATACAGTTCGTAGACGGCTTCGCACCGGGTTTTGTAAGCGTCTCAACGCCTTACAAAGCTCGGGCTGCAGATGTCGTACGAACTATACCTTTGCAACAGTTCGGACTACTAGCGTGTGAATTTTTCGTTCAATACGCTGTAATCGTATAGCTCAGCGTCAGAGAACCAGTGGCTAATTTCTTGTTCTGCGTCACTTTCGTCGCCTGATGCGTGAATAAGGTTTGGAATCCCCTTCTTAGCGCCGTCAGCAAATCCGAAGCTCATGTGTGAGAAGTCGCCACGAATTGTCCCTGGAAGCGCAGACTTTGGCTCTGTTGTGCCGATAAGCTTACGGACAAGTGCGATCGCCTCGACACCTTCGAATACCATAGCGATAACCGGGCCTTGAAGCATGAGGTCGAGGGTGATGTTAAATGTATCTTCACCACGGCGTGTTACCATCTTACCGATGTCTTCGTAGTGCTTATAGTAGTGTTCGCGGTCTGGTGCGATCATCTTCGTGCCAACGATCTTAAGACCAACACGTTCGAAACGAGTAAGGATTTCACCGACAACACCACGCTGCATTGCATCCGGCTTAAATAGTACGAGTGTCTTTTCAACATCTGCCATGTTTTTATTCCCCTTTTACTGAAAAATAGTTACTGTTTGTTCTATTGTACCAAAAGAATGACCGCAAGAACGACTGCGAGGCCAATCCGGTACCAACCAAAAACAGCGAGTGAGTGGCGCGAAAGGTATTTCATCAAGAAACCAACAGCAATAAGTCCACTAATAAATGCAGCCAAGTTTGAAACAAGCAGTGTAGCGAAGTTAGCGCTAAGGTAGTCGAAATCAGTTAGGAAGACCTTGAGCGTGACACCAACCATAATAGGCAGTGAAGCCAAGAAGCTGTACTCTGCGGCTTCGGCGGCACGGAGCCCCATGAGACGACCGGCAATGATTGTTGAGCCAGAACGAGAGGTTCCAGGAATAAGCGCAAGCACCTGCGCAAGACCGATCACGAGTGCTCGTTGCCATGGCAGCTTTTCACCGTTTTCAACTTCAGGAAGCTTTGGAAGCTTTTCAAGGACAACCATCACGATACCAACAATAGCGAGCGTGAAGACAACTACAACCGCACTTCCGAAGAACGGCGTACTGCCAATAAAGTCAGCTAGGATAAAGCCAACGAGACCAGCCGGTACCGCGGTAATAAGAATATTACGGGCGAGACGGTAGTTACGGTGCACAAAGACGTCCTGCAAGATGAGCCAGATCTTCTTGCGGAAGAATACCAACAGCGCCAGCATTGTACCAATATTAATAAATTCAAGGAAAAGATGGTTAGAAGCACCAGACAAAAAGGTCTGTGCGATCACTAAGTGACCCGAACTGCTGATCGGGATAAACTCTGTCAGCCCTTGTACGAGCCCGAGGATAAGTGCTTCAAACCATTGCCACATTTTATCTATTCTACCCTGCGAAGACGTTTTACGCTATGCTTAAGGTATGAGCGTAAGCAGTTCGAACCAAAAATTCATCTCTGACTACATCCTCGATTTTATCGAGCATCTTGAAGTTGAGGGTGGGCGCATGCCTAAGACTGCTGAAAATTACGAGTTCTACCTCAATCGATTTGTTGAGTTTGCCGGCGACATCACCCCTCAGCAAATATCCTCTGAGATGATCCGTAAGTACCGACTATGGCTTAACCGCCTCAAGAACGACCGTGGCGATGACCTTGCCATGATTACACAGGCGTACCACCTTATCGCCCTGCGTGGTTTTTTGAAATATTTTGCGAAACGAGACATCGTCTCACTCTCCCCCGATAAAATCGAGCTTCCAAAAATTCACCGCAAACAAGTCACATTTCTCCATTACGATGAAGTCTTGCGCCTGCTTGAAGAAATCGACACTAATACCGAAAGTGGCCTCCGCGACCGATCAATCGTTGAACTCCTCTTCTCGAGTGGTCTCCGTGTGTCAGAACTTGTTAATCTCAATCGCGATCACGTTAATACAAAACGCCGCGAGTTTATGGTACGCGGTAAGGGACAAAAAGACCGCCCTATCTTTATTAGCCAGGCGGCTGCCGATTGGGTTGAGCAGTACCTCAGCGAACGACAAGACACCCTTGCCCCCCTCTTTATTAGCTACAGTAAAAATACCGAAGCCAATACGAGCGGTGACTACCGCCGCCTTACCGCACGCAGCATTCAGCGCATGGTAAGCAAATACGCCAAACTCGCAGGGATCACCAAACACGTTAGCCCGCACACCATGCGTCACAGCTTCGCAACCGACCTACTTATGAACGGTGCCGACTTGCGAAGCGTTCAAAATATGCTTGGTCACAGCAATATCGCAACCACACAAATTTATACACACGTTACCGACGCACACTTAAAAGATGTGTACGAAAAATTCCACAGCGAATCGCGCTAATATGCGCCAGTTGCTAGTTTACAAAGATTAAGGGGTGCAGCTTCCGGGAAGATACTTCGTGTCAGTGATACCAAAGTCTTTACAGAGGTCTCCGCTTACGTCTACTGCGGCTTCTGGGTATGGGAACATAGTGGTGTCATAAAGATCAATGCGACTTTCAACACGACGGAATACGTCATTGGCACGACCTGTCGAGTCGACGATTGGCTGCACGCCATTAAACTGCGTACCGCCGAGTGTTACGCGTACATGAGTACCGACGTAAAATGAGGTGAGGCGCAAGAATGCAGTGGCATTACTTCGATCACTTGCTCCAACAGGGTTAGGGAGCGTCAATGTCACACTACAGGAGTATCCCCCGCTCGGTATCGCGGCTACACAGCGCGTTGGGAGTGGCGCCGAGTTAGAGCCTGCCGGCGCAGAGTCGCCAGCCGCGTTAGCACGAACGTCACGTTGCGTGAGCTCTGTGCTCGACACACCCGTTGTACTCGGATACAGGAAGACCGTGTTTGTATTACTTTGCGAGGTTGCTGTTGTTGAATCGAAGTCGGTCAGTTTAAAGTTTGCGCCAACCTGCATAAATTGTGTGCGCAATACCGCCGGGCGGTTGGTTGGCCATGTTGCGCGAGTTAACAAGTACTTCGGGTTAGTTGAGCTTGTATCTGGTGCAGCCCGTGCACCCGCCGAAGAAAGGTCGTCTTCGCTGAACCACTGCACATTCACTGTGTTAAACGGTGTTTTTCCAGAAAGCGGTATGAGTATTGATTGGTCAGCCGATACACTTGCGAGAAAATCATCGGTGTCGAGCTTAATAGTTGCACAGGTATAGGCTTGGTCAAGCGCCTGGTCGATGCTTTGGCCAGTCCCCTCGTCAACAACGCTCGATTGCTGTACTTTAATTTCACCGTTGCTCGATGTCCAGCCATTGGCGGCACGAATAGCGCGATTACACTCGGTAGACGAAATGGCCGTCCTCGCCGTTGCACAAGCTGCGGCGTTACCACTCTTACATTGCTGGATATACCAAACAAGTGCACGTTTTGAGTCTTCAACACCAGCCTCTGCTGAGTCGTAGGCACTTTGCGCTAAGTCATTACCAGAAGCCTGGTTTTGGTCATTTGTCATAATACGTAAAAAGCTAATCGTTACAACGCTCATAAGTAGCATCGCAAAGATCACCATAAAGAGCGATACTGCTCCGGACTGACGCTGGGTAGTGCTCATGCTTTTCATATCTTCTAGTTAACCGTATTTCCTGCCCTTAACACAATAGCGAACTGCTGGGCATTACAATACGTGAAGTTTGATTTCGGATCGTTTGGCGGTAAACAGCTCGTTGGAATACCGTTGGTCATCACCATAGCTTCGGCAACACTGCCTTCGGTACCTGTCCCAAACCCGTAGGTTACTTGGTAGATTCGTTGGCCACTCGTAGGATCGAAGGCACTCGCTGTTGTTGTTACGTTGAAACTAAGAACCCGTATCGTGCGGTCACCTGGCTTAAGTAGCTCTGTAGTGTTACTCGCATCGGCAAAGAGGATATTCTTGTACAGAAGCGCGCCATTAGTGTCTTTAGCACAGTATTTCTTGCCAGTATCGGCAACCTTAGCAAAGTTAACCGTATCGCCTGCAGTGCCGGCAGAGTTAAGGTATCGTGCGCGATCGACAAAATTCGTTTCAATAGCGGTGATGGTGTTCCATATATACGAGTAGCTGCCGAGACATAGACGACCGCTCACCGCAACATTATTACCATTTACGGGTCGCATAAATCGCACAAAGTCCGTTGTGTCGGTACCGCTTGGGTTAATCTCGAACACACCGCTCGCCTGCACCGAACGACGTAGATCATCGGCAACATCACGAGACGCTTGGTTTACTTCTTTAATAGCCATGCCGCGGTTGTAAATGGTACCCATTTGAATAACCGTCATTGCGATTGTTAAAAGAAGTATGGCAATAAACGTCATAGCAAGCATGAGTTCAATAAGCGTAAATCCGCGCTGGTGAGTGTTAGTTTGTTGGATCATAAAGCCTCACGATTGTTCCTAAGTTCATTGGTACATCGGTCCCCGGGCCGCCCCAGCATGCGCGAATGTGGAAGTCAGTATAGCTTGTTCCCCCACTCGGCGTTGAACGAACAGCCTCTATCCAAAGCCCTTGCCCCACCCCGACGGATCCATCGGATTTGTACACAAGTTGTGCATAGTTTTCGGCTGATGTGAATAAAGCGGCGCTATATCGCTGGTACTTTGCCGTTCGTGCGTTAATCAAAAAACTGCCGTTTGGAATCGCTTGGCAAGCTTTAGCATTGCCGTTAAATGCAGACACAGAGGTTGCACCACGACTAGAGATAGCCTGAATCATACGGTAATACTCTGCAGCCGCCGATGTATCAGTTGCAGCGGGTGCATATCCACTTTTGTAAGTGGCAACGTAGGCAGAGTTTAGGAAGCGTAGCGCCTCTGCCTGGCTGTCGATTTCTTGACGCACAAGTGTGATTTGCAGCGAGCGAAGCGAAGCAGATGTACCTTGGTTCATAATGCTGAGTGACATAACGATAACGAGGCTCATTACCGTTACAGCAAAAAGCACTTCGATGAGCGTGTCACCGCGTTCACGTTGTGACCTAAAACGGTTTAACATTTAGTCGCTCCTGCGGCGGCTAGCTCGTTTGAACGAACCTCTACAGCACTTGCCGTCGATGCACGAGCACCGATAAAGACAGACCTGTCGCCACCCATGATACCGCCTGAAGATTCAACACAAATAGTTCGCTGACCTTGGCCTGGGATACTTGTTCCGTCAACAATCATGTTTCTAAAGGTTGCGTTGTTAATAGCAGCACGATCGGATGCAACGGCGTTACTCGTGAATGTATAGATACGCCCAGAATCAGGAGAACGCATAAACAAAATGCCGATCGATCGCGGTGTACGAGGCGTCTTTGCATCTTCGCCAGCAGAGGTCCAAGCTATTTTAGTCCCCCACTCTAGCGTGCGCTGCTCAACACCATCAGCAACGTTATACGTGTAGTTGTTACGCAATACCGCAATATCGGGCGAAGTGGTAGTGGCTGATGCATTTTTATGAGCAAGTACATTGAAAATTTCAACGTCACCGTCGTTAATAGTCATGTATCGTCCCACGATTAAACAGTTGGTTTGACCGCGATATTCGTTGCCCTCGGCCGGCTTTGCGCTAGCCCCACACGACCATGCGTCGGTGCGGGCGTTTTTTACACTTCCTAACTCGGAGTATTGCGACTGAACAAGATTCTTAAACGTTTCAACTGCGTCCCTGTATCGTTGATTGCTGAGTGCAGTTCCAGTGCCAACAAGTGCACCCAATACAAGAAGCCCGGTTACTGCTAAAAACAGCATCGTCTCTATGATAGTAAAACCGGAAGAAATACGGGCGCCCATTGCGCTCATTATAGCATAAGCACTACTGCTTACATGCCTAGTGTTGCAAGATACCAATCAAGAATTGGCCAACCGATAAACCAAGCAAGGACTGTCCCTGCAATGAGCATTGGGCCAAAGGGAACGCGTGACGTTCGGCTCAATTTCTTAGATGCTAACGCCGGGATAACAATAAGACAGCCAATGAAGTTTGCCAAGAAAAGCGCAAGGATAGCGAGCTGCCAATCAACCAAAAGCAATGCAAGCGCGAACCCGAGCTTAACATCACCGAAGCCAACCCATTTACCACGAGAGACGGCAAAGAGTGCCGCATACAGCCCACCTAGTATCGCAACAGCCCCAATAGTGGTTAAAATGGTTCCGGCTACATCTTGAGTTTCAGCAGCCGACACGCCAACGATAGCGAGGCCGACAGTCGCAAGTGCAATCGTTGCACTATCGGGCAAGAGAAACCATTTAAAGTCATAGGCAAAAAGAATCGCCATAACAACACCAGCAGCGAGCCATAATACGAAATGCGCGAGCTGAAGCCCTGTTTCGATACCACCCGGCCAAAACGTATAGGACAATACAAAGTACGCCACCATGCCAATTTCCATAAGGAACTCGAACCAGCCGATAGAATGTTTGCAAGAACGGCACTTCCCTCTCAGGGTCAACCAACTCACGACTGGAATAAGATCATACCATTTTAATTCATAGCCACACTCGAGGCAGCACGAACGATCGTTAAGGACACTACGGCCATTTAGCTTCTTAAGTCGCTTATACTCTTTTCTGTCGTACGGTTCTTTATTTTTCTTATCAGTTTCAAGCTGACGTGCGCGCAAACGCCATACCGTCGCACCGGCAAAACTGCCAAAACATGCGCCGGTTAATATAAGTGCAAGATATACAATGAATTGTTCCATAAGCACTATCATACCAGCTTGCCAATAAAAGAAGAAGCACCCCTGTGATGGAGTGCTTCTTTTGACTGACCTACGAGACTATGAGTCTTGGCAGAATGATGTACCACCACCTGATTCGAGGTATGTGATGACGACGAATTGGTTTTTAGTACCAGCGGTGAGCTTTTGGCTTGCGCTGCCATTGTCTGCCTTGCCGGTATCAGAACATTTTGCAGCTTGAACAACTTTTATTTGACTCTCTGCTATCGGCACTGCGGCAGAATAGCTCACTACAGTCGGCGCTGTTGAGTTTGTTGAGATGTCTTTTGCGTATGAAGCAAGCGTTCCGGTTGACGGGAAGTTCCCACGGTTATTCGCTGTGTAGTTTGACACGGCCGTTGCTACTGCGCCTACGTCATTCTTACGTGAAGTATCTCGCTGGCCGCTCTGAAGAGCTGGTAGTGCGATGAAGACCATCAAGAAGATTAGTCCGGCAATCGCAAGCACCAAGACGACCTCGATGATTGTGAACCCTTTTGTGTTTAGTTTTGCGTTCATTGCAGTTTCCCACCTTTCATGAACAATTATTTCGCTTATGTTTATACTATACTACCGCACGACTGTTGTCTATATATTAATGCCGTTAACCAAGCTATAGATCGGGAACAGGATTGCCCCCACCATACCACCAGCTACTACGGCCAACACGACCATCAACACCGGCTCAATAGCCGTTGAAATCGTACGAATTTCTTCGTCGAGTTCGTCTTCGTATACCTGGGCGACCTTACCCATCATTTCGTCGATCTTACCAGATTGTTCACCAATCTTAATCATCTGAGGAACAAGCAGTTGGAACGAGTCTTCAGCCTCAAGTGCGGTAGAAAGTGCCTTACCGCCCTGTACTTTATCGGCCGCACGCATGATTGCTGCTTGAATAATTGTATTGTTCACGGCGCGGCTGGTAATAGTGAGCGTATCGAGCATACTCACCCCCGTGCTGAGAAGCGTTTGAGCAGTACGGGCAAAGCGAGCCATGTAGAGCTTTTGGAACATTTGGCCGAATAACGGCACCCTAATTTTAAACGTATCCTTCACCTTTATGCCGCTTTCGGTCTTCATGTACTGAACTGCAAAGTAGCCAGCAGCACCACCAACAATAAGTACGACCCACCAAAAGTTAACAAGGAAATCGGCCGAGGTCACCATTATTTGAGATAGCAATGGCAACGGCCTCCCCAAATCTTCGTACAGGTTTTCAACCTGCGGTACGACTGTAAGGAGCATGAAGATCATGACACCAAAGATAACGAATAGCACAATAAGTGGGTACGTCAGCGCACCGCGAATTTTACTTGAAATAGCCGCATCTTTTTCTTGTTGTGCAGCAATACGCTGAAGTGACTTATCGAGTGTACCCGAAAGCTCACCCGCCGCCATGAGTGAAATAAAGACTTCGCTAAATACCTTAGGGTGCTTTGCGAATGAGTCAGACAGTGCGCGACCACCTTCAACAGATGCTGATATTTCCTGAATAACAGATTGGAATTGCTTGTTCTGGGTCTGCTCCATTACCGTATGAAGGCTTTGGCTTAGCGGAAGGCCCGCACCAATAAGTGTTGCGAGTTGACGAGTGAAGACCACCTTGTCTTTTGTAGTAATACGATTACGAAGCCCCGATAAAAAGCTCCCGTCGCCAGATTGCTCTTTTACCTCAAGAGGCACGAAGCCCTGCTTAATAAGCAGGCGTGCGGCAGCGGTTTCGGAGTCGGCCTGAATAGTCGATTTTACTACCTTGTTTGTTGCCTGGTCCCGGGCTTCGTAATTAAACTTTTTCACCGTCGTTTATCCCCTCATTAGCCGTTCAAATTCAACAAGATCAACGGCAAATTCACGCGCGTTATCGTAGGTAACGGTACCAGACTGAACGAAGCTAGCCAGCGTACGGTCCATGGTTTGCATGCCTTGGTCTGCACCGGTTTGGATAATCGCATCGAGTTGGTGCGATTTACCTTCACGAATAATATTACGAACCGCTGGGTTAGCAATAAGGATTTCAGCCGCCGCTACTCGCCCACCTCCAATAGCCGGAACGAGTCGTTGCGATACAATCGCCATCAAGATGTTTGAAAGCTGCGCACGAATTTGCGGCTGTTGGTGAGGTGGGAATACGTCGATCATACGGTCGATAGACTGCGCTGCTGAGTTCGTGTGAAGTGTTGCAAACACAAGGTGACCGGTTTCTGCGATAGTAATAGCAGCCGAGATAGTTTCGAGGTCACGCATCTCACCAATCAACACAACGTCTGGGTCTTGGCGAAGGCTCGAACGAAGCGCCGCGCTAAACGAGTAGGTGTCGTAGTGAACTTCACGCTGCACAATAACTGATTTTTTTGACTTATGCGTAAACTCAATCGGGTCTTCGATAGTAATAATGTGAGCAGATTTTTCGGTGTTAATTTTGTCGACAAGCGCCGCAAGTGTCGTTGACTTACCCGAACCGGTTGGTCCAGTTACCAGTACAAGACCCCGAGGGAATTCTGCAAAACCAAGGACGACCGATGGCATACCAAGTTCTGTAATTGATTTAATTTCGTTTGGGATAAGACGCAATGCCGCAGCTAAGTTGCCGCGTTCGTGAAAGGCGTTTACACGGAAACGCCCTAGCGTGCCAAAGGCGAAGCTGAAGTCAAATTCTTTATCCTTAATAAGGATTTGGCGCTGGTCTTGGTCGAGAATAGCGAAGACGAGTGTCTCTACCCCCGCTTCATCGAGCGG
>Ga0247816_10000872_pt1 | contig 15727 bp, 11 predicted proteins | sample UWRJL209509C1_FD_179930 | JGI IMG/M metagenome (GOLD analysis project Ga0247816, IMG submission 179930) | Plant litter microbial communities from Arlington Agricultural Research Station in Wisconsin, United States - UWRJ-L209-509C-1 | ecosystem: Environmental > Terrestrial > Plant litter >...
CCTGGGGATGTACCATTGTAAAGCTGCAGGATCCAGTTTTCCGGCATAAGCAACAGTTACAAAATGAAAAAAGTGTTCCGTCAGTGCCAGTTCGAGATTGATCAGCGCAGGTGTAGCCGCTGTGATCAATGTGTCTTTGGCTAATAATTCGCCCATTCGCCCCAGCAGCATTTTATCCGTATTGGTCGTATCACCGGAACTTGTTATATAATTCCTGTCCAGTTCATAAAAAACTTTTGCCTGTTCTGCCAGCCCCGTTTCAGAGAGCCATGCAAACTGGAAGTTCCTGCTGTTATAGAAATTCCTTAACCGGTTGGCAGAACTGTCTTCGAGCTGATGTCCTGCGATGTACTTCTCCATTTCGGCACTGTCTACATAAAGCCTGGTAACCGCATTTTTTGGGGTGATCGTGGTATCCCTGACCACCTTCTTTTCCTCTTTCTGCTTACAATTGGCGAACAGTATCACTAAAAGGGCTAGCGGGATAATACTTGATTTGAGATAGGAGCGCAGGGCAGTTAGTTTTTGTTCCATTATTTTGAATGTAGCAAATTCCTGGGCAATTCTGCAAATGATTTTCTATGATGCCGCTGCTGATGCATTTTAACACACTTATTAAGGATTTATATAAAGAACGTAAATCAACTCAATAAGTACTTAATGTTAATTTTAATCACAATTTAATTCGTAAAATACGCTTACACACTAATCTAATATTATCTTTGCCGTACAAATGTTACCTGACCAATACTAATGCAGTCTAAACAGTTAACCTGGCAATTTGCCTGGGATTATCCGGCTTTCCGCGTAAAACTCTTTCTGGGGATTTTTGTAATGGGCCTTATCCTTTTTTACCTGGAAGATTTTTTCATTTACATCCAGGCAAGAAATGGCGTTCCGATCAACGATTGGCTGCTGAATAAGCTGCCTGCGTATGATGTATCCACTTATATCTTTCTGATCCTTTATCCCGCATCAGCTTTTGTGTTTTGGAAAATAAAGGGCAATTCTTCCATGTGCATCACGTTTTTATGGGGATATATTTTTATGTGCCTGGCGCGGATGATAACCATTACACTGATCCCGCTCGATCCGCCAAAACAGATCCACCACCTGGAAGATCCGTTTTCTATCATTTTTTATGGGACGCATGTAATTACTAAAGACCTTTTCTTTTCCGGCCACACCGCTTCATTGTTTCTGGTAGGCCTGTGCCTGGAAAACAAACGTGATAAAGTGATTGTGTTTACTGCCACTGCGGTTCTGGCCGTTTTGCTGCTTATCCAGCATGTACATTATACCGCCGATGTGGTTGCAGCACCATTTTTCAGTTATCTTTTCTGGTGCCTAGGCAGAATAATTTCCCGGATATAACACGATAATCCTTAATTTCGCCCTAGTGCAGCTATGCAGTTGCTGCGCTGCATGACTATTAATTTTAAACTTTTTAAGTTCATCATGGTTGAATAAAGGAAGCAGATGCAGGCTTTATCACCATTGTACATATATAACCCTAATGGAAATCAGAAATTTAGAACCTACAGCGCTTTGGAACAGCTTCGCTGATCTTAACGCTGTTCCCCGTGCTTCAAAAAAGGAAGAAAAAGTAATTGCCTTTATGATCGCTTTTGGTGAAGGTCTCGGACTCGAAACAATAAAGGATCAGACCGGGAATGTAGTGATCAAAAAACCTGCTACAAAAGGCATGGAAGGGCGGCAGACAGTTGTGCTGCAATCACATCTTGATATGGTGCACCAGAAGAACAGCGATACTGTGTTCGATTTTGAGGTACAGGGAATAGAGATGTTTGTAGAAGAAGACTGGGTAAAAGCCAAAGGTACAACGCTCGGTGCCGATAACGGGATAGGGGTGGCGGCAATTATGGCTTTGCTGGCAGCTACCACTGTTACACACCCTGCATTGGAAGCGATGTTTACGATCGATGAAGAAACTGGTATGACCGGTGCTAAAGAGCTTGACCCGGCTAACTTCAGCGGTACAATATTACTGAATCTGGACACCGAGGAAGATGATGAGCTGACAATCGGCTGCGCCGGCGGGATAGATACCAATACAAGTTATCCTTACGAATCTGAGCCCGTGCCGGATGATAGTACCGCATTTAAGCTGACGATCAAAGGTTTGCTTGGCGGACATTCCGGAATGGATATCCATAAAGGAAGGGCGAATGCGAATAAACTGATGAACAGGTTACTGTATACCCTGTCGCAGACCGTAGGCCTGCAGCTCCACAGTATCGACGGCGGGAGTTTGAGAAATGCCATCCCAAGGGAATCTACAGTAGTAATTGTAGTGCCTAATGCACAAAAGGAATTGTTTATTTTGCTTTTAGCTCCGTTTGTGGAGTTAATAAAAGAGGAATACCACGCAATAGAGCCTTCGCTGACCATCACTTCAGAAGAAACGGATCTTCCGGATGAGGTGGTGAACAAGGCCGATTTTAAAAAGATTGTCAATACTGTCTATTCGCTGCCGGATGGTGTTTTCAGGATGAGCCCTGATATTGAAAACCTGGTGGAGGCTTCCAGTAATCTCGCAAGGGTAATCGTAAGGGATAATATATTTATCACCCAATCGCTGCAGCGCAGCAGTGTGGAAAGTACCAAAGAAGATGTTTCCAATGCGATACGTGCTGCATTTGAAAATATAGGTGCAAATGTGAAACAGGCGGGAGATTATCCAGGCTGGAAACCTAATCCGGAATCGGCGATTTTAAAACTGATGGTAGACCTTTACAGCAAAACGTTTGATAAAGCGCCCCATGTAAGTGCTTGTCACGCCGGGTTAGAATGCGGTATCCTGGGAGGTCACCTGCCCGGAATGGACATGATCTCTTTCGGTCCAACTATCCGGGGGGCGCACTCTCCGGATGAAAGGGTACAGATCTCTTCGGTACAAAAATTCTGGAGTTACCTGCTTGCTGTGTTGAAAGAAATTCCAAAAAGAGATAAATAAAAAAAAGATTTGCCTAATTTAGGCGGTCTATAAAGAACACTATATGATTATTGAACCAAAAATACGTGGGTTTATCTGCCTGACTGCCCATCCAAAAGGATGTGAGCAAAACATTGTCAATCAAATCAACTACGTCAAATCAAAAGGAGCTATCGCTGGCCCGAAACGTGTACTGGTAATCGGTGCATCTACAGGATTCGGACTGGCATCAAGAATTACAAGCGCTTTTGGTTCTGACGCATCTACTATAGGTGTGTATTTCGAGAAACCTCCTGCTCCGGGCAAAACTGCTTCAGCAGGATGGTATAACACCGCAGCTTTCGAAACTAAAGCGCATGAAGCGGGTTTGTATGCGAAAAGTATTAACGGTGACGCTTTTTCTGATGAAATTAAACAGAAAACAATTGACCTGATCAAAGCCGATCTTGGACAGATCGATTTGATTATTTACAGTCTTGCTTCACCAAAAAGGGTACACCCTAAAACAGGTGTGGTTCACGGTTCGGTATTAAAACCAATAGGACAGGTATTTACGAATAAAACAGTAGATTTCCATACGGGTATCGTTTCTGAAATCTCTATCCAGCCCGCAAATGAAGAAGAAATTGCAAATACTGTCGCGGTAATGGGCGGTGAGGACTGGGGCTTCTGGATCGACGATCTGAAAGCTGCAGGTTTACTGGCACCTGGTGCAACTACAGTTGCTTATTCTTATATCGGCCCGTCTTTAACTGAAGCGGTTTACCGTAAAGGAACGATAGGACGTGCAAAAGACCATTTGGAAGCTACTGCATTCAGCATCGCTGATAAATTGAAAGATATCGATGGTAAAGCTTATGTTTCTGTAAACAAAGCATTGGTTACTCAAGCGAGTTCTGCAATCCCTGTAATCCCTCTGTATATCTCATTATTATATAAAGTAATGAAAAGAGAAGGTATACATGAAGGTTGTATCGAACAAATGCAACGCTTGTTCCAGGAACGTCTGTACAGCGGTAATGAAATTGCGACTGACGAAAAAGGCAGGATCCGTGTAGATGATTTAGAAATGCGTGAAGATGTACAGTCGGATGTCTCTGCTTTATGGGTAGAGGCCGATACAGATACACTTCCTGCAATCGGAGATCTTCCTGGTTATAAAGCTGATTTCCTTAATCTGTTCGGATTTGATGTAGCTGGTGTAGATTACGCTGCTGACGTTGATGAAATGGTACAGGTACCGGGATTAGTATAATCAAAAGATAATACTGTAAAAGAACAACAACAGATAATATTGTAAAAGAGAAAAGGGCAATTGGTTAATACACCAGTTGCCCTTTTCTCTTTTAACTATTCGTCTAAAGCTTTGATCGCTTAAAACACTATGAAGTGCTTCTTACCAACAGACCTTCAATTTCTACCAGTGCGTCCTGTACACCGGCTCTTTGTCTTTTTAACAGTTCAATATGATCTGCATGGTCTACGTAATCTGAGATATACTTATCGTATTTTTCAATTGCAGCTTTTTCTCCTGTAACGACTGCTTCAAGAATGGCCGCATCTTCTTTGCTGCTCAATGATTCTTTGATGTCTATCCAGGTACGGTGCAAAGCACCCAGGATACCGCCGCTCTCATTTTCTGCGTCTGCGCCATGTTCTGCGATATGTGCTCTTAATTCTTCTGCATAAGCAGCACGCTGTGCAGAATATTTAAGGAAGACTCCTTTTAGTTCAATATTTTCGGTGGTTTCACTAGACGAGTCATATCCTTCTTTACCGTCGTTTACAATCGATAAAAGATCTTTTAAGTCGCTGATAATTTCTTTATTACTTTCCATAGTAGATGATTTAATTTTCAAATTATACTCTCTATAACTTCAAAGGAGCAGAATGGTTTTCTGTTTATTGTCACATTTTTGCTGAAGCGAATTTATTCTTGCTTATAGTACAGAATTGACGTAAAACTATCCTGCTATTCGTTAATTAACGAAATATGAATACTATTATTGGATTAATATTTATGTATCTGTCTTGTTTACAGTATTTTGTGGCCGGGCATGCAAATTGGGTGCAGCTACTTGTAAATTGGGTACAACTATTGGGTTTCATCAGTAATTTTAAAAATATAAGGTATGTCAAAAAAAGTAGCAGAACAATTAGTAGAAATGTTGGTGCAGGCTGGTATCAAACGAATTTATGCAGTAACCGGAGATAGTCTGAATGAACTGAATGATGCCGTGAGGCAATCTTCTGATATTAAATGGATTCATGTAAGGAATGAAGAAGCAGGGGCATTTGCAGCGGCGGCAGAAGCTGAACTTACCGGGCTTGCGTGTTGTGCAGGCAGCAGCGGCCCCGGCCACGTACATTTAATCAACGGACTGTATGATGCGCACCGTTCTGGTGTTCCTGTGCTGGCCATCGCTTCTACCTGTGCAACTACAGAATTTGGGAGCGGCTACTTTCAGGAGACGAATACCATTAAACTTTTTGACGACTGCAGCCATTATAACCAGATTGCTGCAACAGCGGCCCAGTTGCCGAGGATGGCACAGGCGGCAATCCAGCATGCTGTGCACAGGAAGGGAGTGGCTGTTTTAGGCTTACCGGGCGATGTGAGCGCGATGCCGGCAGTAGAGAATCAGTCTTCTACCGTAAATTACTTTTCTAAAGGACTGGTTTGCCCGGCGCCAGACGATTTGCAGTCGCTTGCTGCATTAATTAACAAAGCCAAAAAGGTCTGTATATTCTGCGGAATCGGTGCGTCAGAGGCGCATGATGAGGTGGTAGCGCTTGCGGCTTTACTGAAAGCTCCTGTAGGCTTTTCGTTCCGGGGTAAAATGAGTATCCAGCATAATAATCCTTACGAAGTTGGTATGACCGGTTTACTGGGATTACCTTCTGCTTATCACAGTATGCATGAAAGCGACCTGATTATCTTACTCGGTACAGATTTCCCGTATGTACCGTTTATTCCGCAAGATAAAATCCTGGTACAGATCGATACCCAGCCAGAAAGACTGGGCAGGAGGGCAAAACTTAAAATGGGGCTGCATGGGGATATTAAAACTTCCGTTACGGCACTGATGCCTTACCTGGAAGAAAAAACTGACGACAGCTTCCTGAAAGCACAGCTGGAACTCTATGCAAAAGTAAACAAGCATTTAAATATATATGTAGAAGATAAAGGGAAAGTAAACGCTATCCATCCGGAAGCGGTAGCTTTCCAATTGGATAAACTCGCAACAGATGATGCTATATTTACCGTAGATACCGGCATGTGCTGTGTTTGGGGATCCCGTTATATTACGCCAAATGGCAAACGCAGCATGCTTGGATCTTTTATCCATGGAAGTATGGCCAACGCAATGCCGCATGCAATCGGCGCTGCCCTTGCTTGTCCCGATCGTCAGGTGGTAGCCCTGTGCGGCGATGGCGGGATATCTATGCTTTTAGGTGACCTGGCTACGATCAAACAATACAACCTGCCCATTAAAATCATTGTTTTCAATAACCACTCCCTGGGTATGGTTAAACTGGAAATGGAAGTGCAGGGGCTGATGGATAGCGAAACTGATATGGTAAACCCGGATTTTGCCATGGTCGCAACAGCGATGGGAATCCGTGGCATTACGATCAATGATCCCGCAAACCTCGATGTTGGGTTGCAAGAGGCTTTTTTACATGCAGGGCCTGTACTGGTAAATGTGATCACAGATCCTAATGCACTGGCCATGCCGCCAAAAATCGAATTCAGTATGATGAAAGGGATGGCGCTTTCCATGACAAAACTGATGCTTGGCGGTAAGTCACAAGAGTTGCTGGATACTGTTAAATCGAATTATAAACACCTCACAGATCTGCTGGACTAACTAAGATTGCCTGTTGTATTTTTAGCACAACCAGATCTGATAACTTTGATAAAAATAGCTGTATCAAAAATAACCCGGGCAAAGCCCGGGTTATTTTGGCAGTTCCGGAGCCTGTATCTTTTGCACTTGCGTGCTGATGGCACCCAAAAATGCTTCAAGCTGTAACCGTTCTTCTTTGGTCAGGTTAAGCTTTCTTAACAATGGAGAGGGGATAGGGCGTTTAGCCTCGTCCACTTTTACACTACGCTGTATCGGTGATGGATTACCGCCATTATAATATTCAACCACATCCCTGAGGGTAGGGAAATTACCATGGTGCATCCAGGGACCGGTCAGTTTTGTTTCTCTTAACGAGGGGGTTCTGAATGCACCTACATCTTTCTGTTTACCAGATAAATGATAATGCCCGAAATCTTCCTGTTTGGAACCATAGAGTGCCTGGCCGTCGTTGTGAAACTGGTTGTCGGAAAAAAGGGGTGTGTTGTGACAGTTGATGCACCTCGCTTTGGTCCTGAATAAATGCAGTCCCATTACTTCGTCGTCTTTCAGTATTGTTTTATTGCCGTTCACAAAAAGATCGAAACGTGAATTTTTACTGGTCACCGTCCGCTCAAAAGTAGCTATCGCTTTCTGAATAGCATCGAGTGATACTTTTTTCGTGCCAAATGCGGCCTCGAAATAGACACGGTAACCTTTGATGTTTTTCACATTTCTGACCATTGCTTTTAGCCCCTGAGCCATTTCTGCCTGATCCTGCACCGGGAACTGCACCTGGTCTTCTAAACTGGAAGCCCTGCCATCCCAGAACAGGCGATCATAATAGCCCGTATTCAGGATGGTCATGGAATTTCGCTTTCCATTTTTCCGGTTATGGCCGTAAGCCAAATGTTTGCCATCGCCCCATCCTAATTCAGGATCATGGCAGGACGCACAGGCGATCTGCCGTGAAAGTGATAACCTGGGATCAAAAAACAGCATTTTCCCTAACAGCACTTTCTCTTTAGAAAAAGGATTGTCTTTTGGGAATTTCACCGAGCCAGGTTTGCCGATATCCCGGAAATTCTTCGCTGGTCCGGCATCTACATTTGCTTTCGGCCAGCTTTGGGGCTGGCCGGAGCTGTATAGTTCACGTAACTGATCAATAGTATAGTCGTCATCATGTCCACTGATAAAAGCAGTGACGATCACAAAGGACGATAACAGGACAAAGATCAGCAGTGTTCTTACTTTTAACATTTAATTATAGTGTTAGTGCGTTCACACTTAGTTTGTATTTACGTACAACCTTCGCGTTACCGCCTATAGCCGTTTCGTTGAAATTTACAGTAAGGTCGATCACTTTAGTGTTTTCGTCATACGTACCTTCACCGCTTAGTCCGATCTTAAATGAACCGCCTGCTTTAACAGTAAGTACAACATCCTGCTCAATGATCTTCACGGTCCCTGTTTTTGAACCTGATGCGGAAGGATAAAACTGGATCAGCCTTGGTACATTGATTTTCGCTTCCTTGATATTATTGCTTCCGAGAGCATCAGTATACAGTGTAACCATACCAAATAAATTAACACCGCTATCGGCAACACCGGCATTGGTAAATCCAAGGGCGGTACTATCTGGTGCAACCGTAGAAAAATGAGAGGCAATCCGTTTTGTCCAAACCGCAGTTACATCATCATAACGGTATACATACATTTGGTAGTAGGCAGCAGCGCTCTGGAAAGTTGCTAACGGTGAAGCGGAGGCTGCTTCAGTTTTTTCTTCAACAACATCTGCTACTTCAGATTTTTTACAGCTGGCAGTTAAGATTAACGCAATGGCGGCAACGGATAGTAAGTTTTTAAGATTCATGTTTTTGTGTTTATATAAATTGTTGTTAATATTCAGGGTTTTGTATCATGGATTTGTTGCTGATAACCGACACTTCGGGTATAGGCAGTACGTAACGGGCGGCAGGGTAGGTGAGTCCGCAGGCAGAAGCAGTGCAATCTGTTCTGACAATATTCTTTTTCCTTCTTCCCAGGTCAAATAAGAGGAAACCTTCCAGGTTCAGTTCTTTACGGCGTTCCAGTAAAATTGCCTCTACCAATATTGTTTTGTCTGTCAGGTTCAGTTTTGCAGCAAGTGCATCAGCACGCTGGCGGATTACATTCAGATCGGCATTCGCTTGAGTATAATTACTGAGCTCTGCAGCCGCTTCTGCGCGGACCAGGTACATTTCTGAAAGGCGAATGACTTTTACACCCGTAGAGAGTGAGCCGGAGGTGCCGTATTTCCTGCAGAAATAAAAATTGGTTCCGCTTACTACCAGCGGGTTGTAAAAGAGATCCCTTCCTCTAACGTCAGTAACACTATATAGACTAAGCAAATCCTCTGTTGCGGCCATTATTCGTGTGGTGGTACTTGCTGCAATGTCGAAATAACTGCCGTAGCTTGTTCCTGCGAAATTTGCGGGAACGGAGATTTCGAAGATAGATTCTGTAGTGTTTTTAACTGCCCACGATGATACATAGTTTTGATTCGTAAATAAAGTATAGGCCCTGGTTGTAATCACTGAGTTTGCCGCCGTATACGCATTTTGCCAGTCGCCCTTACTCAGGTATACCCTGGCAAGCAGGGCATTTACTGTATTTAAGTTCGCATAGTTTGCAGCATTTCCTGCGGTATACACAATTTCGGTACCTGGAAACAGGGATGCCGCACTTTTTAAATCAGCGATAATCGCATCGTAAGTCTCTTTAACAGTAGAACGTTTGATGACTGCCGTGTTTACAAAAACAGGTTTGGTGTGAACTGATACCCCAAGATGGCTGGCATCGGTGGTATAACCATAAGGCTGTGCGTACAGCTGCACAAGGTCAAAATAGATTAAGGCTCTCAGTGTTGTTGCTTCTGCAATCAGCCTGTTTCTTGTGGCGGCGGTACCATCGGTAATAGCCGGCACTTTTTCAATAATATAATTAATGTTATTAATGATGGCATAAAGTTGCTGGTAAGTGGCATTCATACTACTTTCCGCTGCCGTAGTTGCCAGGTTATACTCACTGTATAAAGGCACATCTCCGGTTTTTGAAAACTTAACATTGCCACCAATCAGGTCGGGATAAATGCTGCGCGTACCATTGTAATAGTTAGTCAGATTAAATGAACTGTATGCACCCAGAAGGGCCGCCCTTGCGCCTTCAAAATCTGAAAAAGTATCTTCAATAGATATTTGATCTACCGGGTCTTTATCCAGCAGCTTCTTGCAGCCAGAAGTAAGCAGTACGATGAGCAGGATATAGATTAAGCTAAATTTTTTCATTTTATAAATTGATTAGAGGCCGATGTTTATCCCGGCGGATATTGTTCTTGTTTCCGGATACGTGTAACGTAATTCTTTGATCCCATTTCTGCCCGCCTCACTTTTGTCTGCATAGAAGTAAGCAAGGTTTGTCGCGTTTATATAAGCAGAAACAGACCTGGTAGAAATCGCTCTGGCAAATTTTTCCGGCAACCTGTAGTTGAGTGAAACGTTTGATAACTTCATGTAGGAAAGATCGTATATGTACCTGTTTGAATTGGAACTCTGATTGGCCACCGTTGATAGTTTGGCCACCTCTGTGATGTCGCCGGGTTTTTGCCAGCGGTCTAACAGGTTTACGCTCATATTAGAATGCTGAATGTTTCTTCCATCCGAATAATAAGTGATGGGCAATAAAAATTCGGCTCCCTGTGAATATTGCAGATTCACAGTCATGGAGAAATCTCTATACTTAAATGTATTAACCATCCCACCCTGGAAATCCGGCAGGCGGTCGCCGATTACCTCCCATGCGCTGGTACCAAGGGCCAGCATGGCTTTTCTGTCTACAATTGACCCGTCTGGCGCATAAAATAGTTCGACACCTGTGGCAGGGTCTACGCCGGCCCACTTTATCCCCCAGATCGCTGTTGAGCTATAACCTGCTTTTAATGCAGTTGCTGCGGTAGAAATACCGTAAGTATCAATGTAGCCCTCATTGAGTTTGACTACCTTGTTGCTGTTTAGACCTGTATTGAATGCAGAAGTCCAGGAGAACTTAGGGCCTGAAATAATATTAGCATTCAGCGATAGTTCAAACCCTTCGTTGCGCATGGCTGCTGTATTCACAGAAATACTGCTGTATCCTGTTTCCAGTGGCACATTAACAGTAGATATCAAATCTTTGATGGTATTGCGGTAGTACTCTGCCGTTACTCTTAAAAAATTGAATGCACTCAGGTCTATACCCAGGTTTAGCTTGTAGTTTTTCTCCCAGCCCAGGTTGGGGTTTGGAGCTGCTGTGCCCAGTGGTTCTGCGGCAACTTCACCATTATAGTTATCTGCAGTAAAATCATATAATCCGCGGGAGGCGTAACTGCCGATACGTGAATTGCCTGCAGAGCCGTAACTTGCCCTGACCCGCAAATAGTTTAACACTTTACCAGGCTGCAGAAACTCCTCTTTGGTAACTACCCAGCCTAATCCGGCAGATGTATTTAAAGAAGACTGTTTATCTCCTCCAAATAATGAGGACTCATCCACACGTGCGCTGGCGGTAAAAAAGTACTTTTTCTGATAATCGTAACTTGCCTGAGAATAATAAGAGACGGTACCGGTAGATCTTCTGGATGAGGAGCCATTTTTGACGGTAGCCTGTCCTATTTCCCTGATTTTATCATAGCTAAAACCAGAACCTAGTGAAGCGAGCAGGTTATCATTATCTTCTTTTGCCTCGAATCCGCCGATGATATTGATATGATGTTGTGCGAAGGTCTTATCATAACCGGCTTGTAAAAAGCCGAGCCAGGTATAAGTATTTCGATCGTATATCCGTAGTCTGCCACCTAAATTGCTTCCTGTAGGATTATTTTTTGAAAGATATACTCTTTGTTTATTATAAAAGGTATTAGCACCTACAGTACCTAAAACATATAAACCGGAAGTCATATTATATTTTAGATGTGCATTGGCGTTCAGCGTAACTGACCGGCTTGAGTTTTCATTCTCAGTTACCAATTGCAGCGGAGTTGCTATTCCGGTTATCAGTGCCAAGGTTTCTTTATCATTTGCAGCGATATTTGGCGGTAAATACGCAGCAGAACTATAAGCATCAATTCCATTTCTGGTCGACAATGTAGGGGAGAGGGTAAAACCGACAGTTACTTTGTCTGATATTTTATCATTGATTTTTAAACTTGTTGACAGGGTTTTTAAGCCATTATTGATTGAACTGGACTGCTGGTCGCGGTAAGCCGCAGAGAAGTAATAATCAATGCCGCCATTTCCACCCGAAAGGTCGAGGTTAACATTTTTATAAGTAGCATCACGGTTGATTTGAGAAAGCCAGTTTGTATTGTTTATACTGCTGCCGGCAGCGGCAGTTGCTGCGGCCTCAGTTTGACCAGCGTTGATTAAAGCTTCCCTTTTAAGCGTATAGTATTGAGGCCCGCTTAATAACTGCATTTGATTGATGAAGCTGGAAGCCCCTGCAGAAACAGAGAGATTGGCTTGTGTTTTGCCTTTTCTTCCCGATTTTGTAGTGATGATGATTACTCCGTTAGCTCCGTTAGCCCCGTAAATAGTTGATGCTGCTGCATCTTTCAAAATGGATATCGATTCAATATTGGCGGGGTTAATTCCGGCCAGAGGGTTTAAAAGGGTCTCACCGTTAAAAAGGTCGCTGATATCTGTTGAATTCTGTTCCTGAACCGGGATCCCATCGATCACAAAGAGTGGCTGAGAACTTGTAGTGCGGCTCCCTCCGATCGGGATCAGTGAGCCTTGTCCCCGGATATTAATTTTGACCGGAGTACCTAATCCTGTACCGGCTTCGACATACACGCCAGCTGCCATGCCTTCAATCAGCTTATCGAAACTCTCAATAGGACGGTCTACCTGCAGTTCTTTTGCAGTGAGCTGTGTGATACTGCCGATTACCTCTTCGCGGGGTTTAGCAACCGTATATGAACTGGTGATAATTACATCCTGCATTTGAGTAACGTCTTCCTCCATTTCGGCATTGATCAGTTTTTTATTGCCAAGCAATTCTGAGGAGATGCTTTTCATACCGATCATTCGGAAATGAAGCCTTTCATGAGAAATATGATCACTGATTACCCTGCCCGAATAGTTTCCTTCCCCATCAGAGGTAGCTACATAACCGCCATCTTTCAACTGGATAATCACTCCGGGCAGTGCCGAACCATCTGCTGCATTGGTTATTTTACCCTTAATTACTCTTGAAGGTAAAACCCTGACCAGGATGTTTGCTCCATCTAACTGCAGTGACAATCCTGCGAGCGCAGAGAGGTGGGTTAACGCACCTGGTAAATCTCCTTTGTAAAAGTATTTGTAATGTGTCTTCAAGTTAAGATCGGCGGCATTATAACTAAACGTTTTGCCGGTCTGCTTTTCAATCGCTGTGAAGATCTCCTGCAGGTTTGCTGCCCTTAAGGAAATGTCAATGTTATTTTGTCTTGCCGATACCAGGTTTGCGGAGAAGAGCAGTAAAATAAGAAGGGTAAAGTGCTTTAATCTGATCGTAAAATTTTTAATCATTCTATTATTAATCGTTTATTGGAGATAGCAGAATAGTCTTGCCGTTTACAGTATAGGTCATGTTTAAGGAGAAACAGATCACTCTTATTATGCGTAATGGATCATCGTTTTTATACGAACCAGTGTAGCTCAATTTTTTTGAAGGTTCTTTGGTAATGAGCTTCAAACCGTAGTTTCTGAAAAATGTATTAGCTATTGTTTTAAAATCTGCCTCTTTAAATGCCACTAAGCCGTCTTTCCATCCGGTTTCTGTAGCGGCATCAAATTCAGCTTTGCTCATATTGCCAGATGCATTGCTGAAAATCATTTTCTCGCCCGGCTTCAGCAACAGGGAATCCGGATGATTGCTGCTTGTAATTACCTTTACACTTCCGCGGAGCAGGGCAACAGAGATATCAGGCTCAGCAGTGTAATTGGAAACCGTAAAAGCTGTACCCAGAACATGGGTCTTTACTTTTCCGGTAGTAACGATAAAGGGATGTGCACTGTCATGTTTAACATCAAAAAATGCTTGTCCGGATAGTTTCACTACCCTGTTATCAGATTTAAATGACTTTGGATAGGTAAGCCTGCTGCCGGAATTTAAAGTTACTGCCGTCCCGTCGCTGAGGTGGATGGTGCTTCGTCGTGCCACTGGCGAAGTGTAGCTGGTCCATTCCAGATCAGGCTGCTGGCTGGTTAACAGTTTCATTGGCGGGAAATATATCACGGAAGCAGAAACCATCATAATGAGTACAGCAGCAATCTGCATCACCTTGTATCGTGTTAATAGCCTTTCTGCAGGCATCTGCTCTAACAAGACGGGTTGTTCCGGGGTTTTGTTTATAAAGTCGCTCAGGCGCTTTCTTTCGGCTTCTAACTCGTCCTGGGGAAGGCGGACATGGAGCATATCCAGTATTCTTTCTGCGGTAAGCACTTCATCAATTTTTTCCGGATGCAGCGATATCCATTTTTCCCAGTAAGTCACAGCCGCTTCATCGCTTTTCAGATGGTAGGCGATAAAGGATTCACTGGACGCAAACTCTTCTGCTGTATTTAGATTTTCTTCCATTTAAACGGGTCTGTACCTACCAGTGCAGAAAAACTGCTTTTTTTACCGGGTTTATTTTAAAATAATTTTTAGTTCAGACCTCATATGGTCCATGAGCTCCAAATCCCCGCAGTACAGACATGCCTTCTTGGAACGAAAAAATAGTCGTGACAGGCGAAATCGGGAGAGTAAATTACGATGTCAGGTGAAATCGAGAAATAAAAAAAGCATTTCAGGTAAAAGAGGGAAAAAGCAATAATTATTTAATTGCTCAGCTAAAGCCATCCCAACCTGCAGGACATAACAAGGCAACACGATTAACCTGTATCAACTCAAAAAATAAGCAGCAGGAACAACGTAAGCAAAACCTTTAAATGGTAACGCATGGTTTTCAATGCTTCATAGACCTGGTTATATACCGTCCGTGGCTGCAGGTTCATCTTCAGTGCAATCTCTTCGTAGGTCAGCATTTCAAAGAATTTGTATTTGATGATCTGCAATTGCGCCGGACTAATCCTGCTGAGCAGATTTTGTAATTTGAGCTTATTTTCTGCTGTAGTTTGCGAGCGGATCAGAAACTCCTCATAGGAGATGGCGTCTTCTACCGGAAGTGCTTTTTCAATATCTGCCGATTTTTCTGCTACGCTCAGCTCCTTAAGTATTTTGCGTTTGAGGTAGGTGAAGAGGTAAGATTTTTCGTTGGTTACTTCGGGTAGTGAAGTTCGCTTTTCCCAAAGCTCGCAGAAAAGTTCATGGATGGCATCTTTAACAATTTCTTTAGCTGGATTAATGCGGCAGCCGAAAGTAAAAAGCGATTGATAATGGGCATCGTACATCTCCATGAATGCCTGCTCATCTCCTCTTTTTATTTTATTCCAGTGTCCCGTATCCAACTTATGTGTGTTATGCGGCAAAGATATATTTTTATTTAGAATGATTTTAAACAAATGCAGTTATCTTTCTGGTTTTTAAATATCCATACTGGTTTGAAGAATTCGTTTTTTTTCGATATGAAAATTAGAAATTAAATATTATACTCAAAATCAGTGATATATAGGATTTATCTAAATTTATAGATTATGACAAAATGTCTGACTTAGTATTTTAACCAATTTTTCACTGATGTTACCAGTTTTGAATTCTGCCGGGAAAACGGTTTTTATACAATATGTCCCCTTCAGATTTTGAATCTGAAAACAGACTTATCCACACTGATTTTTCAATGTGGATAACTTATCCACAAGAAGTGTGCTTTTTGAATCTGTATATGTTTGCCTGTTAGCTACTTATGAATTAGCTTATATTTTAT
>Ga0247816_10000874_pt1 | contig 15704 bp, 14 predicted proteins | sample UWRJL209509C1_FD_179930 | JGI IMG/M metagenome (GOLD analysis project Ga0247816, IMG submission 179930) | Plant litter microbial communities from Arlington Agricultural Research Station in Wisconsin, United States - UWRJ-L209-509C-1 | ecosystem: Environmental > Terrestrial > Plant litter >...
ATTATTAAATTTAAATGGCGTTGGTATGGAATAATTTTATTTCTACCATTATTTATGCATAGTAACAATAAAAATTCTATAGGCGATTTAAAAGCCATATTTTTAGATGTAGGGCAAGGCAGCAGTATATTGCTTTCCAGCACTAATAGTAATATATTATTTGATACGGCAGGTGCTTTTGGTAATAGTGTGATGGCTGATAAAACTATTATTCCATCTCTACAGGGTTTAGGCATTAATATTATTGACAAATTAATTATTACGCATGCGGATAAAGACCATAGCGGAGGAATTAATTCTATATTAAATAATTTTAAAGTAAATTCGATTATAACTAGTATGGATAAAAATGATGCTATTTTAAATTTAGCTAATACTAAAAATATTCCTATCTATCCATGTAACCCACAAGTTTGGGAAACGGATAATATACAATATGCTATATTATTTCCATTATTAAATCATGATTTTAATGTAAAGCCCAATTTCAACAGTTGTGTATTAAAAGTAACTACAGCTAATACCTCTATATTATTGACAGGCGATATAGAACAAGGACAAGAACAAATTTTAGTTGATACTTATAGTGATTTGTTAAAAAGTGATATTTTATTATCTCCGCATCACGGCAGTAAAACTTCTTCAACTATGGATTTTTTACATGCAGTTCAACCAGAGAATATTATTATCCAAAATGGTTTTTTAAATAATTATAAACATCCGCATAATATAACTTTAGAGAAATACAATTCTATAAAAACTAATATATTTAGAACTGATAAGCTAGGTGCTATAACTGTAGATACAAGACAAGATCACTATAAAATTGATTTTGAAAGAAAAAGATATTGGCGGAATATTTATTAAGGGTAAGTATCCCCTCATAGCACGTAAGGTGCAGTCAACTGCTAAAATCTTGGCAGTTAATCTATAAAAAACAACTATTTAGATATTTTTAACACATGTTTATTAAAATGTGTAAGCTTACGTGCTATGAGGGGATACTTACCTTTATTAATTTCTTTCAATATTAAATATAGTTATTTTTTAGTGTTGTTCTTCAGATTTTAATTCAACATTTGAATATCCTCTTGTGCCAGATTTAATAAAAGGCGCTAGTTCTTCGTCCGAAAAGAGCGATTCTACTTTAGAAATTTCACTTGCACTGTGACCGCTATCTACACCATAACTTGGTATCTTATTATAACAAACTGTATGGACTAAACTACGTTGGCTCTCTATATATTCTGTTGAACAAAAATATCCATCAATACAAGGTGTAACTTCTTTAGAAGGAATTTTTCCGCTTAGCACTGCATTGCCTATTATACAGGCCGGATTAAATAAATTTGCCATAGTAAATCCTATTTAAGAAATTAATTTTAAGTAATATATTATATAATATATAATATAAATGAAAAAACCCCAATAATATAAAATATTTTGGGGATAAATCCATCAAAATAAATGATGGAGGAGACAAACAAGATAATTATATTATATTATATATTTCTTGTCAACATTTTTTTATATTAATTTTATTTAATATTAAAAATGTTAAATAATTAATAATTTTTACTATTTTTCATTGACTATTTAATAACCAAATATCTGGTAAATGTGACCAAAATCCATTGATATTCATACCACAGCCAAAAAGATAAGCATTTTTAGGAGCAGCAAACGCTGAGTAATCTGGCTCGATAAGTTTATTATCATTAATTTTATTGCATAAAACTGCACTTACTACGCTCTTTGCACCCCAGTCTTTTAGGGATTTTATAATAATTTCCATAGTACGGCCGTCATCAAGCATTTCATCTAGAATTATAATATCACGATTATTAATATTAGTATTAGGTATAATTCTTAAACTAATTCCTGCTTGAGTTTCTAAAGGTAATATTTGAATACTATCTAATTGTGCATCAAAAGTAATATTAGATAATAAATTAGCAGTTAAAAAAGCACCATGCCCTAAAATATTTAAAAATAATGGAAATTTATCACTATAATCTTTAGAAATATTTTCACCCATTTCTATTAATGTAGATTTTACATTAGCTTGTGATTGGTAAACTTGGGCGTATTTTAAATAGCCTTTGGCTTGTTCATGAAGAGTTAAAATATCATGCATGATTATATTTGGTAAAGTAGTAATAATACTTTTATTATACACATACATAACAAGTATTAGTTAATAATTATATTTTATTAACCATATACAATTTTTTATAAAAACTAGCTATACATAGAATTGTGATGTTGTGTTTCAGATGATGCTGTCACATTCTTAAATTCTATTAACCGAGAATCGTTCCCTAGGAATAATATAGTATCAATTTGTGCATTTTCAATTAACTTTACATATATTCCAACCTCCCTATAAGAATCATTTATATATTGAGGGGAATCTACAACTGCTGCATTTGTTTTATCTAGAATATTTCCAAAGGTATTCTCTTCTTGAGGATGAGTTAATATATATACATTATCTTTGGGACTTACACCAGATGTATGAATAATACTAGAATTATGAGTATGCTGACCATTTTTTATAGTAGGTGAACTCTTGGATAGAGAACTTAATATATTATTACTATTTGCAATTAAGATTAAAGTAGCTCTAGTATTATCCGTAGATGTTGTATAAAAAATAACAGGAAATTGTGTAACTTTTATATTCTCAGGCGTCATAATTAAACTTACTTTATCAATAAATCTTAAAGGTATGTTTGATTTTGCAGCATCATTTAAAAAATTTTTGACTTGTACGTCAGAGATAGTGCGCAATTTAATTCCCCTCTAATTAAAAAATATATATATTTTATTATAACATATAATAAAATATATTATAAATATTAATTTTTAATTTTTTTAGCAATCACCACTTTAAATAAAGCTCCCATTTCTGCTTCAGATAAAAGTACTTGGGCTTGTTTAGCAATGTTTAAATAATCTTTAGTATCTATACAAGTATTAAGCAACTCTAAAATACCGTAGTCGATTAAAAAATTAGCTTGATTAGCAAAATATTCTATTTCTAAATTATTCTTTTCTAAAGCTTGAATAATTAAACTAAAATTTACATGGCAAGATATATCCTGCAAACCGATATTAATTAATGGATTAGTATTAGCGGTATGTTTGTGATAACACATTAATGTCCCCATATTTCTATTGGGATGATAATATTCATGCTCTAAAAAGCCATAATCAATTAAAATAATTTCACCTTTAGATAAAATATTACTTAAACTATTGATTAAAAATTTACTTTGTTCATGGGTTTCAGTTATATATTCATCTTTATCAAAATACTCAATATTTTTAGGCAATTCATCAGGTAAATTTTGAGTATTATTAACTTCTTTAATATCTACCCAGCATAAATCATCATTATTTAAACCTATACCTTTTAAACTCCATTGATTTTGTTTAAAATTAAATCCCCATATATCAACAGCTAATGCATCTAAAACTTCATTAGCAATAATTGAGCCTTCAAAATTTTGTGGTAATTGGCTAATCCATTCTACATTGTGCAAGCTAATATTTTGGCTAATTAAATATTGTTTTTGCTGTTGTTTTAGAAAAGCTGATCGTTCTAATATATAATATTTGTGCGGATGTACTTTTTTAATAATCTCGCAAGCTAGTTTTCCACTACCAGCGCCAAGTTCTAATATATTTGAATAAGTAATAGCATTGGCTACAGTTTTGCCAAATAAGGGACTAATTTCGCAAGCAGTTGTAAAATCACCTTGCATACCAATCTTAATATTTTGTTGATTATAATAGCCTAAATTTGGCTCATACAAAGCGGTTTCCATAAATTGACTAAATGTTATATAACCTTTATTATCCATGATTTTTTGTTTAATTATATTTAATAAATTGTGATTATCTTGATGTATTAGCATTTATTTTTGCATTAATAATGCATCCTCTCGGTTAATAATAGTATTATTTATATATACTGGATAATAGTTCTTACGTTTAGATACGGTTTTAAAACCGCATTTATTATATAATTTTTGAGCAGTTATATTACTTTGTCTGACCTCTAGCCATATTTCATAATTTTGTTGACTAAATTTATCACACATATAATTTAACCAATTTGTAGCCAAGCCTTGATTTTGATAATCTTTATGGATAACAATATGTAATAACTCATAAGCTATATCTAATTTTAGCCAAACACTAATACCAATTAAATTATCCTCAATTAATAAAGCCTCTATAAGATATTGCTTATTATTAAAAGCATTGAGCCAGCTTTTTTCACTCCAAGCATAATCATTACTTTGCTTATCAATTTGTAAAATGCTGTCTATGTATTGTACTTTATGGCTGCCAATTAAACTTTTATATTGTGTAATTAGCATGTTTAAGATATAAAATTTATAATACTTTTCTCAATTCCCTTTGCATCTAAACCTTGTAGACTTAATAAATATGCATGTTCACCGTGATCAATATGTTTATCAGGTAAACCTAATAATAAAGTTTTACAATTGGCTTTTAATACTGATAAAGCTTCCAAACATGCACTGCCGGCTCCGCCCATTATACAACCCTCTTCTACAGTGATAATATATTCATACTCTTGTGCTATATTGGATAATAAATCTAGATCTAATGGCTTGATAAAACGCATATTGACTACAGTAGCATCTAAATTTTTACCAGCTTCTATAGCAGGATTTACCATTGAGCCAAAAGCTAATATAGCAATTTTTTTAGAGTTTTTTGGAGAGTTAAATATAATTTCGCCTTTACCCCATTCTATCTGTGAATTATTTTCATAAATAAAAGCCTGTCCACGCGGATAACGTACCGCAACAGGCGAATTTTGGGCGTATGCAATATCCAGCATCTTATATAATTCATCAGCATTACTAGGAGCTAATATGCTTAAATTTGGAATACAGCGCATATATGCAGCATCATAACTGCCGGCATGTGTAGCCCCATCTGCTCCAACTAAGCCCGCCCTATCAATAGCAAATACAACACCTAAATTTTGTAGAGCAATATCATGGATTAATTGATCATATCCTCGTTGTAAAAAAGTAGAATAAATAGCTACAACAGGTTTTAATCCTTCACAAGCTAAGCCGCCTGCGAATGTAATAGCATGCTGCTCAGCAATACCTACATCAAAATAACGTTTAGGATATTTTTCTTCAAATTCAACTAAACCAGAACCCTCTCGCATAGCAGGCGTAATCGCTACTAATTTTTCATCACTACTAGCTTTATCGCATATCCACTGTGAAAAAATTTGCGTATATGTTTTATATGAGCTAGCTTTTTTAACAATACCTTGGATAGGGTCAAAGGTGCTTGGACCATGGTATAAAATCGGATCAGCTTCAGCTAGTTTATAGCCTTGTCCTTTTTTAGTAACAATATGCAGAAATTGTGGCCCTTGACCATTATTAATCATATTTTTTATATTACGCAAAGTTGGAATTAACGCATTTAAATCATGGCCATCTATTGGACCTATATAGTTAAAACCAAATTCTTCAAATAAAGTTGCAGGCATTATCATACCTTTAGCATGTTCTTCAACTTTTTTAGCCAGCTCTAATACACTAGGCGCTGCTTTTAAAACTTTGTTTAAGCCTTTTTTGGTTGCCGCATAGAATTTACCGCTAAGTAATTTAGCTAAATACTTATTCAATGCACCAACTGCTGGAGAAATAGACATATCGTTATCATTAAGTATAACTAATAACGGTAAACCTTTATCAATACCAGCATTATTCATTGCTTCAAATGCCATACCAGCACTCATAGCACCATCCCCAATAATCGCTACAGCAATTCTTTGCTCTTTTTTTAATTGACTAGCTTTTGCCATTCCTAAAGCAGCAGAAATACTAGTTGAGGAATGTGCAGTACCAAAAGAATCATATTCGCTTTCACTTCTTTTAGGAAAGCCTGAGATGCCGGAAAATTGTCTAAGTTTAGACATATGTTTTTTTCTGCCGGTCAAAATTTTATGCGGATATGACTGATGACCCACATCCCAAATTAAGCGGTCATATGGAGTATTAAAGATATAATGCAAAGCTATTGTTAATTCTACAGTGCCTAAATTAGAGGATAAATGACCGCCGGTTTGTGCTACTGAATTTAATATAAAATCCCTTAATTCTAAAGAAAGCTGTTTTAACTGTACTATATTAAATTTTTTCAAATCCTGCGGCAAATTTATTGTTTGTAAAATACTATCTAAATCGTTATAAAAAAAATTATTATCTATATTATCTTGAATATTTTCATTAGTCATAATATTTTACATTTAGAATAAATAGAACTTATTATATATATATTTTGTTTCTTGTGGAAGTTTAAAACTTGTTTCATATATTACATATACTTGAATAATTTAAAGCGCTATTCCTCTGTAATTTAATAAATTTGTTTGACTACAATTTAAATAAAGTGTATACTTGACAAAAAGAGTCGGGTATTAAAATAATTATAAAATCCTTACTTTTTTCATAGTATAAGAGGTAATATGCGACTAACAACAAAGGGACGTTTTGCTGTAACTGCTATGCTAGATTTAGCTTTAAATCAAATATATGGAATAGTTACTTTAGCAAGTATAAGCACACGTCAAAAAATTTCTTTATCTTATTTAGAACAATTATTTGGAAAATTAAGAAGGCAAGGTTTAGTAAAAAGCCGCCGTGGTCCTGGCGGAGGATACACAATTAATGGAGATCTAGATGATATAAGTATAACAGCTATAATAAAGGCTGTTGATGAGCCAATAGACGCAACTTTGTGCGGCGAAAGAGGAAACTGCACAGAAGCTGTTATGCCTGACGGACATTGTATAACGCATAAACTTTGGAAAACCTTAAACTTAAAAATTTTAGATTTTTTATCATCTGTCACTATTCAAGACTTAGTAGACAATGTATTGCATAATACAGATATAAGCAGTTTTAATAATAAAATTAAATGCGAGGCAAGCGAAAAAACTATTATCAGCAAACCAAAAGATAAAATTAGACCACAAAGAAATTTACCACAAACCCCAATGATTAATTCTGTTTTTAATCTAGGTTTTATGTTAGGAGAAGAGGGAAATGAACAAATTTAGCCCTATATATTTAGATTATTCAGCTACTACGCCAATAGCCCCTGAAGTAGCACAAGTTATGATTCCATGGATTACTGAAAAATTTGGTAATCCAGCTTCAAATACTCATGTGTACGGCTGGGATGCAGAACAAGCTGTTGAAGATGCTAGAACTCAAGTAGCTAGCTTAGTTAACGCAGATCCGCGTGAAATCGTATGGACAAGCGGTGCGACTGAATCTAACAATTTAGCCATTAAAGGTGCAGCAAGTTTTTATCAAGATAAGGGTAAACATATTATAACCCTTAAAACAGAACATAAAGCTGTTTTAGACACTTGTAGAGAATTAGAAAGATTAGGCTTTGAAGTAACTTATTTACCTGTAAAAGATAACGGTTTACTCGATATAGAAATATTCAAACAAGCAATTCGCCCTGATACTATAGTAGTATCGGTAATGATGGTTAATAATGAAATTGGTGTTATTCAAGATATTAATAGTATTGGGCAAATTTGCCGTGAAAAAGGAATTATCTTTCATGTGGACGCCGCTCAAGCAACTGGAAAAGTAGAAATAGATTTAAAAGTATTACCTGTTGACTTGATGAGTTTTTCAGCACATAAAACTTATGGTCCTAAGGGAATCGGTGCTTTATATGTATGTAGAAAACCTAGAATTAGATTACATTCCCAAATTCATGGCGGCGGTCATGAAAGAGGAATGCGTTCAGGAACTTTAGCACCGCATCAAATAGTCGGCATGGGTGAAGCATTTAGATTAGCTAAGCAAAACATGCAAAAAGATATTGAACATGCTAGAACACTACAGCAAAGATTATGGAATGGCTTAAAAGATATTCCAGCCGTATACCTAAATGGCGATGATGTTCAAAGAGTACCCCATAATTTAAATGTTAGTTTTAATTACATTGAAGGGGAATCTTTAATGATGGCAATGAAAACTGTTGCAGTTTCAAGCGGTTCGGCTTGTACTTCAGCTAGTTTAGAACCTTCATATGTTTTAAGGGCATTGGGCAGAAATGATGAATTATCGCATAGTTCAATTAGATTTAGTATTGGCAGATTTACTACTGAACAAGAGATAGATTATACAATTGATTTAGTTAAAAAAGCTATCGTTAAACTTAGAGAATTATCCCCATTATGGGAAATGGTTCAAGATGGTGTTGACCTTGAAAAAGTACAATGGTCTTCACACTAACTAATTAAACAAAGGAAAAATCATGGCTTATAGCGACGAAGTAATTGATCATTACGAAAATCCAAGAAATGTTGGTTCACTAGATAAAGAAGATGAACATGTGGGAACTGGTATGGTAGGAGCTCCAGCGTGCGGCGATGTTATGAAACTGCAAATTAAAGTAAATGATATGGGCATTATTGAAGATGCTAAATTTAAAACTTACGGCTGTGGTTCTGCAATCGCATCTTCATCATTAGTAACAGAAATCCTAATAGGTAAAACTTTAGAAGAAGCCGGCAAGATTAAAAATATTGAAATAGCTAGTCAATTAGCCTTACCGCCTGTAAAAATTCATTGTTCAGTTTTAGCTGAAGATGCTATTAAAGCAGCAATTGATGATTACAAACAAAAACAAAACAGGCTATAAATATGCTTATACTTTATCAAATCTTACAATAAAAATGGAAATAGATGGTAAAGAAGTAGTAACTAAATCTCTACCTGTTTATCATGCTGATTCTAGTTTACAAATTGATAGTAAACTCCTTAATTCTTTATTTGTTATACTGAAACCAGAAAATAATAATAAGAATTTTTTTCAATTATGTAGACAAAAACTGGAATATGATCATGAGGATTATGATCTGCCAGAAGAAAAAGATATATACCATGTTTTAGATGAACAAAAATTTATCAGTCACGCAGAGCAAATAGTCATTAGTGATCTTTTGTATGTCAGCTAAACAAAATAAATAAGTAGATAATAATGACAGATATGAAATTTTAAATACATTTGCTTTTGAACAAAAAGATCATTTTGCTATACATTATAGTAAAATAGAAGAAGGTCCTACTCCTGATTATAAATAATTTATAAAATAAAATCTAAATGATAACATTAACTGAATTAGCCGCTAAGCATATAATTAAACATCTTGTTAAAAGAGGCAAAGGTATTGGTTTACGCCTTGGTATTCGCACAACAGGCTGTTCAGGTTTAGCTTATAAAATCGAATATGCAGATATAATTATGCCTGAAGATATAGTATTTGAAAGTTTAGGCATAAAAATTATAGTTGACCCTAAAAGCTTAGTTTATTTAGATGGAACAGAAGTAGATTTTGAGAAAAAAGGGCTACAGGAAGGGCTAAAATTTAATAACCCTAAAGAAAAAGATGCCTGCGGATGCGGAGAAAGCTTTAGGGTTTAATTGTATTAATAAGTAAATTTAAAGAAAACTATATAAAAATATTTTTCTTTAAAATTTAAATAAATCTTATTTTTTATTTTCCCATTAAATCTATAAATCTATCAAATAAATCTGCTAAATCATGCGGTCCAGGCGAAGCCTCAGGGTGCCCTTGAAAACCAAAAGCAGGTGCATCTGTTAATTCAATTCCTTGTAATGAATCATCAAATAATGAAATATGCGTAGGTATAACATTGCTAGGCAAAGTTTGTAAATCAACTGCAAATCCATGATTTTGTGCGGTAATTGATACTTTATTAGTACTTAATTCTTTTACAGGATGATTCGAACCATGATGCCCAAATTTCATTTTCACAGTTTTAGCACCGCTGGCTAAAGCTAAAATTTGATGCCCTAAACAAATTCCAAAAGTTGGGATTTTATTCTTAATTAATTCTTTAGTAGTTTGAATAGCATATGTACAAGCATCAGGATCGCCCGGACCATTAGATAAAAATACGCCGTCTGGATTTAATTTAACAATTTCGTCAAACGTAATATTGGCACTTACTACTGTTAAATTACAGCCCCTTTGTGCTAACATGCGTAAAATATTAGTTTTTATACCAAAGTCTATAGCTACTACATTATATTTTTTACTTGGGTTTTTAGCAAAACCTTGACCTAATTCCCATTCCCCTTCTATACAAGGATAGCTTTGTTTAGTGCTAACTTCAATAGCTAAATCTGCACCTAATAAACCTTTAAAATTACTTAAAGCATCTAAGGCAATTTTATCTGCATTTTCACCCACAGCAATTGCACCGCTTTGAGCACCTTTTTGACGTAATATTTTAGTTAATTTTCTAGTATCTATTCCAGCTATTGCTACAATTTTATTTTTTTTAAGATATGAACTTAAACTTTCATTAGCCCTAAAGTTTGAATATTCTACAGGTAAATTTTTAATAATTAGACCAGACAAATATACTTTATTAGACTCAATATCTTCGATATTAATTCCTGTATTGCCAATATGCGGATATGTTAAAGTGACTATTTGCTGCGCATAGCTGGGATCAGTTAAAATTTCTTGATATCCAGTAAGTGATGTGTTAAAAACAACTTCACCAATACTACAGCCCGCGTCTCCTATGGCATAGCCATGAAATAAAGTACCATCAGCTAAAGCTAATGTCGCTAAGGGGTAATCAGGTAACACACAGCACTCCTTGAAAATTAAACCTTAGGATTATAGCATATTTATGGGTTTAACTCAATCTATTGCTATATATAAATTAAGGCAATCCCTTTATAGCATGTAAGACAAAACATACTAATAAATTTTACAAAAAATAACCAAAATATGTATTTTTTATAGGATCAATATTAATATATTAGCACCTGACGCTAGCTTACCTGTTATGAGGGGATATTTACCTTAATTAAAATCTTTATTTTTTAAGTTTGTTTTTATATTCACTAAAAACATCAAGGCTAAATTTTATGTATACTACTATATAAATATCTATTCTTATAACTATGCAAGAAATAACTTTTCCTGATTCGCCGTATATTTTACAACAAAGCTTTCCTCCAGCAGGAGATCAACCTCAAGCTATAAGTGAATTAGTTGAAAATATTAACCAAAATATACAAAAACAAACTTTGCTGGGTGTTACAGGAAGCGGTAAAACTTATACTATGGCAAATGTAATAGCAACATGTGGAAAGCCTGCTTTAATATTAGCTCCAAATAAGACTTTAGCTGCTCAATTATATAGTGAGTTTAAAGAATTTTTCCCAAAAAATGCCGTCGAGTATTTTGTTAGTTATTATGATTATTACCAACCTGAAGCTTATGTACCAAATAAAGACTTATTTATAGAAAAAGATTCAGCAGTTAATGAACATATTGAGCAAATGAGATTATCTGCCACTAAAAGTTTAATGGAAAGGCGTGACACTATTATTGTGGCAACTGTTTCTGCTATTTATGGAATTGGTAATCCGCAGGAATATCAGCGTATGATTTTATTAGTGCGTAAAAATGATATATATTCACAAACTGAAATTATTAAACAATTAGTTTATATGCAGTATCAACGTAATGATATTGATTTTGATAGAGGTACTTTTAGAGTTAGAGGCGATAATATTGATATTTTTCCTGCAGAAAGCTCAGATATAGCAGTTAGAATTGAATTATTTGGTGATGAAATAGATAATATTAAACTATTTGACCCTTTGACTGGTAAAATTTTACAAATTATTCCAAGATTTACCTTATATCCGCGTTCACACTATGTAACACCGCGAGATACTTTATTAAAAGCCTTAGAGCAAATTAAAATTGAGCTTAAAGATAGATTAGAATTTTTTTATGCTAATAATAAATTACTTGAAGCACAAAGAATTGAACAAAGAACTAGATTTGATTTAGAGCTTTTATATGAAACTAATTTTTGTAAAGGTATTGAAAATTATAGCCGCCATATTTCAGGCTTGCCTAAAGGAAGTCCGCCGCCGACATTAATCGATTATTTACCACAAGATGCATTAATGTTTTTTGATGAATCCCATGTATTAATTGGTCAGTTAAACGGTATGTATAACGGTGATCAAGCTAGAAAATCTACATTAGTAGAATATGGCTTTAGATTACCGTCAGCTTTAGATAACCGACCGCTTAAATTTAGTGAACTAGAAAGTAAAATGCGTCAAGTAATTTTTGTTTCAGCCACACCTGCTATATATGAACAAGAAAATAGCCAAGCTAGAGTTGAACAATTAGTACGTCCCACTGGTTTAGTAGACCCTATTATTGAAGTTAGACCAAGTTTATACCAAATAGATGATGTACTAAGCGAAATTAATTTGCGAGTGCCTAAAAATGAAAGAGTTCTAATTACAACTTTAACTAAAAAAATGGCAGAACAATTAACTGAGTATTTATCAGAACATGGTATAAAAGTACGTTATTTACATTCTGATATTGATACAGTCGAAAGAGTAGAAATTCTACGTGATTTAAGAAAAGGTGAGTTTGATGTATTAATTGGGATTAATTTACTGCGTGAAGGCTTAGATATTCCTGAAGTGTCTTTAGTTGCAATTTTAGATGCAGATAAGGAGGGATTTTTACGCTCTGAAAGAAGCTTAATTCAAACTATTGGACGAGCTGCACGTAATCTTAATGGTAAAGCTATTTTATATGGCGACAAAGTAACACAATCTATGGAAAAAGCTATTTTTGAAACTAAAAGACGAAGAGCTAAACAAGAATTATTTAATATAGAAAATAATATCACCGCTATAGGCATTAATAAACCAATTAAAGATATTTTAGATGGAATTTATTCAACTAAAACTAAAAATGCTAATAAAAAATCTAAGGAAAAAAACGATTTAGATATAGAAATGGGTATTGATGATGTTAATGCTAAAAACTTTAGTAAAAAACTCCAGCAATTGGAAAAACAGATGTTAGTATATGCTAAAAATTTAGAATTTGAAAAAGCCGCTATGTATAGAGATAAAGTTGATGAATTAAAAAAACTATTTTTATTTTAAAGGTAAATAGTAATTGCATAGTATGTAATAGGATTTACCTTTTCGAATAAGAAATATTTTATTAAGGCTGAGCCCACATTCTTAGCAGATTATGATAACAGCCTGTAAGTTGAATTAATTCAGAATTGTCATGATTTTCAAATTTATTTCTAAGATTTCTAATAGCTATATCCATATCTAAAAGTATTTGCCTTTGTTCACCAAAGCGTACCATGCTTTCAATCCAAAAAAATGATGCAGTTCTAATACCTTTAGTTACAGCTTCAACTCTATGCACATGTGTTGACGGATATAAAATCATGTCTGCAGCATTAAGCTTAATCTTGGTACTTTGCAAATTATCTTCAATTACTAATTCACCGCCCTCATAATCCATAGGATCGCTTAAAAATAAAGTCGCAGATAAATCAGTACGCACCCATAAACCAGATTTAGCCGTACGCACTGCATTATCTATATGATTACCAAAATAATTTTGTTCATCAGTATAACGGTTAAACATTGGCGGGAATATTTTTTTAGGTAAAGCACTACTGAAAAATAAAGCATTTTTACCTAAAGCCGCTAAAATAATTTCACGTGCTTTAACTGCATATACATCTTGCTCATCTAATTGCTGATTATGCTTTACTTGCTCAGACTGTTGACCTGCAGTACTTTTACCACAAAGCCATGAGGCATGCTGCAAAATTTGCTGTACTTGGCTTAATTCATCAAGATTTAAAACATTTGGTATATGCATTAACATTTAATTATCCTAAAATTTAGCCGATAGTGTAACTTGAAAAGCCCTGCTAGTACCAGCTACTGCATGACCTGAATATACACTTTCATAATACTTTTTATTCATTAAATTAAATATATTAGCCTTGATAGAGTAATTTTTCAAACTATATTCTGCCATTGCGTCCACTCTATTATAACTTGGTACATAATTTGTATTAGTAGCATTACCATATCTTTTGCCTACACCTTCAATGCCCGCACCTAATTTAAAATTAGGCATTAATTTATATGTACTCCATAAGCTATAAGTATATTTTGGTGTATTAATTGGTATCATACCTTTAGTATTAGCTTGCTGGCCACTAGCTTCATCAATTTTCCCCCGCATTAAAGCAGTGGAAGCAAATATATCCCATTTATCAGTAATACGTCCATTAGCTTCTAATTCTATACCATTAGTATGTCTTTTACCGGATAATAAAGCAATATCAGGAGTGGCTAAATCGGTATTACGTTCATTAGTTTTTTCAGTTCTAAAAAGAGCCGCTCTTAAGGATAACTTTTTATTTAAAACCTCCCATTTAGTGCCAAGTTCTATATTACGGCTTTTCTCTGGAGGAGTATTTTTTGTTCTATCATCTAGTTGATAAAGCTCGGCCGATGTATTAAAGGAAGTACCATAAGCTAAGTAATTAGTATTATTTTCACTCGGCTGATAAATTAATCCGCCCTTATAGCTCCAAACATTATCCCCTCTTGATAAATTTCCTTGTGGCATTGGTCGCTTATAATCTGCGTCAGTAGTGTCAAAACGAGTGCCTAATAAAACTTTAAATTTTGGAGTTAAGCTAATAGTATCTTGTAAATATATGCCAAGGCTATCGCCTTTATAGCTGTTAAAAGCTGTTTTACTAAAAGTGTTCATAAAATTAGCTGGTAAATTTACAGTCGCAGTATTTCCAATATTTGTCTGCGGATTACTGATTGAGCTTGTATTACTCCATCTCTCGGCTTTTTCATGCGTATATTCAGTTCCTATTAATACTGCATGTTCAATATTCTTAGTATTAAATTTAGTATTAAAATCGCTTTGTAAAGTAAAGGTTTTTTCACTCCCGCCCCTAGCTTGGCGCTGACGATTGATTAAAGTATTATCATTAATTGCAATAGGATTTCCAACAATTCTAGGTGCTATTGCATATAAATCCCTATCATAATCTGCAGCACGAATACTCGTTCTTAAATTACTGCCGTTATCAAATGCATAGGTATGAATTGCTGTCGCTATTTTAGTAGTATTTTGTTCTTTATCTGTTGGTAAACCATAAAATCTGCTAGTAGGAACATTAATAGGAGTACCATTAAAATATGGCACACCATAATCTGGTGTATTATTTTCTTTGAGTAAATAATAGGCTAATGTTAATTCGCTTTTAGTACCAATCCCAAAACTAACGGTAGGTGCGATACCAAAGCGTTTTTGTTCTACACCGTCTCTAAAGCTATCTGTTTTCGTATTCATAGCATTAAATCTTACAGAAGTATTATCAGCAATATTTTGATTTAAATCTATAGTTTGTCTTAAATAATTATCACTGCCAAAAGTAGCATTAGCTTCATAACGTGATTTTAATTTAGGGGTTTTGCTTACTTGATTAATTAACCCGCCTGTTGAGCCTCTGCCAAATAGCATAGAACTTGAACCTTTTAATACGTCAATTTGACTTAAATTGAAAGTTTCTCGATTATATTGTGCTATATCACGCATACCGTCTAAATATAAATCGCCTACAGCTGAATAACCGCGAATAGTAATATTATCACCAATCCTACCGCCTTCACCTGCATTAAAAGTAAGACCTGCAACATTACGCAAGGCTTCTTTCATAGTATAGGCGTTT
>Ga0247816_10000875_pt1 | contig 15679 bp, 10 predicted proteins | sample UWRJL209509C1_FD_179930 | JGI IMG/M metagenome (GOLD analysis project Ga0247816, IMG submission 179930) | Plant litter microbial communities from Arlington Agricultural Research Station in Wisconsin, United States - UWRJ-L209-509C-1 | ecosystem: Environmental > Terrestrial > Plant litter >...
CCCGATCCTGGGTGCGCAACGGTGACCGGTGGACTGTGATTGGCGTGGACCGCAATGGATCCATCGAGGTGCGGCGGCACGGTCGCCGGTGGGGGAGCGCGGTGCTGCTTCCCGCCGAGTACGCCAAGCGCCACGTTGAACTCGGATACGCGGTCACTTCCCACCGTGCGCAGGGCATGACCACTGATACCGCTCACGTCGTCGTCGCGCCTGGTATGACTCGGGAGAACCTGTACGTCGCTATGACGCGCGGGCGCGATTCGAACATCGCCTACGTCGCCATGGATCACCCGGATGTCGCCCACATCGGGCCCCGTCCCGGTGACGACCCGGATGCGACTGCCCGAGGCATCCTTTACGGCGTCCTGCAACATGTCGGCGCCGAGCTCTCCGCGCACGAGACGCTCAGGGCCGAACAGAATCTGTGGGCCTCGACCGCTCAGATCGCGGCCGAGTACGAGACCATTGCGTCCGCCGCTCAGCATGATCGCTGGGTATCCGCGATTCGGCAGAGCGGGCTTTCGAATGATCAGGCCGAAAGGGTCATAGATTCGGATGCTTTCGGTGCGTTGACCGCGGAACTCCGGCGAGCCGAGGCCCACCATTTCGACGTCGAACAGCTGCTGCCGCGCGTCGTCGCAGCCCGCGGCTTCGAGGACGCCCAGGACATCGCGGCCATCATTCAAGGCAGGATCGCGTCGTCGGTCGCCCAGCGCGCTAGCGGCGGCAGCTCACGCCAGGCCGCGCGTCTGATTGTTGGCCTTATCCCGAAGGCGATCGGGCCGATGGAACCCGAGATGCGGCAAGCACTCGACGAGCGAAGCCGGCTGCTAGAGCAGCGAGCAACTGCGGAGCTGGATGCGGCCTTGCTGGCGGGCGAGTCGTGGACTCGCGCCCTCGGAGCTGAACCCCGCGGATCCGCCGCCAAGGCGTGGAGAAGACACGCTAGTACAGCCGCGGCCTACCGAGACCGATACGGCATCGTCAATGGCCTCGCACCGGGGCCAACGCCCGTGTCAACGGCGCAGCGCCTCGATGCCGGACGCGCTCGCACCGCGCTCGACGCTGCGCAACGGCTGGCCAGCGACGGCCGCGCGGACGCAGCGCCGGAAATGACTGCCGCGCCAGGGGTTCCCTCCGGCATCCGTCAGTTCTAATATTTCCACTAGGCAATCCCTAAACCGCGCCGTTGCTTGTCGCGATGGCATGACTCTCGTCCTTCACCTTCTTGTTGCCGAACAACTGGAGGGCCGTCGTATGTTCGGAATCATCTGGGGCCTGACCGCCCGCGCTCACTACTCCGTCCGTCGGTTCATGCCGACGAACATTGCGCTCGATGCACTCCACACTCGCCGTGGTCTCAAGTGGGGTGTGCCGGCCATGCTGATCGCGGTGCCGTACATATTCGCCGCGATGCTCAGCGCCGGGCTGGTAGAAGCCGGCGGCTCCGGTTGGCTGAACCTGCTCACGGTGCTGTTCGTGTGGAACGCGCTGAAGTTCATCATCGCCGGGCCAGCCACGCTCATCCGCCTGGCGTCCGTCCGAAGTCGCGAAGCTCGCGCACGTCGCTCGGTCGCAGCGGTTCAGCAGATTCAGCCTGTGGAAGACCCGGAGCGCTCGCTCGCACACCGCTAATCCACTCGCATTCCCGCTGATCGACGGATAGATCAAGCGGTTCGGGTCGTGCAGCGCACCTCCTTTTCACGGCAGGCTTGTCTCACACAAGTCCACTGGCAGGAGGATTCACATGACGATCCCGCAGGAGCAGTTCGACGATCTACTCAGCCGCGCCGCGCTCGCAGCCCTTTTCTACTATCCAGAGATCGTGGTCGACGACGAGGACTACAGAATCCAGAATGACGTCGACTATTGCATGGAGCCAATCTTCGGCCTCGCAGTGGAAGCTGACGATCGACTTCGCCTTGCTGTCCGGCGCACGATTGCCGACCCGACGGCGCATCGCGCTGAGCTGATCGCATTAGTGATCGAGCTGGCGCCGCCGCCGATTGAGTAGCGCTGATCATGAGCGAACCGAGTGACGAAGTTTCTCCCTCCCACGACGAGAAGGCGAGCCGGCCGCAGGGACCAGATGATGCGCGTCGGCTGCGGAAGCGGAAGTACAACCGTCGCTATCGCGAAAGGCACCCGGAACAGAACGCTGCAATTCGACGTAGATGGGTGGAAGCCAACCGTGACCGAATTAGAGAATCGAATCGTCGATGGCGGGCCGAGAACATCGAGCGCGCCCGTCAGCTGAATCGCGATGCGGCGCATCGCGCGGTTCTGCGCCGCCAAAGGGACGCGGAGCAGTGCACGCGTGGGAGAGAACGTGTGAGGCAATGGCGAAAGAATCATCTGGACGAGGTGCGCAGTTATCACGCGCAATGGGCCGCGCAGAATAGGGAGAAGATCCGCGAGTACTCCGCACGCTATTACGAGTCCCACCGAGACGAGGTGAACGCGAGATCTGCTGCGCGTCGCGATGCGAATCCCGAACGCGCTAAGCAGTGGCGCAAAGCATGGGCGGAGCGAAACAAAGATCGCCTGGCCGATCTCCAGCGGCAACGCCGTAAGAACCCAGATGTCTATCAGGCGCAGCTTGAAGCAAACGCTGCGGCCCGACGTCTAAAGCGCCGGCTGCAAAACGCCGGTCTTCCGCCGAAACAACTCCACCCGGTAACGGCAGCGGAGCGGCGAGCTCACGAGCAGGCCGCCGACACGTATTTCAAAGATCCAACATTGGCCGAACACGTCCGTCAGTGTGCTGTGTTCACGGAAAGCCTCACCGCCCATTTGCGAGTTCACGAATCGCAAATGCGGGAGTTCGCAGCTGCCTACGTTGCCTCCAGATCGCGGCTGGGCCTACGACCAGTCGACGTGGACGATGTGATGTACTCCCGGGCAGTTGAGGTAGTTCTCGCGGATCTGCAACGGACGGAACTCTTGTCTAGCCGCGACATCGCCGGGGCAATACGGAGTTCGCGGGCGGTATTGCGGCGGGAGCAGCGCCAGTGGCAATTTGACCTGCTCCTTCGAACCGTCGTCGCGCATGCAAACATACAGCGCGATCGGCTCGAGCTTGACGTTGAGATTGAGAACCGGGCTCGAGTGCGGCGCGGCCTCCCGCAAGTTCAGTCCGACGCCCTTCTTGTACAGCTCGCGTTGAAGGAAGTCGTCGAACGCGTACCGACGAATCGACTCACCGTTTCAAGTATCCGAGTCGTTTGCCGCGCCGCGAAGGCTCGACTAGCGCCCCCGCTCGATAACCATTCGAAAGGCGCCAGCCTGATGGCGGCTAAGGCAGCGACTAAGACTCTGCCGTGACAAGCGGATCAAGCTTGGCTCGATTGCAGTTGGTGGCGTCGCTGGTGTGGCCTAACTTGATCCTGCATGGCCGGATGCTTCGTCACGACGAGGAGCAACCTTGGGAACAAGTAAGAGATACGCCGCACACTACGACCGGAGGATGAACGACAAGATCCTCGAAGGCGTCATGGCAAGTAGAGTGCCGACCAGCCTCACGAAGGAAGAGCTTGAGCTCGACGAACAACCTCTCACCCGCACGCCATCGCCGCAGCCGGTGACTGCTTGGGTCCGGTATGGCGAGACAGCTGTCAAGGTTGACGGCCTGCTTGTTGCCTGGACGCCGCGCGCTGTCGCCGTCCGCTGGGAGACTCCGGGCGGTGAGCACCGAGCATGGTTATGGTCTTCAGCCACTCGCCCTCGTTGAATATCAAATCGAGCGCCGTCCGATCGTGTCCGAAAGCGCCAATTAGCGATCCCGGCTACTGCGATTTCTCCAGTTTGTTCTCGGCTCAGCACGACCGGGCAAGGGCGGTCAATCATAGGTGTACGTGAGATCCCTCAATGGAATTGAAGTGTCGTAGTCAGGCCATGGGCCGTTTTTCGTTCTGCCGCGTTCGGCGATCAAGTGCAGATTCTTGCGCGCGCGGGACCCGATGACGTACATGAGCTTCTTTGCGCTATTGAGCTGTTCGGTGTCGTTGAAGTGCGGAACCATGCCCTCCAGCAGTGCGAACGCGATGACCGTATCGTATTCCGCGCCCTTGATGCCATGAATGGTCGAGACGGTGATGCCCGTCCTTGGACGGAACACCCGTCGAAACGTCGCGATGTCGCTTACAAACGGAGCTCCCTCAGAAACAAGGCGTTGGACTCGTTCACGCGAGCTCGCGAAAAATGATTGATGGTGCTCCCGAAGTGCCGGGTATTGCGCGTAGTCAATTTTCAAGGATTCGAAAAGTATCTGGTAATACGAAGCGAGGTAATCGAGTCCGTCCTGCTCGGGAGGCGCGATCGAATTGGACTCTCGAAGCAGTAGGCGGGGCGTAAGCAAGTTGGTTTCTACGCCAGCGTGCAATAGGTCATTGATAATTTCTCTCGCCCACCTCAAGCGAAGAGCGAACATACGAGGTTCGGCTTCCGTCAACGCCAGCTTTGCAAGTTTGTACCAAAAGTTATCGATATCGCGTGAGAAAGGAACAAGTCCAGGCCCGTCGAATTCGTACTCAGGCATCAAAGCGACCAGTTTTCTTGTCATATGTGCGAGGTGAATCCACCACGGAGCTACGACGCAAATCTGGTTGGGGGAAATGCCTACGACGTCAACATTGTGTTTGATGAGGCGTGCAATTTCTGTTTCCAAGCCGTCTCTGTTTGTGGTTTTGTCGAAAGTTATCGCGCTGGCATATGAGGCTTGGTCCGAAGCAGCTTCAATCAGCGTGCCATGAACGTTGTAGTTGCCGAAATAGTCGACTATTCGCCCGGAGGATCTGTAGTTGAGTGAGAGCTCCATTTCCTTCACCGGTTGACAAACAATTGATCGAAAATCGTCGGGTGAGATTGCGTACCCACCCAAGGAGGCAAAAATTGCCTGGTTGGGATCCCCAACGATCAGCGTGCGTGTGGAACCTGCGCCGGCTCGGATTATTGATCCGAGGATTGAATACTGAACTTGTTTAGTGTCCTGATATTCGTCGATCGCGATGAATGAAAATAGTCGCGCAAGCACTTGGCTGATAAAGGAATTGTCCCTGATGAGCTCGAACGCATACTTCAGGATGTGCTCGAAATCGATTCGGCGAGATGCCTGCATTTCGTCAAAATAGTCTTGGAGGATTTGCCGTACACCGGATAATTTGGTTGGCGTCCGACAGCCCAATTCCATTGTCGAGTCCGTGAAGTAGTAGTCACAGTCGAAGGTTTTGATAGCTGGATTTCGATGCTCGGCGCACAATCGAGTGAGGATCAGTTCTGTTTCGTGCGAATTGATCACGTGGAATCCGTGCTTCAACGCGGGATGATAAATGCCGTATGGCTTGATTATCCATTCCAGACAGAACGCGTGGATAGTCCCGATCCAGAGCTGAGCTGTGTCTACACCCAGTGCCGAGATGCGTTCTTCGATTTCGTCCGCTGCACGGTGTGTGTAGGTGATCGCTGCCACGAACTTGCGATGAGAATCGATCTTCTCCAGTTCGCTCGCGACCTTGTAGGTGAGCGTCCGAGTTTTACCACTACCTGGGCACGCCGTCAGGAAGACGTTCCCGGGTTCAGCTATGGCATTCTCCTGCTCCGCATTGAGTGAGCCGCGTTCCCAGATAGACATTGTTAGTAGCGCGCCAGGACGTCGTTTATGCGATCTGTTGGGAACGCTGTCATGAACTCCGCCCTTATCTGTACGAAGGACACTTCTCCTTTGCGATATTCGACTAGTCGCTCAATAAACGGGTCTCTATGCGTTGCCGACGTAATCGTTGCGGCTTCATCTAGCGCAATCCGATAGGCGAGTATGTTGAACCAGGTCTCGCTGCTGATGACGGGGTGCGCAAAGCGAAGCGCGTCCAAGAGGTAGCCCGGTACCACGGCATTGTGGTCGATCTTGCCGGCCAGCAGGATCGCAAACCAGCCCTTTCCCGCTGATTTCGCCATTGTCAAGATTCGGCGCCCGTATCGATAGCTGTCCCCGGATTCCAGAGATAATTTGGCCGTCGCGCGTGTTTGGAGATCGGTGTATACCTCGTCGATGACGCCCACGGCGGCCGATGCATTTCCGGCTGCTACGAAGTCGACCTCAAACGTGTGTTCCGCGTAGAACGTTGAAACCCACGGATTGCCGGACGCGAAGCCGTCAAGTCGAACCTTTCTAGCCGCTCCCGATTTCTGTGAGGCGAGAGCGCGTTTCTTGTACCTTGCAGCCGCCTCGTCATCTGTTGGATCAACTGTTATGTCGGAGAACGCAGCGTCTAGGTCTGTGACAACGCTACATTTCTTGCGGATGCGTTCGTCGTCGAACAACAGTGCAACGTTCTCAAATCCAGTGCTGCGGATATTCACAAGACTGACACCGAGTTCGTCCAGCCCCACTCCAAAGACTTTCCTTACCAGCACAGGAAACAAGATCTCCTCCGCGTCGCCCTCGACGAGTAACACGCTGCGCGCGAAAAGGAGATTGCTGCGTACCGCATCCAGGTATCGCTGAACGTGCCCGATCTGTAGAGAGTTCAACCCGCGCGCCGGTTGATATGCCTCACATCGGCCAGCATCGCGGCCCACGATGTTCATGCTTTCGACCTTGCTCACCTCAGAGATTTGCGTCGAATGCGTTGAATAGATTATCTGGGTATCCGCATAGTTCAGCCGATCGAACAACGTTTTCTGGATGTGGGTATGGATATGTGCTTCCGGTTCTTCAATGAGGAGGAAATTCGCAACAGCCTGCTTAGCCCTCTGATATTTGAACTCGAGCAGTTTGAGCGTCAGGTAAATCAGATTGGCGCCTCCGAGGCTGAGCTCGTGAATACCGCCTTCATACTCTTCGCCGTCTTCGCCCACGAAGAGCTTTAGGGACTGAAAGAGGTGGTCGGCATCATCGGGCACATCCGACTTGATCTTGAGGGACGACGGCGAATAGGCCTCGCCGACCGCATCCTTGATCGTTTGTTTGATGTCGCCTGTGACCTCTTCGACGTCTGGCCATTCTTCGATCGACTTATTAAGGTCAAGGACCTTCGCAGCAATCGCCTTGAAGCCGTCGACGTCAATTTCGCCGCTTTTGCTCCTCAAGAGGCTTCTTAGTGGATTGGCGCGATTGTTCTGGAAGTCCTGAACAACGTCGCGAAGCGCTTGAATGAAAGAGAACGATACCTCTCTAGCGACGGACAACTGTTTCGGAAGCATTGCTCCGATCTCAGGGAAGTCGGTCTCGTCACTGAAGATGGCGTTCTCGAAGTCACCGACGATGGCGGAATAGACGTCGGTGTCAGTGAGGTCTGCAGTGCTGCGACCGGTAAATATTGTTTCGTAATCGTCGGTTGTGAGCGGGTCCAGAATGGAGCGCATTGCTCGCTCGTCGCCGTCGGCGATGGCAGCCAGCTGCACTCGGATTTCTTTTCGAGGCCGAAATATGAGATTGAAGGTCGCGGTATCGACCGGATCTTGATTCACATTGCCCGACCCGTGAATGAACAACGCTTGAACTGATTCGTCCATAGTTATTTCCGCGAACTCGGCGCTGATAACGATCCAATGGCCTTTCCAACTGCCCAAGCCGCGATGAAAATCGCCGTCACTCAGTCGGTACGCTGCGGCCAACATGTTCTCGTCCAGGAGCAGCCGAATCGCGCGAAAAAGGTTTGTTTTGCCTGTTCCGTTTTCGCCAATAACTGTGTTCACGCCGGCGTTGAACTGAAATTGGGTGCTTGCGAAGTTTCGGTAATTGACAAGGCTCAGCTTCGAGATGTGCATGGTCACGGCTTTCTGACGGCGGACGCTGATTGCTGCATAGGCGAATATGCGTGATTGGCGTAGCGATCGCGACGTCTTCCCCCAAGTTGTTTAAGTATGACATGTGCTCAAAATTTAACTGGGCGGGCTCCGCGAAATGGAGCAGCAGAGAGCAGTCCGATCTCCATGAGGCGCGTGGCAGATGCGAGGATCAGAGTATGAGCAGCGTCCACAGCCCACAGCTCGCCCAAGTGCTTCACGATGCACGCGAAGCAGTCAGCGGACAGATGAGCGCGTTTGAAGAGTCTGGCTTGAATTGGCAAGAGGAGTCAATTACGAGCCAGTTGCTGACAAATTGCTACCCAAGTGTCCGGTTTGCGACCTTTACAAGGACGGAAGAGGCGGCCACTGGAAGCGACTGGCTTTGGTGGTGGATTGACGATGAAGGCGAAGCATTCGGAATGCTCGTACAAGCCAAGCGGCTTCATCATCCGTGGAGGATCGACTTCAACTACGACGGAGGGCGGCAGCGACACAACCTCTTCGAGACGGCCGAAGCGCTGAACGTCCCACCTATGTACACCCTGTACCTAGGAACTGCGGCGTTCCGAGAGGGCGTCTTCTGTCGCGTCAAGCCGCCTCGTGTTTGTGACTACTGCGACGCTGCCGCCGTTTCTATAGTGCCGGCACTGCTCACAGATGCGGGTGGCGGCAGCCAGCGGGACTCGATGTCATTCGCTATCCAAAATTCCTCGCCTCTTGAATGGCTGCCTGACTCGACGAAGCCCGTATTTACCTGGGACGCGAACTTCGATCTCCTTGACGAGGATCTTAAGTCTTGGATCGTAACGCCTCAGCACGGCGCCCGCGGCATCGCAAGGCGTGTGTTTGATCGAGTAGTCCGGGTCCGCGCTGGATCTTTATCGCACGGGCAAGCCGAGCTTGCCACGGCGCGCGGAACTCGAGAGATCTTTCCTACATTGCCCTTGGATTTCGGTCATTTCGCGGAGCCTTACCACCATCACATCTTGCGTGGCCTTCGAACGGAGGCACCCGACTACGTGCTCGACATCGTGAACGGCTTCGCCGTCGAGACACCTCCTCACTCGGGATTGGCTGGCATCGCCGTAGTGCGATGCTGAACTCGACGGTTTCACGTTCCTCAGGTCGTCATAAGCCAGACCGATGTAATAAGGCCCAACTCTGAGGCTAAGGAAGGTGTTGCGCTTTGGAATTTGACCGAAAATCGCCGGGCGCACCGATCCACAATTCGGCTCATATTGTGGTCGGACCTCGAGGATTTTCCATTCTGCAACAAGCTCTAAGGCGGGTGCCCTAGTGCGGATTCGCTGCGCACAAGTTGAGCTGCGTCTGCTCTATTCGATCGCGTCAGATTCGCACCAATGTGGTCGCAGGATCGATGCCCGCGTCGAGTAACAGCGGGCCAACAGTTAGCGCCATCGTCGATCCTTCAGTTCTGAATCTCGCCGCCTAATGCTCAGCGGCGAGCTGCCCGCGCATGATCTCCACAATATTGTCGCGGTAGCGCGGCCTTACGCGATGGCGAGTTCCGGCCTTTATCTCCTTGACGAGCTTCTCGATCGACTCGGCGTGATGAAAACCGCCGCCCGCGGCGAAGTAGGCGCGCAGCCAGACGCCTACGTCGATCGGATACCCCTCGGCGGTGAACGCGCGAACGTCGTGAATCAGCCCGTCGTGTACAGATTCAATAAAGTCCTTGGTCATCGCGTAAATAAGAAGTCAGGAGTCGACGTTGGTCCGCTGTCTGGCGTGGCAAGGCGCGGCGCGGGGGCGAATGTCCACCCGCGCCGATATCGTTTAGATGCCCAATCACTTCGTAATTTGTCCGCGCATTGATGCGCGAAGGAGAGCACACCCGTATGGCGAAATCACTACTCGAGCAACTGCCCAGCATCGTCGCTGCGGGCAAGCGGCAGGCTGCGCAGATCCTCGAGCAGTTGGAGGGTCAGAATCGCGTTAGCCTGCAGACCCGGGAGCTCGTCATCCCTTCGAAGGACCGTATTGGCTTCAACCTTTGGGGCGATAAGGCTGACGAAGAGACTGAGACCGCGCCGAACCGCCTGATCTACGGTGACAACCTGCTTGCGATCGCTGCGCTGCTCGCGGGTGACGAGGACAACCCAAGCCTGCGGGGCAAGGTCGACCTTATCTACATCGACCCGCCGTTTGACTCGAAGGCGGACTACCGCACTAAGATCACCCTGCCCGGCGTAACGATCGACCAGAAGCCGACTGTGCTCGAGCAATTCGCCTACTCGGACACATGGTCCGATGGGACCGCGTCGTACCTTGCAATGATCACGCCGCGCCTGATCTTGATGCGGGATCTGCTTGCCCCAAGCGGCTCGATCTATGTTCACCTCGACTGGCATGTAGGGCACTACGTGAAGCTTGTCCTCGACGAGGTGTTTGGCAAGGACAATTTCTTGAACGAGATTATTTGGCAAAGAACAGGTGCCCACAATGACGCGGGACGCTTCGGGATTGTTCACGACCACGTCATGTTCTATCGAAAGGGTGCGCCTCACCATTTCAAGCCGGTTTACGTGGCCCACTCTGAGGACCACGTTCGGTCGCGTTTCAACCAGGCGGACGAGGAGACGGGTCGGCGGTTCTTTGCCGGTCCAATAACCGCGCCCGGAGGTGGACCAGCGCGCGAATTCCGAGGGGTTCTATTGTCGCCGCCTAGTGGGCGCCACTGGAGCTATACGCAAGAGAACATCGACGAGTTGGAGAGCAAGAATTTCATTTACTATTCATCGACTGGCACGCCGTACCTAAAGCAATACATGGATGAATATCTGGAAAAAGGGAGACGAGTTCAGTCTGTGTGGACGGACCTCCTGCCCCCAAAGACTGGACCGGAGGTTCTGAATTATGCAACTCAGAAGCCCGAGAAGCTCCTCGAGCGGATCATTGAGGCCTCTGCGCCAGAAGGCGGACTGGTCGCGGATTTCTTCGTCGGTTCCGGGACGACAGCGGCTGTAGCAGAAAAGTTGGGGCGTCGATGGATCGTGAGCGATCTCGGCAAGCCATCAACGATGATCACTCGCAAGCGGCTCATCGACCAAGAAGCGAAGCCGTTCCTTTACCAAGCGATCGGTGACTACCAAGTCGAGCAGGCTCGCTCGACGCTGGGTCGCAGCTTCCGCGTCGGGGACCTGTCCAAGGTGGTACTCGACGTCTATGGAGCGTTGCCGCTCCCTCCGGAGGAGAACGTCAACGGCAGTCTGGGGCGGCTTCCAGGCACCAAGAGTTTGGTCATGGTTGATAGTCCCGCCCGCCTCACGACCATTTCGACCTTGCGCCGCGCGCAGGGCTTCCGTGACGTCAAGATGGGTGGCTTCGACAAAGTCATCGTCCTCGGTTGGAACTTCGCCGCCGGCATAGGGCAGGACATCGCGGACCTCAACGACGACAAGCTCGAAGTGCTGGTGATCCCACCGGATCTCCTAGACCGCCTTAAGAAGAAGGGCGCCGACAAGCTCGCATCCGAAGTCCGGTTCTCGAGCCTCCAATACCTTCAGGCGGAAGTTAACGCGCGAACGCAAGGCGGTGACGGCGAGTCCCTAACGGTGAGCCTGCAAAACTACATACTGCTTTCGCCGGACGCGATCAACCTCGACGAGAAGAACCGAGCAGCGCTCCAGAACGTCACAAACACCGAACCACTCGCTCTCATCGAATACTGGGCGGTCGATCCGGACTACGACGGTCAAGTGTTCCGTTCCGTGTGGCAGGACTATAGGGGCAACACTGACAACGACGCCGATCCGCTGCGCGTCGTGACCACGGCGACGCTCGAACTCGCGAGGCGCGAGAGCCCTCGCACCGTCTGCATCCGCGCCGTGGACGTGTTCGGCTTCGAGTCTGAGGTCGTCATTCCGAATGTCGAGGTGACGGCATGAGCGGGTTTGCTGACTTCCCTCTCGCCAAAGGGCTGAACACACTGCTCTCGCCTCAGATTCCCGATCTCGTCGCGGGCCACGGCGCTCCGATCCTCGAGCAAGTCACGCCGGTGACAGCGGAGCTGCTTCGCTACTGGTTCGAGCAGGACTACTGCGACACCCGCTTCCTGAACTTCCACGAGGGACAGCGCCAGGCGATCCTGAACATCATCTATGCACATGAAGTACTGGGCACCACGCGGCTCCGCGATCTCTATGAAGCGGTCGCGGGGGAGTACCTGCTCCAGGGCGGTGTGCTTGGCGAGGTTACCCGTCAGCGCCACGACTATCCGAAATACGCCGCGAAGATGGCGACAGGTACAGGCAAGACTTGGGTGCTCAACGCCCTTCTGCTCTGGCAGCGCCTCAACAGCGCCGCCAGCCCCAGCGATCCGCGCTTCTCAAGCAACTTCCTGCTCGTCGCGCCCGGTCTCATTGTCTACGAACGCCTCCTTGACTCTTTCATGGGCAAGGAACGAAGCGGCGAGCGCGACTTCACCACCAGCGACATCTACTCGCAGCGCGATCTATTCGTGCCCGAGAATTACCGCACCAAGGTGTTCGCCTTTTTGCAGTCCTCCATCGTCACCAAGGCTGAGATCGGGCGCAGGGTAACGGGCTCCGGCATCATCGCCATTACCAATTGGCACCTTCTCGCAGGCCAAGAGGATCCTGACTTCCTCGACGATGAGGACGGTGTAGACGCACCCGGCGCGGAGATCAGCGCCAAGGACGCCGTACAGAGCATCTTCCCGCTCACCCCCGGCACCTCGACCGGCAATGCGCTCGATACGCTCGACCGACGCTTCGCCCGAGGTGGACCGCTCGAAGCGCTCAAGGGTCTGCCGAGCCTCGTTGTGTTCAACGACGAAGCGCACCACATTCACGAGGTGAAGAAGTCCGAAGAAGTCACGGACGTCGAATGGCAGAAGAGCCTCACGGAGATCGCCTCGACCAAGGGCAAGCGCTTCATGCAGTTCGACTTCTCCGCCACCCCGTACAACGAGGTCGGGTCAGGTCGGAGCAAGAACAAGGCTTACTTCCCCCATATCGTCGTGGACTTCGATCTCACTTCGGCTATGAAGGCCGGCCTGGTGAAGGCGCTGGCCCTCGACAAGCGCAAAGAAGTGGCCGCGCTGCCGCTCGACTTCCGAGCGGAGCGTGATGAGCAGAACGGTGTCACGGGCCTTTCGAATGGTCAACGTGTCATGCTGCGCGCTGGTTTGCGCAAGCTTCAGATCCTTGAAGAACAGTTCAAGGACGTCGACTCGGATAAGCACCCGAAGCTCCTGATCATTTGTGAGGACACGACTGTGTCACCGCACGTCGAGGAGTTTTTGAAAACCACCGGCCTATCGGAGGGCGACATTCTTCGGGTCGACTCGGGGCGCAAAGCCGAGCTGGGCGCGAAGGACTGGGAGCCCGTCCGAGAGAAGCTTTTCGACGTTGACAAGCACAAACAGCCGAAGGTGATCATCTCGGTGCTCATGCTCCGCGAGGGCTTTGACGTCAACAACATCTGCGTTATTGTGCCCCTGCGTTCCTCACAGGCTTCGATCCTGCTGGAACAGACGATCGGGCGCGGCTTGCGCCTCATGTGGCGCGGCAATGATGCCATCGACGAGCTCAAGTCTGATACGCGCGAACGCATCGCGAAGCGCATGGAGCCGAACAACTATTTCGACGTACTCTTCGTCGTCGAACACCCGGCGTTCTCGGACTTCTACGACGACCTGCTCAATGGTGGTCTGGCCGTCGAAGTTAGCGAAGACGGCGAGACCAGCACCTCAGCGACGGGCGACCTCGAGTTCGTCGACTTGCGTTCGGGCTACCAGGCATACGACTTCGAGATCCCCATCATCATCCGCGACGCGGACGAGGAGCTGCGCGAGCCAAGCATCAATCCGCTGATTCTTCCCATCAGTCGCTTCCCTGTCGACCTCATTCTCAAGCAGGTCGGCAAGGGGGATCGCTTCGTCTCAGAAGATCAACAGACCGGCGCGCAGTTCGGCGATTACCGTGTCGATGGCGGCGTACTCACTGCCACCGGATACAACGACTACCTGTCGCGGATGACCACTCGCGTTACTGAAGCGCTCGGCCGGAACATGACGACATCGGCGAAGAAGTATCGGGAGATCAGTCAGTTCCCGATCCTCCACTCGTACCGACCGCTACTCGTCGGCTGGATGGACACCTACATTCGCAAACGCATGTTCGGCGACACCTTCGACCCGCTCGAAGGCGAGAACTGGCGCGTTCTTATGCTCGATGACGTCGCACACGAGTTGGCTGGCACTTTCGCCACCCTGCTGGTTGAGTTGCAGGAGAACCAAGAAGTCGACTCGGCGGTCGTGCAGTACCGCAAGCTCTCCGCCGTCGCGACGATTCCAGTCCGCGCAAGCTCGGCGGCCGAGGTCAACAAGTGCATCTACGAGCGGCTCCCGATCCCGACCAAGAGTGGTGGGCTCGAGCGACTGTTTATCCACTGGGCTGATGCGGACTCTGCGGTCGAGGCGCTGGCCAAGGTGCACGAGTACCGCCATGACTTCCTTCGCCGTCCCTATCTTAAGGCTGACGGCATGCCAGCTCAGTATTCGCCTGACTTCCTAGTGCGCACCGGCGACGACATCTACGTCGTGGAGACAAAGGCGCAATCCGCGCTGAGCGACGAGAACGTCAAGCGCAAGCAGCGCGCGGCTCTCGCCTGGTGTGAGCAGATCAACGAGCTCCCTATCGAGCAGCGCGATGGCCGCACCTGGCACTATGTTCTGTTGGGCGAGACGATCGTGAAGGACTGGAAGAGGAAGAACGCGCGGGCGAGCGAACTGCTCGACTATGCACGTCTGCGTCGCTCCAGCACCGCGCGGCAAGAGAAGCTGCTGTGATGTGCGGCGCAGGCGGCGGGAGCAAAAGAGCGAGTGCGCGATTAGGGCTGGATGTCTCGCTTTGATTCGTGAACAGAATCTTTGGTGCTCGAGCCTTGTGCGATGACGGTGTCGTGCACTCGACTGCGACCGAAATAGCTTCCTCCCCATCTTTCATCGGACTCTGCACTAGCACGCACGCGGCCGTCACCACCGGCGTGGGGGAGGCGGTCGGCGTTCGCCTTGGACGACCGATGAGCCTGACGGACCGACCGCAGGAGACAGTACCGCCCAAGAATTGTTCGCAAGTTGTCCGAGGGTCGGCATCATGTCGAACCGTGTGTGGGAAGCGGTTCGAATGGCCATCATTTACCCATCAAAAACCCATCAAAAACAACCGTGACCGACTCGACGTGACCGCGTACAATCGAAGCCAGCGAACCGCCCGGTTCCCTGTAAACATAAGGGAATCCGAGGGTTTTCGGAGACATTCGGCAAGGACCAAAAACAGGGCCTGCACCCTCCAGGGGGTCGCAGGTTCAAATCCTGTCAGTCGGATAAACGACAAACAGGAAACGCTCTCCTTCGGGGGCGTTTCGTCGTCAAGGCGAACACGAACGGGTCTGACGCAGCACGCTCCGCTATTTGCCTCGCTATGCAGTATTTGATCGCGAGCGTCTGTCGAGCGCGACGGTATTCACCGCAGGTGGCGAAGCTCAAATGCTGCTCTGATCCCGGGTTCTAGAACGGCATCTCCTCGTCATTGTCGGCGAGGGTGTTCCAGCTGTCGGTTGCGGGTTCCGTCGTGCCGGTTTCGTCGGGTTGGGGTGTTTCGACGAAGGCGGGGGAGAGGCGTTGGTATGGGGCGACGCGTCGGATGCGTCCGCAGGGGGAGATCCATTGTTTGTCCCCGCTGGGGAGTTTGATCATGGTCCAGCGGGTGTTGTGGATGAGCTGGTGGTCGCTGGGGCAGAGCAGTGCGGAGTTCGCCAGTGAGGTGTTGTGCGAGGTGGCCCATTCGTCGGGGTGGTGTCCGTGGGTGTGGTCGGCGGGGGTGGTGCACCAGGGGCCGGTGCA
>Ga0247816_10000876_pt1 | contig 15667 bp, 11 predicted proteins | sample UWRJL209509C1_FD_179930 | JGI IMG/M metagenome (GOLD analysis project Ga0247816, IMG submission 179930) | Plant litter microbial communities from Arlington Agricultural Research Station in Wisconsin, United States - UWRJ-L209-509C-1 | ecosystem: Environmental > Terrestrial > Plant litter >...
TAAAGATTTCGGCGAACACCGAGAGCAGGAAGATGGTTTCGATCATCACCACCACGGCAATCGGGCGAGCCAGGTGCGGCAGGGTCAGGTGCCAGAAGATCGCGATGGGACCGGCACCGTCCAGGCGAGCGGCTTCTTTTTGTTCCTGGTCGAGGGACTGCATGGCGGTCATTAGTAGCAGGATCGCAAAGGGCAGCCATTGCCAGGACACAATGATGATGATCGACAGCAGCGGGTAGTGGGCCAGCCAGTCCACCGGTTGCGCGCCGAACAGCCTCCATACGTAGGCGAGAATCCCCGACACCGGATGGAAAATCAGGTTCTTCCAGATCAACGCCCCGACGGTGGGCATGATGAAGAACGGAGAAATCAGGAGTACTCGCACCAGGCCGCGGCCGAAAAACTCGCTGGCTTCCAGCAGGGCGCTGATCAAAACGCCAAACACCACGCTGATCAGCAACACACTGCCTACCAGCAGCAACGTGTTGGTAGCGCCGGGCAGGAAGCCCGAGTCGGTGACGAAGTAGGCGAAGTTTTCAAGGCCGACGAATTGGTTTTCGCCGGGGTAAAGCAAGTTGTAGCGAATCAGGGAAAAGTACAGCGTCATGCCCAGCGGCACGATCATCCACAGCAGCAACAAGGCCACCGAGGGGCTGACGAGGAACCAGCCGGGGTTGATCAGGCGGCTTTTACGCACCTTCTCGGGGACAGCTGTTTGCACGTGGGCAGGGGTAGTATTCATGGTGATCAGAACCAGTGAGGTACATGCGGAGCGCGGGTCAATGTGGGAGCTGGCTTGCCTGCGATTGCATCAACCCGGTCTGACTGACAGACCGAGGCGCCCGCATCGCAGGCAAGCCAGCTCCCACATAAAGCATTTACGGTGGTGAGCCCGCCTTACTTGGGATAACCAGCCCGCTTCATTTCGCGCTCGGTAAAGGTCTGCGAATCCGCCAGGGCTTTGTCCACTGTCGAGCCGCCGGTCAGTGCGCTTGAGAAGAACTTGCCAACCTGGGTACCAATCGCCTGGAACTCAGGAATGGTCACCAACTGGATGCCCACATACGGCACCGGCTTGGCCGACGGATCTTTCGGGTCGGCGACTTTCAGCGACTCCAGCGTCACCTTGGCGAACGGTGCAGCCTTCATGTATTCGTCGCTGTAGGTCGACTTGCGGGTACCTGGCGGCACGTTGGCAATCCCGTCGGTCTTGGCGACCAGTTGGCTGTATTCCTTGGACGTGGCCCAGGTGGTGAATACCTTGGCGGCATCCTTGGCCTTGGAGCTGGCCGGGATCCCCAGGGACCAGGAGTACAACCACGAGGTGCCTTTCTCGGTTTTCTCGTGTGGAGCAAAGGTGAAGCCGACATGATCGGCAACCTTGCTCTGAGTCTTGTCGGTCACGAACGAACCGGCGACGCTGGCATCGACCCAGATCGCGCACTTGCCGCTGTTGAACAACGCCAGGTTTTCGTTGAAACCGTTGCTGGAGGCGCCCGGTGGGCCGGACTTCTTCATGTTGTCGACGTAGAAGGTGAGTGCATCTTTCCACTCGGGGCCGTTGAATTCCGGCTGCCATTTCTCATCGAACCAGCGCGCACCGTAACCGTTTGCCAGGGTGGTGATCAGCGCCATGTTCTCGCCCCAGCCAGCCTTGCCGCGCAGGCACAGGCCGTACTGTTCTTTGTTCTTGTCGGTGAGCTTCTCGGCAAACTCGCCGATCTGCGTCCAGGTCGGATGTTCAGGCATGGTCAGCCCGGCGTCCTTGAGCAGGTCGGTGCGGTAGTAGGTGATGGAGCTTTCGGCGTAGAACGGCAGGGCGTACAGCGAGCCTTTGACAGAAAGGCCATCACGTACGGAAGGGAAAACGTCGTCCAGGTCGTAGGAAGCAGGCAGATCCTTCATTGGTTCCAGCCAGCCCTTGGCACCCCAGAGTGCGGCTTCGTACATGCCAATGGTCAACACGTCGAACTGTCCGCCTTGGGTAGCGATGTCAGTGGTGAGGCGTTGGCGCAGCACGTTTTCTTCGAGTACCACCCAGTTCAGCTTGATATCCGGATGCTCGGTCTCGAAGGTTTTCGAGAGTTTTTGCATGCGGATCATGTCGCTGTTGTTAACGGTAGCAATGGTCAGGGTTTGTGCGCCAAGGCTGACGGCGCTGAGGGTCATGCAGCTAAAGGCAAGCAGTGCTTTTACTGTGAGGTTCATCGCGCACTCCATTTCTGCGCCCAGGGGCTACAGAAGGACAGTTATTGTTGTTGTGTCTCCCACGACAGCCGGGAGAGTGTGCGTTGATTACAGCCTTCAAATGGCTTGCTGACAAATCCTTGGGAGCACTTTTACTGATACTTTTTTGCACTCCATCGGAAAAGCGCTGAAACGGTTTACCAGGCGGGTAGGGTTTCCCGGGAACACGGTTCAATGTGGGAGCTGGCTTGCCTGCGATTCAGACACCTCGGTCCACCTGAAAAAACCGGATTAACATGTGGGAGCGGGCTTGCTCGCGAAGGCGGCGTGTCAGTCATGCATGTATCAACTGATCCACCGCCTTCGCGAGCAAGCCCGCTCCCACATTTGGACTGCATTTTTTCAGGTGGATCGAGGTGTCTGCATCGCAGCGATGCGGGGACCCGACAAGCCAGCTCCCACAGTAAAGCAGCCCTGCGTTTCGGTTTTCAGGCCAGGTTCTGCTCGGTCAGGCGCTGCACCGCCAAACGCCGGTAATGCGATGGCGTCATGCCCTTGAGCTGCTGGAACCGGCGGTTGAAGTTGGAAATGTTGTTGAAACCCGACTCAAAGCACACGTCGGTCACGGCTTTATCGCCATCGGCCAGCAGCTCGCAGGATTTGCTGATGCGCAGCCGATTGACGAATTCGATAAACGTACGACCCGTAGCTTGTTTAAACACGCGGGAGAAGTAGGTGGGCTTCATTCCGAGGTATTCGGCCACTTCTTCCAGGGATAATTCGCGCGCGTAGTGGGCAAAAATGTAGTCCACCGCCCGGTTCGTGCGGTCGATGCTGTGTTCATCAGTCAATTGCGGCGTGTTCACACCGGATAGCAATTGGTAATCCTCACAGGCGCTGAGCACTTCCATCAGGATAAAGAAGTGCCCCAGGCGCGCCATGCCCTGGGCGTCTTCGATGCGCTGCATGAGGGTCATGGCCTGGGCGATGGTCTTTTTGCAGCGAAATTCAATACCGTACTGCGCCCGTTCCAGCAGGGGGGCCAACGTCTTGAGTTCGGTAAATACCTGGCTGCCGCCCTCGAATAGCTCATCGGTGAAGTTCACCAGCATGTCGCGCTTGGGCACCACTTCGTCCTCGGCCACCTGGCTGATCCAGTTGTGGGGCAGGTTGGGGCCGGTGAGGAACAGGGTTTCGGGGTAGAAATTGCCGATGTAGTCGCCGATAAACACCTTGCCGGAGCTGGCGATGATCAGGTGCAGCTCGTATTCCTTGTGGAAATGCCAGCGCACCAATGGGCACGGGAAACCGTGTTGGCGATAGATGATGGACAGACCGTTGTGATCGTCCATCAACTCGTAGGAAGGGTCGGTGATTCTCGCTGCTCGGGTCATGCTGCAGTCGCTTTATTGTGGTCGCAAAAAGGATAATGCCCCCTTGCGCGCCACCTCGCCAGCGTCGCTTTTTTAAACGCTGCTTAAACGCTGCGGTTTTTCGCCTCGATCCACTGCGCCATGTACTGGGTACTTTTGTGCAGGTGATGGCGCAACATGCTGCCGGTGAAATTGTTGCGTCGGTGCTCGGTCAATTCGCCAAGGCATTGCTGGAGCCGCTGCACCAGCGCCGGGCCGTGTACGTCCTGGGCATAACGGCGAGCCAGCAATTGGCGGCCATTTTCCTGGGCCTCGGTCCAGCGTTGCGGGTCCTGATACAGGGCAACCGCCGCAGCAGCCAGCGCACTCGCGCTTTGTTCGATCACGCCGGGCCACGGCTGCCCGTCGCCCATGCCTTCGGCGCCAATCGGCGTGGTGACATTGGGTGTGCCGCACAGCATTGCGTCAGCCAGCTTGCCCTTGATGCCAGCGCCAAAACGCAGGGGCGCCAGGCAGATCCGTGCGCCAGTCATCACTTGCAGGGCGTCTTCGGCCCAATTCATTACGTGGAAACCCTGGGCGGGGTTGTGCAGTGCGGTGGCCTTGGGCGGCGTGTAAGCGCCATAAACATGCAGTTGGGCCCCCGGCAGTTGTTGGCGGATCAACGGCCAGACGCTGTTCTTCATCCACAACACAGCGTCCCAGTTCGGCGCGTGGCGGAAGTTGCCGATGCTCAGGAAGTGCGCCCGGTCTGCAAACGGGGCAAACGCGGCAGTGGGCGGCGTCATCATCAGCGGGCACCAGTGGAGCAGGGCGGCAGGCACCTTGAAGTGCTCGGTCAGCAAGCGGATCTCTACGTCGGAGATCATCAGGCTGATGTCGCAACGGTAAATCGCCGCGATCTCGCGCTTGGCCAAGTCGGTGTCGGCCATCAGTTGGAATTCTTCGTCCAGTGCCGGGGCGAACAGGCCGCTGAAATCATCAGCAGCCGGGTCGCGTTTCAGGCAATCCTTGAGGCGTTGCTGGCGCGCATCCCGCAGGCTTTGCAGGTCCGAGGTCTCCAGCACCCGCAAGGCGTCGGGGCAGTGTTTCTCCACGCGCCAGCCGAACTGTTCTTCCATCATGAAACGGTCGAACAGCACGATATCCGGCGCCAGCTCGGCAATAAACTCATCGAAGCTGCTGTTGTTCAGCTCGATGGCGCATTCGCGAATGCCCAGGGCGGGCAAGTCGGCCTTGTGTTCGCCTGTGGTCGCCGGGCTGCTGAAGGTGATGTCCCAGCCTTGGGCCAGGAAGCTCTCGAGGATCTGCATCATGTGCCCGCCGGCCGCCGAAGAGCGCGGTTCCGGCCAGACATAACCGATGACCAGGACTTTGGTGGCAGGATGGCTCATGAGCAACGTGTTCCTTGACGGGCTGGGTAAAGCGCGCAATTAAACCACAGCCCCCAAGTTCCGCGTTATGGGGTGATTTTCACCGGGGTTGGCAGGGTGACAAGGTTCACATAGCCGTCCCAGAACTTCTTCTGGTCCACGCCAAACACCACCTTGGCTTTTTGCGTGCCCACCGGAGCGCCTTTTTTGTAGCCCAGTGCCCGGCCGTAATCGGCGCCGAATGTGGCGTCTACATCCACCCACAGCTCGCGGGACTGCGTGACGATCTCCGGGCTCACCAGAAACAACGCCGGCAGGCTGTCCCAGGTAAAGCTGTGATACGACGGGTCCTTGTCGAACAGTGGCCCGAACTCGTGTTTATACAGGTCGGCAATCACGCCTTTCTTCGCGATTACCCGCTCGTACACCGATTTGTCGAAGGTGACTTTCTCACACACATCGTTGGGGAAAATCACGTGCTCGATGGGCGAGCGCAGCACGATTTTTGCCGCCTTCGGGTCGAACCACCAGTTGAACTCCGCCGCCGGCGTGGTATTGCCCGGGATCTCCAGGGCACCGCCCATGTACACGATGCGCTTGATCAGCGGCACGATGTCGGGGGCCGAGCGAATGGCCAGGGCGATATTGGTCAGCGGGCCGACTGCGAGGATCGTCACTTCATGGGGGTTGGCCCGCACGCTGTCGACGATAAATTGCGCGGCAGTTTCCTTGCGCAATTGCGTGTGGGTTGCCAGGCCGTCCGGTGGTGCGACCAGTTGCGAGGCGCTGGTAGGTCGAGGGTTTTTGAATGCCCCTGGCCAGCCGGAGCCGAACAGGGCTTTTTCCGCCTCGTAGGTGGCGTAGTCATGCAGCAGCGGGTAAGCGGCGCCGGAGTACACGCCGACTTGCTTCTCGACACCCATGCGCTCCACTGCCTTGAGTGCGTCCACCTGCTCCTGGTCGACCCAGGCGTTGCCGCTCACCAGGGTCATGCCCAGCAGGTCGATGCGTTTTTGCGCATGTAACTGGGCGAGCATGATAAAGGCCTGGCCGTCATCGTTGAGCACGTTGAAATCAGTGTCGAAGATGACTTTTTCCGCCGCCTGCAACGAACTGGCACACAGGCCGACAGCCACGATCAGGGCACAGCGTTTGATGAAACCTTGCATGGTGATTCACCCGAAAAAATTGTTGTTGTTAACGGTTCACCAGTTTCGCCGGCAAGGCGATCACCAGGAAGCTGCTGAGAATCAGGCAGCCAGCGAAAAACCACAAGGCCCCAGCGCTGCTGCCTGTGACGTCAATCGCAACCCCCATCAGCGAGTTGCTGACCAGGCCTGCGATGTTCGCCAGCGAGCAGGCCAGGGCAAAGCCGGTGGCTGCCGCGGTGCCTTTGAGAAAGGTCGCCGGCAGGCTGAAAAACACCGGCACTGCGCCGATGATCGCAGCCGAGGCAATCGCAAACAGGGCCACGGTGGCGACCACGTTATGGGTGAAAAACGTGCTGGTGGCCATGGCCGCCGCGCCGATGAAAAAAGGCACGATGATGTGCCAGCGGCGCTCGCGGTGTCTGTCGGAACTGGCGCCGATCAACAGCATGCCCAGCAATGCGGCGACGCTCGGCAGGGCGGTAAGAATGCCGATGTGGAAGGTATCGGTGATCCCGGCGTTGCGGATGAAGGTTGGCATCCAGAAGCCCATGGCGTAGGCGCTGAGCAGGATCGAGAAGTCGATACCGCCGAGCATCCACACCTTGAGATTGAAAAAGCCGTCACGGAAGCTGTGTTTGCTGCCGCAACCGTCGGCGTCATCCTTGCGCAGTTCGCTTTCCAGCAGGGCTTTTTCCTGTGGTGACAGCCATTTGGCTTCCTGGAACGTGTTGGGCAATGCCCAGAACGTCAGCACACCCAGCAGCACGCTGGGCACCGCCTCGATCAGGAACAGCCACTGCCAACCGCGCAGGCCGCCCATATGGTCGAAATGCCCCATGATCCAGCCGGACAGTGGGCCGCCAATCACGCTGGACAGCGGCAGGCCGATCATGAACAGGGCGATGATCCGCCCCCGGCGATGGGTCGGGAACCAGGTGGTCAGGTAATACAGCACGCCCGGCAGAAAACCGGCTTCGGCAGCGCCGAGCAGGAAACGCAGGATATAGAACTGGGTGGTGGAGGTGACGAGCATGGTGCAGGCCGAGAGCAGGCCCCAAGTGATCATGATGCGGGCGATCCAGATTTTCGCCCCGACCTTTTCCAGCACCAGGTTGCTTGGCACTTCAAAGATGATATAGCCAACAAAGAACAGGCCGGCACCGAGGCCAAACGCGGTTTCGCTGAACTGCAACTGGTCGAGCATTTGCAGTTTGGCAAAGCCGATGTTGATCCGGTCCAGGTAAGCGGCCAAATAGCAGAAGCACAGGAACGGAATCAGCTTCCAGGTGATCTTGTGGTAAAGCGCGTGGATCGGGTCGGCGAGCGTGGTCGCGGGCGCTGCATTCGCAATGGGCATCGGGTGTCTCCTGGCGGTGACTTATGGTTTTTATACAGCCGCTTTTTCAGCACTTCGGAGTGCTGTAGAAGCGACTTCCAAAGGCAGTGACAGAAGACTGAGGTGGCCCTGCTGGAGGTCAAGTGTGGGAGCAAGCCGCTCCCACATTCGATTGCATTCCACAGGGGACGCTCAGTTTTTTTGCAAGACCGCGCTCTATGGCGCAGTTCTTAATCAAACCTTATTGCTCCTTGAACTGACGCATCGCCTCCTGCTTGCTCACCACGTCGCCGTACTTGCTGTCGATATCAAACAAGTTGGCGGCATGGGGTGCCGGGTGTCGGTCGCCGACGCATTCGCGCACGACGATGGTGCGAAAACCGTGCTGCACCGCATCCACCGCCGTGGCGCGGATGCAGCCGCTGGTGGAACAGCCGGCCAGCACCACGGTGTCGATGCCCTGGGCGTGCAGCATTGGGGCCAGGCTGCTGCCGAAAAACGCACTGGCGTACTGTTTGCTGATCACCACTTCATCGTCCCGTGCCAGCACCTCGGGGCAAAACGCGGCAAGGGGGTTGCCCTCAACCATGTCCTTCATGACCGGGGCCTTTTTTACCCACATTCCACCGTCGGCGAAATGGCCGGGATGGTAGCGGATATTGGTGTGCACCACAGTAATCCCGTGACGCCGTGCGCAGGCCAGCAGCTCGACGCTTTCAGACACGGCGGTCACCACTTGCGGGGCATAGAGCGGCGCGTTTTCGGTGGTGTAGCCCTGCATGAAATCAATCATCAGCAATGCGCACTTTTTGCCGAAACCGATGCGGTTGCCCCACACGCCCTGGTAATTGGCATCGGCGGATTCTTCGCTCATCGCGCGGCCTCCTCAGTAGGCACCAGACAGCAACGCACCGGCACCGGGAACGATGGGTTCCAGATCCAGGGCCTTGAGCATGGCGTAGGTGGTGGCGACGGCTGCGGTGAGCACCGGCAGGCCGGTTTGCGCTTCAACCCTGGCGATCACCGGCAGCGACTGCATTTGCACGCAGGCCGATAACACGATGACGTCGACACCCTCAAGATTCATTCCTGCAACAATTGCCGGCAGGTTGGCGGGGTCGTGGCGGGCCACTTCAAGGTTGTCGGGGATCTCCAGGGCGCGCCAGTCCACCACTTCAAAGCCTTCTTCGCGGATGTAATCCACCACCAGCTCAGTCAGCGGTTTCATGTACGGCGCAACAATCGCGATGCGCTTGGCGCCCATTACTTTCAGGCCTTCGATCAAGGCGCCGGCACTGGTGATCACCGGCGCATTCGCACCGTTATCGGCAGTGGCCTTGCGCAGGCGTTGTTCGGATTTACGGTGGTAGCCCAGCCCCATGGCCATGATCGCCACCAGGCAGGCGTAACCCAGCACGTCGACCCTGGCGTCGGACAGCTCGATGGCGCAGCGGTCGGATTCGCCGTCCATTGCCGCCAGTTCTTCCTTGCGCACCTGCTTCATGCGCATGCGGCTGGAGTGAAAGGTAAAGCGTTCCGGGCGGATCAACTGGCGTGCAGTGAGCATCGCCGGTATCTCGGTTTCCATGGTGGTGTTGGAACTCGGCACGATCTGGCCGATGCGGTAAGGCTTGAGCATGGTGGTCTCCGTTATTCAGTTCAGGTGGGGGCCGAGGAAGTCGTCGAAGGCCGCAAAGAAACCTTCCAGGTCGTCCCAGGGAATCATGTGCCCGGCGTTGGCCACGCGGGCGACCTTTATGGTGGGTTGCAGGTCCTGGATTTCGGCGATGTCCTGCGCCTCGATTACGCCGCCGCGCCCGGCCACCATCAACAGGGCAGGGGCCTTGAGGTGAGGCAGGTCTTGATGGAAATCGACATCGTGGAAGTCATTGAAGGCGCGCACAATGGCCGGCTCGTAGCAGGTGTGCAGCCATTCGGCGCGCAGCTGCAGTTGTTCCTCGGTCCAGGTAGCGCAAAAGGCGCGCATCGCTTGCGCGTCCATACCGATCAGGGATTGGCGAATCGAATCGACGTACCACGGCAATTTGCTCGGGTACTCGCGGCGGCCGGGGCCGGACACCGGCGGGTCGATCAGCACCAGCCGGTTGATCCCTTGTGGGTGACGCACGGCGCTGCGCACGGCGAACCGCGCGCCCATGGAGTGGCCGACCAGGTGATAGCTGTCGAGCTTGAGCGCGTCGGCAAAAGCGCCAATGTCATCGGCACAGGTGTTGGCGCTGTAGTCCAGCTCCGGCCCGGTGGACGAAAGGCCGCGACCACGTACATCCAATACGTAGGTGTCGAAATGCACACCGAGGCGTTCGGCCACAAACCCCCAGGTGATCGCCGGGCTGGTGATGCCGGGAATCAGGATCAGCGCCGGGCCTTTACCGCCGTAGCGCAGGTAGTGCTGGCGAATACCGTTGGCCTGCACGTTGGCGCCGTAGAGAAAGGTGCTCACGCCGCCACCCCCGATTTCAACTGTTGGGCATACAGGTCGTAACCGTAAACCCACTCCGGGTCTTCCTGGGTGCGCAGCCAGGTGTTGGCGTTGGATACGGCCTGCACGCGGGACGCGCGTTCCTTGCGGTTGGCTTCATAGAGTTCAAAGGCTGTGCGGTAGTCGCTGATCCCGGTTTCCTGCAAGCAGCGGGTCAGCATTGCCGCGTCTTCGATGGCCATGCCTGCGCCCTGGGCCATGTGCGGTTTCATCGGGTGGCAGGCATCACCCAGCAATACCAGGCGCCCACGGCTCCACAGCGGCAGCGGGTTGCGGTTGCGCAACGGCCATTTGGTCACGCTTTCAGTGGATTCGATCAGCGCCTGTACCGTGGGGTGGTAGCCCTTGAAGGCCTCGAACATCTCTTCGCGACTGCTGTCGACGAAGGCGCCCTGGAAATCCCATTCCGGGTGCGGCACGCCCGTGACGTAGTAGTACTCGTCGCGCTTGCCGGTGGTGTAGTAGACCATCATGTGCCGGTCCTCGGTCCACCACTTGATGCAGTCTTCGAAGTTCAGGTCGTACTTGGCCAACTGGTCGCCACGGATCAGTGCGCGGTGGGCCACCCAGCCGCTGTACAGCGGTTTTTCCACGCCGAGCAACTCTTCGCGGATGCGTGAGTTGATGCCGTCGGCGCCGATCACGATGTCGGCGTAAGTCACTTCACCGTCGGCGAAGGTCAGGCGTACTTGGGTGTCGGTTTCTTCCAGGGTTTCAAGGCGTTTGTTGAAGTGCAGCGTGCCGGGCTTGAGGGTCGACATCTGCAAGGCGTGCAGGTCGCCACGGTGCACGGTGATGTACGAGGCGCCGTAGCCGGTCAGGGGAATGCGTGACAGGTAATCGCCGGTTTCGCCATCGCGGCTGAACCAGTGGTCGGGGTGCGATCCCATGAGGTCCAGCTGTTTTTCGATGCCCATGCGGCGGAAGATTTTCATGATGTTGGGCCCCATGTGGATCCCGGCACCCAGGCGGGAAAACTCCGGGGCCTGCTCGAAGATGTCCACGTCGAACCCGGCCTGCTGCAGCAGGGTGGCAGCGGCGGCACCGCCAAGGCCGGCGCCGACGATAGCGATTTTTTGTGTGCTTCCCATGGGGCGTGGTCCTCTTTTTCGAATGATGGCCGGCGGCGTCAGTCCGCAAGGTTTTTAAAGTGTATACGCTCATATTTTTAAATTAGAAGCCCCGCGACGAAAAATTGTTTTATTGGCCATATTTATCCCCTGTAACCATTTATGCCCATAAATTGTTGGTTTTGTGTGGATTGGTAACATCGTGGACTGACTCTTGCAGTCTGTATTGAATTCATGTCTTATCATCATTAAATGGCGTATACGCTATAAAATCGCACTAAAGTGAAGCGTGCTGCCAGAACTTGGTGCAGCCTCTGAGGAGACAGGAAATGCCGGTAAGTGATTGCGAACTGACCCAGATGTTTGAACACGTGTTGAAGCTGTCCAGGGTTGACCCGACTCAGAGCGTCGCGGTGCTCAAGAGCCATTACTCCGACCCGCGCACCGTGCGCGCCGCGATGGATGCGGCGCAGCGTCTGGGGGCCAAGGTGTATGCCGTGGAGTTGCCGTCGTTCAACCACCCCAAGGCCATGGGCAATGACATGACCGCCTACTGCGGCGACACCGCGCTGACCGGCAATATCGCGGCGCAGCGGGCGCTGGAGGCGGCGGACCTGATTATCGACACCATGATGCTGCTGCACTCACCGGAGCAGGAGCAGATCCTCAAGACCGGTACACGCATCCTGCTGGCGGTGGAACCCCCTGAGGTATTGGCGCGGATGCTGCCCACCGAGGAAGACAAGGTGCGCGTGCTGGCCGCCGAGCAACTGCTGAAGAAGGCGCGTTCGATCCACGTAAAATCCCGCGCCGGCAGCGATTTTCGCGCTGCGCTGGGGCAATACCCGTCGGTGACCGAATATGGCTTTGCTGATGAGCCGGGCCGCTGGGATCACTGGCCCAGCGGTTTCCTGTTTTCGTGGCCCAACGAGGAAACTGCCGAAGGCGTGTTAGTGCTGGACGTTGGCGACATCCTGCTGCCGTTCAAGACTTACACCCGGGAGAAGATCACTCTGGACATCGAGAAGGGTTTCATCACCAACATCCACGGTGGTTTTGAGGCCGAATATCTGCGTGATTACATGAAGTACTTCAACGATCCCGAGGTGTACGGCATCTCCCATATTGGCTGGGGTTTACAGCCAAAAGCGCAGTGGACAGCCATGGGCTTGCACGACAAGAACGACGGCATGTGCATGGATGCACGGGCGTTTTATGGCAACTTCCTGTTCTCCACCGGGCCGAACACCGAGGTGGGTGGCACGCGCAAAACGCCGTGCCATATGGACATCCCGCTGCGCAATTGCGATGTGTACCTGGATGATGAGGCGGTGGTGATGGGCGGGGATGTGGTGGCGCCACAGGCGTCCCTGGCACGCTGAAAAATCCCCTGTGGGAGCTGGCTTGCCTGCGATAGCGGAGTGTCAGACAACAGAGAGCTGGCTGATCCACCGCCATCGCAGGCAAGCCAGCTCCCACATTCGATTCGGTTTCTTCAGCGGCTGATGCTTGAGTCCAACCCACAACCCCGCCATCATGCCGGCCTATCTTTCTCCGCCTTTTCGAGGCTGTCGTGCCTGATTCCTACGTTTTCTCCGAGCAAGTTGGCCACCTGCTGCGCAAGGCTTATCAGCGCCACCTGGCAATCTTTCAGCAAAATGTCGGTGACTCCCAGCTCACCGCCGTGCAGTTCGTCACCCTGTGTGCGCTGCGCGATCACGGTGCAAGTTCGCTGACCGAACTGGTCAAGGCCACTGCCGTTGACCAGGCGACCATTCGTGGCATCGTCGAACGGCTCAAGGCTCGCGAGTTGATTACCCTGGAGCCGGATCCCCAGGACAAACGCAAAGTGGTGGTCGACCTGTCTGCCGCAGGCGCGGCCCTGGTGCTGCAAACCGTGCCCTGCGCCGCGCAGATCACCGAGCTGACCATGAGCAACCTCAACCCCGCCGAGCGCGTGGCGGTGCTGTTTTTGCTGCGCAAGATGATCGACGACCCCGTCACACCCTGAGCTCCGCATCCATACCAGTAGCCCCGTAGCCCGTAGCAGCTGTCGAGCTCTAGCGAGGCTGCGTCGGGCGCACTACCGTCCTCAGATCGAGTCGCGCCCTACGCAGCCTCGCTGGGGCTCGACAGCTGCGGGTTTCGTCGGGTTTCGTCGTAGCAATATTCGAGGGCTGGCACCGTTTTTGCTCTGCGTTGATGTAGTAACCACTTCACCAGTCAAGTGTGTCGCGAGACCCCAGGTGCGCGACGCTTTTTTTTGACTGTTTGGTGTAGTGAGTACTTCACCAACGGTAACGGGCGAAGCGAATGATCAGCCAGCACATCACGGTAGCGCTTGAGGTCAACGGCCACACCACGCAGGTCAGCGCAATGGCGGATACGCCGCTGCTGCTGATCCTGCGCAATGACCTGCAACTCAACGGCCCCAAATATGGCTGCGGCCTTGGAGAGTGCGGCGCGTGCACGGTGATCATCGACGGCGTGGCGGCGCGCTCCTGCGTGTTCCCGCTGTCGGGGGCGGGGGGCCGCAAGATTGTCACCCTCGAAGGCCTGGGTAATCGCGAGGCGCCGCACCCGGTGCAGCAAGCCTTTATCGACGAACAGGCGGCCCAATGCGGTTACTGCCTCAACGGCATGATCATGACCGCCAAGGCCTTGCTTGACCGCAACCCAAACCCCAGCGAGGCAGAGGTTCGCAACGAACTGTCGGGCAACCTTTGCCGCTGCGGCACTCATATCGAAATCCTCCGCGCGGTGCTGCGTGCCGCCCGCCAAACGCCTTGAACGTGGATCGATGACCATGACTGACGCAATCCCTTCCCGCGACCAATGGCTGGCCAAGGCCGGTGTCCTGCTGATCGTCGACGACGTGTTGCCGCCTTCCGGGCCGGTGGCCAAGGGCGGCACGCCCACGGTGAAACCCAAGGAACTGGGGCTGTTTATTGCGGTGAATGATGATGGCTTGGTGTACGCCTTCAACGGCCATGTCGACTTGGGCACCGGTATTCGCACCTCGTTGGCGCAGATCGTTGCCGAGGAACTTGACCTGAGCATGCAGCAGGTGCGCATGGTGCTGGGTGACACCGAACGGGCGCCGAACCAGGGCGCTACCATTGCCAGCGCGACGCTGCAGATTTCCGCGATACCGCTGCGTAATGCGGCGGCCGAGGCGCGGCGCTTTCTGCTGGCGCGGGCGGCGCAGCGTTGGCAGGTCAGCGCTGACAGCCTCAAGGTGATTGAGGGCGTGATTCATGCCGACGATGGGCGTACGGCTACTTACGGCGAACTGGTCGCTGGCGCGCACGACCAATTGCACATCAGCGGCACCGCGCCGCTTAAGGCCAGTGCCGACTACCGCTTAGTGGGCAAGGGCACCGCGCGAGTCGATATTCCCGGCAAGGCCACTGGCGAACTGACCTATGTGCACGATATGCGCGTGCCGGACATGCTCCACGGCCGGGTGATCCGCCCGCCGTATGCCGGGCTCGACTGTGGTGATTTTGTCGGCAACAGCCTGTTGAGCGTGGACGAGTCTTCCATCGCGCATATCCCCGGCATCGTCGCCGTGGTGGTGATCCGGGATTTTGTCGGTGTGGTTGCCCTGCGCGAAGAGCAGGCGATCAAGGCTGCCCAGGCACTGTTGGTGCATTGGAAACCGTGGAACAACAAGCTGCCAGACATGAGCGATGTCGAGCAGGCGATTCGCGATAACCCTCGGGTACGGCGCACGGTGCTCGATCAAGGGCATGTCGACGACGCCCTGGCCGCTGCCAGCCAGCGCATGCCACGCACCTATTTGTGGCCGTACCAGATGCACGGCTCCATCGGCCCGTCCTGCGGCGTGGCGGATTATCAGCCAGGTGTCAGCCGGGTTTGGTCCGGCAGCCAGAACCCGCACTTGCTGCGGGCTGACCTTGCCTGGCTGCTGGAATGTGCCGAAGAGTCCATCGACGTGATTCGCATGGAAGCCTCCGGCTGCTATGGCCGCAACTGCGCCGACGACGTGTGCGCCGACGCGTTGCTGCTGTCCCGTGCGGTGGGCAAACCGGTGCGTGTGCAGTTGACCCGCGAGCAGGAGCATCTGTGGGAACCCAAAGGCACTGCGCAACTGATGGATGTCGACGGCGGCCTCAACGCCGACGGCAGTATCGCCGCCTACGACTTTGAAACCAGCTACCCGTCCAACGGCGCACCTACTCTGGCGCTGCTACTGACCGGGCGAGTGGAGCCGGTGGCAGCCATGTTCGAGATGGGCGACCGCACCTCGATCCCGCCTTACGACATCGCCAACATGCGCGTCACCATCAACGACATGGCGCCGATTGTTCGCGCTTCGTGGATGCGCGGCGTGTCGGCATTGCCCAACACCTTCGCCCACGAATCCTATATCGACGAACTGGCCTTCGCCGCAGGCGTCGATCCGGTGGAGTACCGCCTGCGTTATCTCAAAGACGAGCGCGCCATCGAACTGGTGAAGTCCACCGCCGAACGCGCCAACTGGGCGCCACGCACAGCACCGATGCAAACCGCCAACGAGGATCACTTGCTGCGCGGTCGCGGCTTTGCCTACGCGCGCTACATCCACAGCAAATTCCCCGGCTTCGGCGCGGCTTGGGCGGCGTGGGTAGCGGACGTGGCCATCGACAAGCAGACCGGTGACGTCTCGGTGAC
>Ga0247816_10000879_pt1 | contig 15619 bp, 10 predicted proteins | sample UWRJL209509C1_FD_179930 | JGI IMG/M metagenome (GOLD analysis project Ga0247816, IMG submission 179930) | Plant litter microbial communities from Arlington Agricultural Research Station in Wisconsin, United States - UWRJ-L209-509C-1 | ecosystem: Environmental > Terrestrial > Plant litter >...
CTTATTGGGATGACCGCCTATTGTATAGGTCTTTTTAATTCGGATATGGCTTACAATGAAAAAGGATATTATTTTACAGTTCTTCTTTTTGGTCTTTTTTCTGTAATATCAGTCCAAAAAAGTGTTCGAGACAGACTCGAAGGTATACCCGTAACTGATTTATATTACAGTCTCAGCTGGTTTAGTACTATTGCTGCAATAGTTTTATTAATAATTGGTCTTTGGAATGCCAATTTATTACTGAGCGAAAAAGGATTTTTCGGAATGTCGTTTGTACTAGGAATGTTTTCTGCCCTTGCCGTACAAAAAAATACCCGAGATCTTAAACAATTTGAATCGATTACTGTTTAGTTTTAGCGGGCCTCATTACTGTCACATAATTGTGCAGTTTTGGGGTTTTCTAACTTCTGATTTACAAATTAATGCTGTTTTGTTCTGCAGTTCTGACAGACCTTAGCAGTTAAATAAAAAAAGCTTCAGATTACTCTGAAGCTTTTTCTTAGTAGCGGGAACAGGACAATTCTCGAACCATTTTCTGGATGATTTGAAGAAAATAAAATCACTCAATACTAAATTTTGGTTCTAATCTCTTGGTATTTAATTTATTTATATTCTTAATATTGGCCTATTGTTGCAGAATTTGAACCTTTTATTAGAAGTTTGAAGTTTATTTAGAAACTCCGCCACATACTATTACAAGGTATAATATTGGGCATAATATATTTCTCACTATATAAAAACAACGATACTTGTCTAAAATAAACAGAAGTTTTAGAATAGTTAAAAGCCACATTTATATTCTCTTGAAAATGTGATTTTTTTTATTTTTTATAAAATATTCTACCAAGTAAAATTTCTTTCAGTCGAACACTTTTTATTTTTTTAACAGTTATGTAAGATTAGTTTATATTCAATACATTTGGCATCTTAATATTAACAAAAAATTATTTATGAAAATAAAACTACTTTTATTACTATTTTTTTTAGCTAGTTTATCATCGTTTGCCCAATATACCCTTATCCCTGATGTTTATTTTGAAGGAGAACTAATCCGTCAGGGAATTGATTCCGGCACACCGGATGGTAAAGTTTTGACTTCAAAAATAAACACTCTGACTACTTTGAATGTTAGAGGATTAGTTTTTATTGCCGATTTAACCGGAATTCAGGATTTTACTGCTTTGCAATCTTTGCTTTGTGATTCCAATCAATTAACGGCTTTAGATGTTTCCAAGAATACTGCTTTAAAATACTTGAGTTGTGGAGACAATTACTTAACGGCTTTAGATGTTTCTAAGAATACTGCTTTATTAGAATTACGTTGTTATCATAATCAATTAAAAACTTTAGATGTTTCCAGGAATACTGCTGTAACAACTTTATATTGTTATGAAAATCAATTAACGGCTTTAGATGTTTCCAGGAATACTGCTTTAACATACTTTAATTGTTCTAACAATCAATTAGAAGAACTGAATTTGAAGAATGGAAATAATTCTAAATTATCGACGAATAGCGCCTTTTATGGCAATAACTTAAGCTGTATTCAGGTAGATAATGTGGCTTATGCTAATGCCAATTGGACATCCAAAGATGATGAGGCAAGTTATAGTTTAGATTGCTCAGCAGTTGTTCGATACACACTTATTCCTGATGTGAATTTCGAAAAAATGTTAATTATGCTTGGTTATGATTTTGGAACTCTTGACGGAAAAGTGCAAACATCTAAGGTTTCCGGGGTAACTACTTTGGATATTTCCGGTAGATCTATTAGTAATTTAACCGGAATTCAAGATTTTGTAGCTTTACAGGTGTTAAATTGCAGCGTTAATCAATTAACAACTTTAGATGTTTCTAAGAATATTGCTTTAAAAAATTTAGTTTGTTATTCTAATCAATTAACGGCTTTAGATGTTTCTAAGAATTCTGCCTTAGAACAATTAACGTGTTATTCTAATAAATTAACAACTTTAGACGTTACTAAGAATGTTGCTCTAACATATTTATATTGTTATTCTAATCAATTAACGGCTTTAGATGTTTCTAAGAATTTTGCTTTAACAAATTTAGATTGTTATTCTAATCAATTAATAGCTTTAGATGTTTCTAAGAATACTGCTTTAAAAACTTTACGTTGTTATTCTAATCAATTAACAAGCTTAAATGTTGCTCAAAATATTGCTTTGACGGAATTAAATTGTTATTCTAATAAATTAACAAGTTTCGATGTTTCAAAGAGTATTGTTCTAACAAAGTTATATTGTTATTCTAATCAATTAACAGTTTTAGATGTTTCTAAGAATATTGCTTTAATCGAACTCTATTGTTATTCTAATCAATTAACGGCTTTAGATGTTTCTAAGAATACTGTTTTAAAATATATAGATTGTAGTTCAAATCAATTAACGAGTTTAAATTTGCAGAATGAAAATAATTCTAATTTTAGCACCTACAAATTTACAAACAACCCTAATTTAATTTGTATTCAAGTAGATAGTGATTATTATTCTAATGCCATTTGGAAGACATACAAAGACGCTTTTGCAACTTATAGCAAAGATTGCTCACAAACCCTTATTCCTGATGTTAATTTTGAAAAGAAGTTAATCTCTTTAGGAATTGATTCCGGACCAGTTGATGGACAAGTGCCAGGTTATAAAATAAACACATTGACTTCTTTGGATGTATCTAATAGTTCCATTACAGATTTAACCGGTATTCAATCCTTTGCTGGTCTAAATATATTAAATTGTAGCGGTAATCAATTAACGGCATTAGATATTTCTAAAAATACTCTTTTAAGTTCTTTAAACTGTAGTTCAAATCAATTAACGAGTTTAAATTTGAAGAATGGAAAAAATACTAGTTTTAGCACTAAAAACTTTAAAAACAACCCTGATTTAAGTTGTATTCAGATAGATAATGTTGATTATTCTAATGCAAATTGGACCGCAGCTAAAGATGCTGGGGCAACTTATAAGGCAGATTGCGCTGCAGTAGTTCAATACACCCTTATTCCTGATGCGAATTTTGAAAAAAAGTTAATTCTGCTTGGTCATGATTCTGGAACTCCCGATGGAAAAGTGCCAACAATAAATATTTCTTCGTTGACTTCTTTGAACGTTTTCAATAGTTATATTTCTGATTTGACCGGAATTCAGGATTTTGTGGCTTTAAAAACACTCACTTGTGCTGTTAATGAATTAACGGCTTTAGACTTTTCTAAAAATATTGCTTTAAAAGAATTAGATTGTGGCCGTAATCAATTAACTACTTTAAATGTTTCTAAAAATACTGCTTTAATAAGTTTTAACTGTGATTCTAATCAATTAACATCTTTAGATATTTCTAAGAATGTTTCTTTAGGATATTTAAATTGTTATTCTAATAAATTAATCAGTTTAGATGTTTCCAGGAATACTCCTTTATGGCACTTATATTGTTATTCTAATTCATTAACAGCTTTAGATGTTTCCAAGAATAAAGCTTTAATAGAATTTCAATGTTATTCTAATCAATTAACAAGTCTAAATGTGCAGAATGGAAACAATATTAATTTTGTAACTAACAAAACAAATTATACAAAAAATCCAAATTTAAGATGTATTCAGGTAGATAATGCTTCTGATTTTGAGGATAATTTTTCTTGGTCAAAAGACGCAACAGCAAGTTATAGTGCAAGTTGTCCTGCTCCCGTTGTTTCAGTTAGTAGTGCGTTTGAAGACCAGTTAATCGCTTTAGGAGTCGATACAGATGGAAAAAACGGTTCTGTTTTGTTGGCGAGTATAACAAATATAACCAGTTTAGATGTGTCCAACTCCGGTATCACCAGTTTATCAGGAATCGAATATTTTCCAAACCTTGAAACCATAAATTGTCAAGGAAATTTATTGACTTCAATAAATGTGTCTTCTAACCCGGCACTGAAATATTTAGATTGTTCAAAGAATCCATTAACGACTTTAGATGTTTCTAAAAACACCCAGCTTACAGAATTGTATTGTGATGGTGTCGTAATAATAACTAAAAAAATCAATGCCAAAACCAGTGTTGCCAATCAACTGACCGTCTTAGATGTTTCTAAAAATTTATCGTTGATTAAATTGAGTTGTTCTAACAATCAGATAGTAAGTTTAGACCTTTCTAAAAATACTCTTCTTACAGATGTAAATTGTTCCAACAATAAATTGACTTCTTTGAATTTAAGCAATGGAAACAATAACAAACTGGCCAATGTCAATTTCAAAACGAATGCTCTACTATCCTGTATTCTGGTAGATGACGTTACTTATGCTAATGCAAATTGGTCAACAGACAAAGATGCAACAGCAATTTATTCGAAAACAACTTGTACTTTAGGAATCGAAGATGTGGTTTTTGACAAAATCGTCGTTTACCCTAATCCAACCAAAGAAGTATTACACATTGACAACATTGTGCTGGAAAAAGCAAGCGTGTACGATGCATTAGGAAAGTTGGTAACAGCTACGAAATTTACTAATGGTTCAAACACTAATAGCATCAATTTATCAGGACTCCCAAAAGGGATTTATTATGTGTATTTAGAAAGTGAAGGATCTACTGTTGTTAGAAAAATAATATTAAATTAAAAAAGTATATATAAGTTAAAAACCACATTTTCATTCGTTTGAAAATATGGTTTTTATTTTTTACTTATCAAGTAAACGAACCAATAAACATTAATCCATTTGTTAGATACTCGCCATTTTAAAGATTTATTTTTGGTTTTGAGATTAGTTAATCGTTTATAGAATTAACTTAACACGACTCGAACCAAATTTCCTAGATAATACAGGCGTTTAAATTTTTCAAGAAATTGACGCAAAATTTATAGAACCAAATAAAAAGCCTGAGAAATCTAGATTTCTCAGGCTTTTTATTAAAGTTGTAGCGGGAACAGGACTCGAACCTGTGACCTTCGGGTTATGAGCCCGACGAGCTGCCTACTGCTCTATCCCGCGATGTTTCGGGTGCAAATATAAGCACTAAATACGGTTTTGCAATAAAAATTATAAAATATTTTTTTAATCTTTCAGATTTTAATAAGCTGTTAACACATAGTTGCTTAGCTATTTTTAGATTTGAGTGTTATATTTTATAATCGAGTAATGCAGAATAAGGATCTCCTTTTAAGCCAAGTAAAAGACCAAAAGCAGGTTCTGTTTTATAACCTTGCTGTTTCAGTTTGATGATTTCTCTTCGGAAGTTTTCTCCTTTTGACTGCAAAATTTCATATTCGGTAATCATGTGTCGGTAACCATTTTGTTCCCTGACCGGAATATTTTGACCAAAAATTTCAATTTTGAAGCCTGCAGTTTCAAAAGAGGCAATAACTGTTTCCTGATTATTGATAAAGGTATCCCGTATTATAAATTTATCTTCATTGTTAAAATTAGACTGTATTTTTTCTGTAAAAACCATTTTATCTATCCAGTAACAAATAATATCGAGATCACTGGTTTCAATATCGATGTTAATCGGAATAGTTCCGACTAAAACGGGATAAAATTCTGCTAAATTCATTAGGATTTTTTTCTCAGTTAAAACTTTGAAAGCCTGAATTTGCTTTTGATTTCCGATTTTCAAATAGCCAATATTGCTAAAGTCTTTCATTATGTTTTTATCTGATTTGGATTTTTTTTATTTCTTAAACGGAAAATCAAAAATAAGGACTGTTTTCAATTCCCAAGATTCTGACTGTTTTTTTTATTCAAAATCAATTATTATGTTTCTTAAATTACTAACTTACGTATAATATAAACAAAAGTATATGGTTACACGCTTTATAAAAGCCAGAAAAAAGACAGAACAGATTTGCAGCCCTTTGCTTATCGAAGATTATTCTGTGCAACCCAGTGACTTTGCTTCTCCTCCAAAATGGCATTTGGCACATACAACATGGTTTTGGGAAGAGTTTTTGCTAACAAAGTTCAATCCCGATTATTCTGTCTATCATCCTGATTTCTCTTATTTGTTTAACAGTTATTACAATACGGTTGGAAAACGGGTAGTTCGTCATGCGAGAGGATTTATGACACGGCCATCTGTAGAGGATGTTTATAAATATAGGGATTATGTTACTGCTGCCGTAGAATTATTTATGAAAAATAATTTAAATCAGGAAATACTTGATATCATTGAGATTGGAATAAATCATGAAGAGCAGCATCAGGAACTTCTGGTCTATGATATTAAATATATATTAGGAACACAGGCAACTTTCCCCAGCTATGGCAATAGTTTTTTACCCACTGCCGAAGATCAAGATGTTACGTTTATTAAAATTCCGGAAGGGATTTATGAGATTGGTCATGCAGAGTCTTCTTTCTGCTTTGATAATGAATTAGGAAGGCACAAAGTTTATGTGGCCGATTTTGAAATTTCAAATGCATTGGTTACAAATAGAGAATACTTGGAGTTTATAAAAGACGGCGGTTATAAAAATTTTAATTACTGGCATGATGAAGGTTGGGCATGGGTGAATGAAAATGAAATTGAAGCGCCTTTATACTGGCATAAAATAAAAAATGAATGGCACGTATATAACCTAAATGGCCTGCAGGAAATCGAAGCTAATTTACCTGTCCTGCACCTGAGCTACTATGAAGCTTTTGCTTACTCGCAATGGAAAGGAATGCGCTTACCAACAGAGTTCGAATGGGAAATAGCGAGTGTCCAGTTGAACTGGGGAAAGGCTTGGGAATGGACAAATAGTGCCTACCTGGCCTATCCTAATTTTAACAAAGCTCCTGGTGCATTAGGCGAATACAATGGGAAATTTATGGTGAACCAAATGGTTTTACGAGGAGCTTCAGTAGCGACTCCGAAAAACCATAGCCGAAAAACATACCGTAATTTTTTTCACCCCGTGATGCGATGGCAATTTGCCGGTTTAAGACTGGCAAAGTAAATTTCGACCTGCTTAGATGTTAAAGCTATATTATTATGAAAAAATTTGATTATATCATTATAGGAAGTGGGCAAGCTGGAATTCCATTAGCCTTTAGCTTGTCAAAACAAGGAACAGTTGCTATTATTGAGAAGAGTTTTTTAGGAGGGACATGTGTTAATAATGGTTGTATTCCCACTAAAGCTTATGTATCCAGTGCCAGAAGAGTATGGGATGCTTTTCACGCCAATGAGCTGGGTGTTGAAATTCCTGAAGGAACAAAAGCCAATCTCAGGAAAATTAAGGTACGTAAAGACAAACTTGTTGAGGAATCCCGCTCTAATATTGAAAATGCCATCGAGAGAAATAAAAAAATTACATTATATAAAGGTGAAGCTCATTTTATAAGTAATTATGAGGTTAAGGTAGCAGAGACTATCCTTACAGCCAAAAAGATATTTATCAATGTAGGTGCAAGAGCCGCAGTACCTCAAGAATATCAAAAGACTTCTTTTTATACAAATGAAAATATTCTGGAAATTACAGATATTCCCCAACATTTAATAGTCATTGGCGGCAGTTATATTGGTTTGGAGTTTGCACAGATTTTCAGAAGGTTTGGTAGTGAAGTTACGATTATAGAGCGTAATAAACGATTAATAGACAGGGAAGACGAAACTGTAACTGACGGTGTGGCTGAAATTATGAAGTCAGATGGGGTGCATCTTATTTTTAATGCGAAAGACATTAAATCAGCAGAAAATAAAAAAGGCGGTATTTCTGTAACAGTGGATGATCAGGAAATACAAGGCTCTCATTTATTACTGGCAATTGGACGTACTCCCAATACTGATACTTTGAAACTTGAGAACACAACCATCAAATTAGATAAAAAAAACTATATCAAAGTCAATAATTATTGTCAGACAAATGTTGAGGGTGTTTTTGCTATTGGTGACTGCAATGGTCAAGGTGCTTTTACACATACTTCCTATAATGATTTTCAAATTGTAGAGAACTTCCTTTTTAAGGATAAAAAACGAAAAATCAGCGATAGAATTACCACTTATGGGCTATTTATAGACCCGCCGCTGGGGAGAATAGGAATGACGAAGAAAGAGGCACTGGAAAAAGGATATGAAATATTAATAGGGTATCGGCCTATGACAAAAGTGAATCGTGCTAAAGGAAAAGGTGAAACTCTTGGATTTATGGAAGTAGTAATTGATTCTAAATCCAATCTTTTTTTAGGGGCCTGTGTCTTAGGTGTCGGTGGAGATGAAATAATCAATGGAATTACTAATTTGATGTATGCCAAAAAGCCTTATACCGTTTTACGTGATTCGGTGCATATTCATCCAACAGTCAGCGAACTTATTCCTACGATGCTGGAAGATTTAAAACCTTTTGCTAAATAATTATATTTTGATTCCAAAATTGTACCGTCTTTTTCGATCAAATGATATACTCTTGTACGGGATGGTTTTTAGCGCTTTGTTTTTTATAAGCGGAATTTTAGCACCAACAGTTCTTCATTCTGTTTTAAGTGAAATAAATAAGCAGCTCTTAGCACTTTTTAGTACTTATTATTTGGTTCTGGGGCTTATTATAGTACTTGCTTCCTTGATGATTTTATTTTCTCCTATTCGAAATGAAACATTAGGATCTGACAAACCACCTTATTCCTATTTCAGTTGGATTGCCTTATTATACAGTACCGGAATGGGATCCGGTTTATTGCTTCGTGCAGTTCAGGAGCCTGTTTATTATTTTAATAATAGTCCTGTTGTTACTACCAATGCTAAAGTAACAGCGCTTCAATATACATTTTTTCATTGGGGTTTTACACCTTGGGCGATGTATAGTTTATTTGGTTTATTTATAGCTTATAACTTATATGTCAAAAAAGTTCCCAATTTAGTGCATGCCATACTGCCTGATTTTAGAAATGGTTTTTTCAAATCTTTTGCCATTCTCTTTATGGTACTCATTACTATTACCGGAGTAATTGCTTCATTAGGATTGGGAACAGCACAATTGGTAGGTGGAATGAATTATACTTTTGATTTGGGACTTGGGACTGGGTTTTTATTAATGACCGTATTGATAATGGGATCCGTTGCTACTTATTCTGCATTGACGGGAATTACCAAAATGATTAAATTTTTAGCTGATTTTGACTTTATATTTTCCATTATTTTAATGCTTTTTGTGGCATTTTTTTTAAATTTTAATCTTTTTTTTACTCAGACTTTTGACGCTTTGTATCAATATGTCATTCATTTTTTTGAAATGAGCCTTGCTACTGGAAACTATAGAACTAAAGGCAACTTTACAGAAGATTGGACGGTTTTTTACTGGGCATTCTGGCTGGCCTGGGTGCCTTTTACGGGAATTTTCATTGCTCGCATTTCTAAAGGAAGAACCATTAAGGAATTTTTGATTGCTACGATTTTAGTACCAACTTTAGCAACTATTGTTTGGTTTTCTATATTTGCCACTGCTGCATTTGAAATTATTGACAGTGGTAATAGAAAAGAGTTTGATAATGTATTTAGTTCTCTTTTTGTTTTCTTAGAGCATTTGCCATTTCACGGACTCACATTTATTATTGCGGGTCTTTTGATTGCTATTTCAATTATTAATTCAGTTGATTCGGCCATTTTTGTATTAGGAATGTTTAGCGATAACGGTAATGAAAATCCTTCCAAAATCCATAAATTCAGCTGGGGTGTAATAATAACAGCTACAGCATTGGGGCTTACTGCTCTTGGCTCAGTTGATCTGCTAAACGGAATTAGTAATATGTTAATTATTATGGTTTTACCTTTTAGTTTCTTTTATTTTTATTGTATAGTAATTTTTTTTAAAAAGAATATTTTTCGAAAATAGTGTAACATCACACTAATAATCTTTTTGTATTTTTAAGTAAACCTAAAAATAATAGTTTTTGAATTATGAAAAATACAGTCGATTTAAATCAAATGCAGTCTCAAAAAAGTATATTGAAACAGTTCAAAAAAGAAGTTAATGAAGGATTGAACAACGTTTTAAAAACTTTACCCTCAAAGTTTTTTTATGATAAAAAAGGAGATGCTCTTTTTGTTGAAATTATGCATTTGCCGGAGTATTATGTAACGCGATCGGAGCATGAAATATTTAAAAACAAAAGCGCATCTATAATTGAAGCATTGCAATTACATACCGATAAATATTTTGAACTAATTGAGCTTGGAGCAGGTGATGGTATGAAAACCAAAGAACTTTTACAGGAATTATCCAGGCAAAATTATAAATTTGATTATATGCCTGTTGATATTTCACAAAATGCATTAGATAATCTTGAGATGACATTGAATAAAGAAATGCCTCATATTTCTGTAAAGACAAGGCAAGGTGATTATTTTGAGGTTTTAGAATCTTTAAAAGAGAATCAGCATCCAAAAGTTATCTTATTTCTGGGATCTAATATTGGTAATATGTCTGATGCTGTAGCTACAGATTTTATTTTTAATTTAAGCAGAAACTTAAGTTTTGGCGATAAGTTTTTTTTAGGTGTGGATTTAATAAAATCAGCTGATATTGTTTTGCCTGCTTACAATGATAGTCAGGGAGTTACTGCTGCTTTTAACCTGAATTTACTTGAACGGATTAACAGGGAACTCGAAGCGGATTTTGATCTTAAAAACTTCAAACACGAGCCGGAGTATGATGAAAATCAAGGCATTGCAATGAGTTTTTTAGTAAGCACAAAAAATCAGGATGTATTTATAAAGAAACTTAATAAGACATTCCATTTTGGCAGGGGAGAGAAAATTTTAACCGAAATTTCAAGAAAATACAATGATGAAATTTTAGATAAAATTCTAAAAAAGACAGCTTTTGTTATAAAAGAAAGAATTACTGATAGTAAAAAGTATTTTGCAAATTATGTTTTAGAACATTTATAAATGAAGATACAATCACTTGGTATATTGGGATTAGGAAGCCGCTCTACAATTTTTTACATCAAGGAGCTAAACCGTCTATATCATCAAAAAAAAGGAGGATACAGTACCTGTCCTTTTAAATTATGGAATGTTAATTTTGATGGCCTCAATAATTTACTCCCTGAAACTTCAGAAAAACTTGAAACCCTTGTGCGAAAATATTTATTAGAATTGCAGGAATTAAATGTAGATGCAATTTTAATTCCAAATATTACACTGCATGAAACCATTGATAAGCTTGTAGATAATCAAAAGATTATTCATCCCGTGCATCTAACTGCTGAAATGATAAAAGAACAAGGTGTTAAGGAAATCGTTTTATTTGGGTCTTTGTATATGATGGAATCTGATTATTTAAAAACTGCATTTAATGAAAATATTAGAGTAATCCTTCCTTCCAAAGAAGAACGCCTCTTTATAGATACTGTTCGTAAACATATTTATTGGGAAATAGAAACTAAAGAGCTGATAAAAAAATATACCGATCTAATCGAAAAATACACAACTAATTATGGTGTTGTATTGGCTTGTACAGAATTATCGGTAGGATGGGGTGGGGCAAATAATAAAGTGTTTGATATGTCACGGATCCAAATTGAAAATGCTGTGGAGAATTTGAAATAGTTGTTTTTTACTTTAGTGGAAGAGAAAAAGAGTACGGAGACATTGTTAATAGTCTTAAAGCTAATTATAATTATTATGATTGAAATTGGCTGAATAAAGAAATTTGATAGTTTCAATTTATCATGAATAATTTTCAGTGAAAGAGAATTATTTTCTAACAATCAACAAATGAAAAATTTATTTGCTTATCTACCATATTTATAGGTGATTAGCGTTAAATAAAAAAAAGGACAAAGAAGTAATTTCTTCTTTGTCCCAATTAGTAGCGGGAAGTATTCAAATATCTAACCACTTTTTTAAAGATTTTTATAAAGTTGCAACAAGAATTTGACTTTTTTAGATTGAATCATTAATATTATATTATCAGTTGATTAAAATCTATATCCAGCACTTAGTCCAAATTTTGTAGAAATAGTATGGTCTGTTTTGTCTGCATTTACTAATATACCGCCATAACCAACATTTGCTTCAAGAAGAAATCCGCTTTTACTGACCCATTTCCAGCCTCCGCCGGCACCAAGAGCAAAATTAATAACGTCGGGATTTTCGGTATATATTGAATGATCTTCTGAAGCGTATATTTTTTTGCCATCTGTTGAAGCCAGCATTCCAAATCCTTCAACAAACCAACCTGATGCGTAGTTTTTACCAAAATATCTTCTGTAATATGGAGATATTGAATAATTTAAATCCTTTTCATGCTTGTTATTGTCAAACACATAATAAAAAGAAAGTCCTAATGACGAATTATGATTTAAATGTCTTTCGTAACTCACCTGAAAAGATTGCCATAAAGGAGCAAGTGCATTTAATTTAATTTCATTATTTTTCTGATAAGGATCAGTTTCATTTTGAGCATTGACAGAATAAAAGGCAAACAAAATGATCAGTAGTAAAAAGTTTTTGTTCATAAAAAGTGATTTGAATTATTTAAATCCAAAATTCATATAAGTAAAATTGGAAAAGGTCTCAAAAGCTTAAAAGTCGATAAATTAATACTTATTTATTGCTATTTTATACTCGTTAGGTGTCTGGCCTGTATGTTTTTTAAAGGCTTTGTAAAAAGTTGTTTTAGAAGTAAACCCGGATTCCAACCCCATTGCCAGCAAATTATAGTTCTTATAATCAGAATTGGAGATCATCTCTTTTACAGCTTCAACCCGATATTGATTAATGTAGTTGGCAAAGTTATCTTCTGTGATCGTGTTTATAATTTGTGAAACATATCCTGCGCTTATACCCAATTTTGCAGCAACTTTTTCTCTGTTTAACGTGCTGTCAGTGTAAATTTGTAACTCTTTGCAAAGAACTTCTAGCTTTTGAAAATAAAGATTATCTGTCGTTATAGATTCTCGATATTCTTCTGCGGTATTTTTTTCTCCGATTTTCAGATTGATAGGTAAAATAGTCATATCATTATTTAGAAAATTGAAAATAGCCTCTTTATTTTTAGCCAGTTTGTATTTGTAAATGCCTATATATGCTGTCCAATGAATTATGAATGTTGCAGATAAAGCCAGCACACTCATAGCAGAAGAAAGATTGAAATTAATAAATAAACTAGCCAGATAAATAATAAGAAAAGCGAATATTAATGAGGTGACAATTGTTAATAAGGTAATTGTCCATTTTTTTTCCTGCGGATCTCTTAAATTTTTTATTATAAAATAGGAGTAAATAAGTAGAAATGGTATGAATGTAAGGGCTAAAGCAAGATGAATAAGGCCAAGTATTGTCATTAAAACAATGCCTGTTTGAGGAATGGTATAAATTCCTGCAACATGATCAAGATCACTTACAATATTAAGGATAGCGGAATAGGCAAATGGAATAAAACATAGATAAACTTTTTGTTTGGTTTTTACCGTATTCTGAGTCCGGTTTTTGATGAAGAGGAACATGAACACAGGTAATAGGAATACCCACTCGATATTGTCAATAAAGTGTAAAAAAGGATAAGTAGTAAATGTGTCTTCAACTTCAAAAACATGATTCAGTAAGATAATTGAAAGTGTAAATAATAAGTATGCCAGATATTTATTTGAATTACTATTGAATAAGGAAGACTTTAAAATAATTAAGCCTAACACTATTCCCTGAAAAAGCGCAATATTTAGAAGTGTGGTATAGATCAATTTTTTGAGATAAAAGTTGTTCTTAAAACTTGTTTTTGTACAACAATAAGAATTACTTTGTTTTTAAAAAACAACTTATTTCATACTAATTGGCAAAACGAATTTATAGTAATAGTGAATGTTTTCGTAATAGATTAAGAAATGATTAACTAAAATTTGAAAGTTTTTATTAAGAATTCTGATTTAGTAAAATGAAGCAGTAGATTGGGTTTTCTTGGAAACAAAAAAAGCTTCAGATTTCTCTGAAGCTTTGTCTTAGTAGCGGGAACAGGACTCGAACCTGTGACCTTCGGGTTATGAGCCCGACGAGCTGCCTACTGCTCTATCCCGCGATGTTTCGGGTGCAAAGATACGCCCATTTTTTAGAAATGCAACGAAAACTTTAAAAAATGTTTTATTTTCTCTATTGAGTTGATATGACTACCTTTGCAGGAATAAATTAATACACAAATGTCACATAAAGCAGGTTTTGTAAACATCATCGGGAATCCAAACGTTGGAAAATCAACATTGATGAACGCCTTTGTTGGAGAAAGATTATCGATCATTACATCAAAAGCACAAACAACACGTCATCGTATTCTTGGAATCGTAAATGGCGAAGATTTTCAACTTATATTATCGGATACGCCCGGAATCATCAAACCGGCTTATGAAATGCAGGAGTCGATGATGAACTTTGTAAAATCGGCTTTTGAAGATGCAGATATCCTGGTTTACATGGTCGAAATAGGGGAGCAGGACTTAAAAGACGAAGCTTTCTTTAATAAAATCATTCATGCTAAAATTCCTGTTTTGTTGTTGCTGAATAAAATCGACAATTCAAATCAGGAACAATTAGAAGAACAAGTGGCTTTTTGGACAGCAAAAGTGCCAAATGCAGAAATTTTCCCAATCTCAGCGCTACAGAATTTTAATGTTCCGGAAGTTTTCAGCAGAATTATTTCTTTATTACCTGAGTCTCCAGCCTATTATCCAAAAGATCAGTTAACCGACAAACCGGAGCGTTTTTTCGTAAACGAAACAATCCGTGAGAAAATCTTGTTGAACTACAGCAAAGAGATTCCGTATGCAGTTGAAATCGTTACGGAAGAATTCTTTGAAGACGAAAAAATTATCAGAATCCGTTCAATCATTATGGTAGAACGCGAAACTCAAAAAGGAATCATTATTGGTCATAAGGGTGCTGCTCTTAAAAAAGTAGGAACCGATGCCCGTGCCGATTTAGAGAAGTTCTTCGGGAAACAAATTCATATTGAATTGGTGGTAAAAGTGAACAAAAACTGGAGAAGCAATGCCAATATGCTGAAACGTTTCGGATATAATCAGTAATAAGGTTTGGGCGTGTCCCAAGGGCCGGGCTGTACACTATATCTTTTGTGGCGAACCCCGCCACAAAAGGATGACGTTTCCATCCCTCACGCATACGAACTAAAAAGAACATTGATTTTTAAAGAGAATAAATGAAAATTAAAAAGACGGCTCTAATCCTAATTTCAGTTTTAGCTTTGGGTTACGCCGGCTTAAAAGTTGTAAAAAAAGTGAATCTAAACCGTAATTATAAAATAGGGCAACCATTAGATAGTTTAAATGGAGTCAAAGTATATTATAACGGTGGTGTTGATCATGTTCTGGAAAGAAACGTCACCAAAGATAATTACAATCTTGGACTCAAATATCAATGTGTCGAATTCGTAAAACGATATTATTACGAACATATAAACCATAAAATGCCTGATGCCTATGGACATGCAAAAGATTTTTTCGATCCAAAAGTTAAAGATGGTGAATTGAATGCAAAACGAAATTTAGTTCAATATGCAAATCCAAGTAAAGCAAAACCTCAGGTTGGAGATTTAATAATTTTTTCAGGATCAGTTTTAAACAGATTTGGACATGTTGCTATATTTTCAAAAGTTTCTGAAGATGAGGTTGAGATTATTCAGCAAAATCCCAGACCA
>Ga0247816_10000880_pt1 | contig 15614 bp, 10 predicted proteins | sample UWRJL209509C1_FD_179930 | JGI IMG/M metagenome (GOLD analysis project Ga0247816, IMG submission 179930) | Plant litter microbial communities from Arlington Agricultural Research Station in Wisconsin, United States - UWRJ-L209-509C-1 | ecosystem: Environmental > Terrestrial > Plant litter >...
CATTTTTTATTAAAATGTCAATTTCATTCTGCAATTTACGATATGAAACAAAAAAAGAAAGGGACACACGCCCCAAATGGATGGTCGTATATCCCTGATAAATAAATGTTTTTAGTTTGGTTTACAGTCGTCTAGTTCTGTTCCTAATACGGTTCAATGTCTTCCGCGAAATACCGAGGTAGGCAGCGATACTTTCGACTGAAACTTTTCTAAACATTGCCGAACGATTCCTGATCAGATACAAATAATGTTCTTCTGGTGTCAATGCGGCAAAGTCCAGAATGCGCTGTTCGCTCATTCGTTGAAACTCAAATAAAACTTTACGGACATATTCGTTTGTTTCGGGAAAGGCTTTAAGAACTTGCTCCAGCTGATCATACGAGATGGACACCAGAACACTTGGTTCGATTAATTCTATGAAGGTCTCTGATGGCACTTGGTTAAAGAAACTGTTAATAGATATCATCAACTGTCCCTCATTATAAAACCAAAATGGGATTTTTCTATCTTCCTTAAACACGCAACCCATTGCTGCACCGCTTTCGATGAACCACGCCCTATTGGCGATTTGACCTGTCTTTAAAATGATTTGGTTTTTTGAATAATATTCCCTTTTAATAATTTCGTTAAGTTTTTCTTTGAGCTCTAAACGCAAAGGAAATTTGCCGGCTAATAAATTGAATAAATCATCGTTATCCATTTTTTGCAAAATTTAAATTAGAATTAGTTGTTTATTATCAGTGATTTGCACTTGCAAAGCCTAGCCTCACCGCAAATCTGGTTTAAAATAACTCTATTTTACTGGTCAGGTTGGTGATGTAAGGAAGTAGGTCATAGGAAATAAATTAATAATTAGTACAACAAAATACGAAAAATATTATTTACTCAAAAAAATAAACAAACAAAATATATTAACATTTATTGCACGCTGAACCTCCTGTAAATAACTTATTGGTTAATAAATTGCTTTATAACAAGTATATTCAAAAATGCCTGAATTTTAAGCCTGAAGTGCTGTAGAAAATTACGTGCGTATACATCTATATGTTAGACATAGTTTCCGCACTCATAAAGACACGCCTATTGTCCGGTCAAATTTTTATTTTATTAAAAATCCTCGCCATTATTGCACTAAAGCTACAATTAGTCACTTATAAATATCTAATTTTATTATCTTAAAAGTGGATAAAAAATAATTATAGTTTATAAATGGCGTTGTTATATTGTGAATCTTGTTAAATCGTTTATCTTTATGACGCTGCTTGCCCTATATATGTCTCACTCGAAAAAAAGTCCCAGAATTCAAACGCTGAATAAAGGGACTTTTAGCTTGCTGGAAGACAAAAATTCTGCAACCTGATTTTTTAATAGTTAATTTTAGTGGGACTAAATACCTTCAAAATGTTAATAACTAAGTATTCACAGAGACCGTTTGTCTTCCACTATGCAGCTTGATCTGTTTATTTTTCCAAATAAATGTTCCAGTAAGTCCCTCGGGCAGGGTGATTTCACCACTTAAACCCTCTATACCTTCGCGTCGAAATTTCACCTGGATCTGCCCGCTGGGAACAGGTATGGAGCCCTCCGCATTCATAAGTTCGCCTAAAAATGGCTTGATCAATACTTTGCTGAATCCTGGCGCATCTGGTACAATTCCGCAAATTGTTGCGAGGAAATCATAATTGGGACTTGCGCTCCAGGCATGACAGTCTGAGCGGGTGGGTTCAGGTTTTTCGGCAAAGGTGGTCAGACCAAGTTTTAACATATCTCTCCATGGGCCAAGTTCACTATAATATAAGTCGGCCATGTTTGCCTTTTTCAATGCCTGCGTAAGGTAAAAGCGATAGAAAAAGGTAACTTGTCCAATAGATTTATCCTCCAAAAGCTTTTTCATCATCCGCGGAATTTCATTTTGCGGCATTGCACCACTTAATACTGCCCAAATGCCGGCATGCTGACTGTAGGATAGCTGTTCTGGTGTATCTGCAAGCAACCCCTTTTCCATATTGAAACAAGTCGTGAAGGTACTTTGGTTTAGATCATCTGCTAATGTTTTATATGCGTCAGCTTTCGTTTCTTTTCCAAACTGTTCAAACAGATTGGCAGCCTGCCTTAAAGTGTAAGCATATTGTAAGGTCATTATGGCTGAATTTCCTTTATCTGATCCTGGAGCCGTACCCCAGCTATTAAAATTATCCCAGTCCACAAAATTCCACCAGGTTAACGGACCAAGCATTCTTTTATCCTGATCAATCCTCGCCTGATACCAACCCATGACCTCATCGATAGCTGGCAAAAACTGTTTGATAAAGGCGTCGTCCTTTCGATGCATCCAATAATCGTGAATCATTGACACCCAGAACAACGAAAAGGCGGGTATAATTTGTAGGCGGTTACTGGGATAACGGCTTTGGGTTAATCCCTCGGGTGTACGCGACTGGTAAAAATCCAGAATTGCTTTACGAATCAGGCGGTCGTCACCACTCATATACAAGGAGATCAATGCCTGAATCCGGGTGTCCCCAGTATATTGTAACTGTTCATAATAAGGAGTATCATAATACTGTTCGCCTGCGCAAAGTTGTGCTGTTCTCCAACCTGTAGTCCAAATGTCCCGAAGGGAAGGATCGCTGCTGCTGAAGCTCGCTTTCATTTCTAGCGGATAACGAGTTGTCATGCTGTATATGTCATTAATAGCCAAGGGTTCGTCCGTTGTAGTAACATCTAACTGCAGGTAACGGTAGCCTCTTATCCAAAGTGGCCTGAATTTTCTCTGTACCCCGCCGTCTGGCAGAAAAATATCGTAGTTACCTTTAATCTCTTTATTCGCTATTTCATTCCTGTTTCCTTTAATATTATTTTGATCAAAAAGGGCCTCCGCATAGGTGAGTTTTAAAATTGCGCCTTTGCCCTGACTGACGATCAATTCAGGGTAGGCGACTGTGTTGACCGAGTTATCCAATAGAATACTTACTGTCTGATGGGCGGGAATTTTGAAACTGCCCTGCCCAACAATGAATGAACTATTAGCGGTTACCCCGGTCGCGCGGCGAATAAATGGAAAGCGCGATAGCTTTTCCTGGAATAATGGGATGTTTCTCGGTGCCATTGTCCAACGGTTGTCTGTCCCATAACCCACAGGATCCGGATGCACAATTTCTGAAGCATTTTCCCATTTGTCACCATCGTACACTGTTTGTTCCCATCCCCAGGGATATTTAGAACCATCTACTTTGTCTCCCGGGCTAACTACCATATAGGCTTTCAACCGTTCGCCATTGTCGGTTGAGCAAGGTTGGTAAGCTAAGCTTTTCAATACTTTCCAATCTTTGTTTGTATTGACTATATTCTCAGCAGCTGAATTCCCTTGTACGGTGAATGCTGTCTGATTCGAAATCTGACCAACTGCCGCCAGTTCTCCCATGTTCCAGACCAGAGCAGCGATGGTATTGTTTCCCTGTTGCAAGAAGGGCGCAATATTGAGCGTTTCGTAGTACCAGTTAAACAGGTCGCCTCGAACAGGACCAGAGTTTACTGGTTTGCCGTTTATGAATAATCGATAGCGGTTGTCCGCACTGATGTTGATTACAAATGATGAGGGTACAGTAGTCAGCCTGAAGTTTTTCCGGAAATGGTACACACCATATTCACGTTGCTGGGCGGTAGGATGTGTGACCCAGAAGGAGGACCACTGGCCATTTAACAATTTTGGGTTTACTTTCTCAGTTTGACCCTTTGCCAGGCAATTTCCGAATAGAAGTGCCAGCATTAGCAGATTGATTTTTAATTTCATAGGTCCTACGTTTTTATAGGTTCGTATTTATTAGGTAGATATTTGGTTGCGCTGCGGACAACTTATATGTGTATAACAGCGCGGCTAATCTACATAAATAATTGTTAATTAAAACGTTAGGTGCAAAGTGTTTTTGGGTTGGTTCCATCTACATTCCCAAAATGTTTGAATGTGCTTTTGTAAAAGCATTTAGCAAATCGGAATTATTTTAATAATAGTTAGGATTTATTCAAAGCCGCTTTAGAATTCTTTGATTTTAACGTTCGTTGAGTGAACGATTGCCAGGAAACCTTGTAAATAATTGTGCGCAATTACTCTGGCCGCTTTATTTCTGGAGAAAAATATATCCTCGCCAATTTGTGTATGTTTGAATGGATGTTTATTCCAGAAGGATTTCCGATAGGCGAGGGTGGCACAGCATAACCAGTGCTTGGTGGCATCAACATTTTTCGTCAAATAATACCGACTGCGTTTTACCGAATAAAATTGCACATGGCTCAACCCACATATTTCCGCATCATTTTCTATTAAAGTCTTTACCTGATGGCTGATCCAATTTGGTGCATACCAATCGTCATCGTCCCAATGTACGATAATACTGCCAGCCGCTTTTTCACAAGCGATGTTACGTTTATATCCAACGGTATTTTCTGGTTTCAGGTAGAAGTATCTTATACTATATATATTAGGTAATAGGTTACTTACAGACTCTGTTCCATCATCTATGATAACTAATTCTTTGTAGGGGTAGTCCTGTCGTAAAAAATATTGGACGGATTTTGGAATAAACTCATGCCTGTTCGCTGTGGGCATAATACAGCTAACCAGAGGAAGTGTTGAATCTGTGACCGCATAATGTACCGGCCAATAAAATGTGGGTACAAGGTCAACTTGAAAGGTTGTTTGCATCATCTAATTTTCCATTAAGATATGCAGAAGTAGCAGGTATGCCTTGGGCAATTGTTACAAATGAGGTAATACCGCTCTCTATTGACATTTTCTTGTTGACCTCTAAAATTTATCCGTTTGCCTCGGCTAAATCGACTTTCATCATAAATATAACTTTTAACAACAAAAATATTCTGCATCTCTAGGAGATTAGCGTATAATAACACACTTGACTATAAACCTTTTTATCATGGAAAAAAGAGAATTTTCAAAAGCCGTAAATGCTTATGTTAAGCACAAAGCTAACTCATGGCAGGAGTTTATAGTGGAAGACTATTATGATAGCTTCAAGTACGCGTATGACATTATGGAATTGTATTCTGAAAGAAAGATAGCTACGATCCGCGATCGGATTTTCGCAAGAATAATGAAGACCATCCGCGATAACGAAAGAAAAAATAATTTGGAATAACATAGGATATCCTTGTGATTATTTATACTGTACCATTTATATATGAGTACAGCAAATAAAAAACAATTTTCAAAGCTGGTCGATGCTTACCTGAAAGACACGGCCAGTTCCAAAGAGCGTTCTTTTATAGAACAGTATTACGACTTGTTTTCTGATGGAGAAGACGTCTTTGAAACAATGGACCGAACAGAGGTTAGGGCAGTCGGTGACCGTCTGAAAGCTAGAATCGATGCCACGCTTCAAAATAAGGAAAAGCCCAGGCGTATACTACCATGGAGGTATATTTCTGTTGCAGCTACAATTCTGTTAGCTGCTGCCATGGGTATTTATTTTTATAGGCTCAGTCAGCCAAGGTTGAAAGCTTCAATCCATCAAACAAAAATGCTTGCGGATATCTCGCCAGGTGGAAATAAGGCCATTCTTACATTGTCCAATGGCCGAAAGATTTCCCTTACAGATTTGAAATTGGGTAAAATAGGAAATGAAAAAGGAGTGGTCATCGAAAAAACTAAAGATGGTCAACTGGTGTATCAAGGCACAAACTCAAATGGCATGATCGCTTATAATAGTGTTGAAACCCCAAAAGGGGGGCAGTATCAGCTTTCTCTTCCTGATGGTACACAAGTTTGGTTAAATGCGGCTTCTACTTTGAAGTATCCTATAATCTTTTCAGAGAAAGAGCGGGTTGTGCAACTAACCGGCGAAGCTTATTTCGAAGTTGCAAAAAGTAAAGGCAAACGTTTTGTGGTATCAACAGTAAACCAATCGGTTGAAGTGTTGGGTACTCATTTTAATGTGAATTCCTACTCTGATGAAATATACACAAGAACCACCCTTATGGAAGGGAGCGTACAAGTAAAAAATTCGGAATCAGGTCAAACCGCTGTGATTAGGCCGGGTCAACAGACTTTGGTAAGTACCGACCGTTCTGTAGTTGGAATAAAAGATGTTGATGTAGATGAAGCAATGGCATGGCGGAATGGTTATTTTATGTTTGATGAGGAGCCTTTAGAAAGTATTCTCAGAAAAGTTTCTCGCTGGTACGATGTGGATATCCAATATCAAAATTCAGATTTGAAAAAGAAACTTCTATTTAGTGGCACTTTATCCAGGTATAGCAATGTGTCTAAAGTCCTGAAAAAATTGGAATTGACAGATGCCGTAAGGTTTAAAATTGCAGGCAGAATAATTATTGTATTACCTTAATAATGCATTTTATTTTGGGTCGGATTGAAATACTTTGACACTTGTATTTTTGGAATGGATAGTCGCAATAAATCCTTGGTAATAGTCATGCGCAAAGATAATTGCTCCGTTGTTTCTTACAAAGTCATCGTCCTCACCAATTTGAATATCTTTAAAAGGATGCTTTTCCCAAAAATCTTTCCGATAAACAAGGGTAGCGCCTGATAGCCAAAGTTTTTTTGAATTATAGTTTTTAGTCATCCAATATCTGTTGTCTTCTATCGAGTGAAACTGTATTTGATCAAGCCCGCAAATATCAGCATTACTTTTCAAAAGGGTTGTAACTTGATGACTAATCCAGTCTTCAGCATACCAATCATCGTCATCCCAATGGATAATGATTTCGCCATTTGCATTATTACAGGCCTTATTTCGTTTTATACCAATTTGTTCCTTAACTTTGGAATAAAAGTATTTGATGTTTCTATTGTGAGGTATTAAGTCATATGCTGGCTCCGCGCTATCGTCGACAATTACTAGTTCCGTGTTGGGATAATCCTGTTGTAAAAAATATCTAATAGCAGTTGGTAGAAACTCTCTTCTTTCATGAATGGGCATGATGCAAGTGACTAGCGGAGATTGGCTATGCACATAGCCTACTTTATTACTATTTAATCTTTCTGGCTTTTTTAAAGTTTTCATCCATTTCATTACTGTTATTTTCTCCCGTGGATTTTCATAAGGTACCATTGCAATATTATCCCGATGTATGACACCTAGATAACCCTCAGTATATTTAAATGAGTGTACGTGAGCATTATTGTTCAGAATAAAGTCGTTATCTTCCCCAGCTTGAAAATCTTTAAATGGGTGTTGCTTCCAAAAAGACTTCCAATAACCCATTGTTGCTCCATGAACCCATGCCTGCGCATACTCCGTGTCTGCATATTGCCATATTTGATTTTGTCCTAGGGAATGAAATAATATTTGATTCATGCCGGATATATCAGCCTTTGATGTTATCAACTCCTCAACCAATCTGCTAACCCAATTCGGTGCATACCAATCATCATCGTCTAAATGTACGATAATCTCTCCCGTAGCCTTGTCGCATGCGAAGTTTCTTTTTAACCCAATACTTCTTATTAATTTACTGTGATAGTATATAATGTCTTGTCTTTTAGGTATTAGTGCCTTTAAAGGTCTATCACTATCGTCGAAAATTATTAGTTGCTTACTTAAGTAGTCCTGCTTTAAAAAATTATCTAATGCTGGTTTAATAAAATGCGGTCTATTACGAGTTGGCATTATACAAGAAACGTTAGGCAAATTCATCACAATATTTTTATGAAGCTAATAGTTTTTCAGGAATTGATGAAAGACAAAAGTCACTTCCGATCATTGTGTGGTATCTAATACATGTATACAGATAAGTGTTTAAAGTAGCTATATATTAGATATGCTAGTAGAAGAATTACGGTATGTAATAGGACACATTGGTTTTTGTTTATACTAGTAGGATATATAAATGGAAGGAACATTATTAGGCAATGGGAACGATATTGATCTTGATTCGACACCGACTCAATTTTTGAATGGAAAGGGGGAAGGAATGGAGTGACAGTTTTACCTTAAATAGTCAGGAGTGCGACAACACTCCTGACTATTGGATATTATAAACAATTGAATTAACCAATCAATAATGCCCGTACAGGAGTCGTAATCATTTCTTTTCCTGTTCGGATTAACCAACTAAACAAAAATATGAAAATTTTTACCAAGGGCTCAGGTAAACCTCCGGGTTTCCTGTATAAAATTTTATTGATGATGCGTCTCATCATGATTTACTTAATCTTCGGTATAGTACAGGTAAGTGCAAGTTCCTTTGGACAGGGGGTCACTGTTAATGATAATAGTATTACCATTCGCGAAATGTTTAAGGTGATCAAATTACAAACTGGGTATGATGTGCTATGGCAACCTGCTAAATTAAATACGAATAAACGTATATCAGCTCATTTTAACAATGAGTCCCTAAGTAATGTTCTTGTCAAATGTCTGCAAGGCACTAAACTAATATTCCAATTGGAAGATAAAAGTGCTATCATAAGACCGGATTTGAACATTCATACTGTGAATCTACAGCAAGATTCGGTTATCTATAAAGGTAATATCACCGATGAAAATGGTAAGCCTATGGCTGGTGCTACAGTAAGGATTGTTGGCAGTTCTAGGTCGACATTTTCAACTGTTAAAGGTGCTTTTGCTGTATATGGTCCGAAAAAAGGGACAATAGAAATAACCTATGTTGGTTATTTAAGCAAGCAAATAACTGTGAACGGATTAAATCCATCAGAACAGATTCATGTTACTATGAATCCAGGAGATAATAATCTGGGAGAAGTAACTGTAGTTAGCACCGGTTATCAGGACATAGCAAAAGAACGTGCCACGGGGTCATTCGAGGTGATTACTAAAGAGCAACTTCAACATAGTTCCGATCCTAACATCATTAAGAGACTTGAGGGAATAACTACTAGTATGAATTTTAATAATCAGTTAGTTCCAGTAAATTCAGCTAGACCAACTGCTGCTTCAACTAGCATTTCGCGGTCGCCCCTGGCTAATTTAACAATCCGTGGGAGAAATACTCTTAACTCTACTTTGATAGGCAGTGACAACCTAAGTGGGTTAGTTTTAGTTGTTATTGATGGTATTGCAAGTCCATATCCTATAGATAATGTCAATCCCGATGACGTAGAAAGTATTACAGTTTTGAAAGATGCAGCAGCTGCTTCAGTTTGGGGATCTCGTGCAGCTAATGGCGTTATTGTAATTAAAACAAAGCGTGGAGCCTTTAATAAACCATTGAATATTTCATTCAACGCTAATTTTAATTTAAGTGAGAAAATCGATCTATTTTATAATAGGGTTATGAGCACTTCAGATTATATTGATGCTCAAATTTTTCATTTTAATGCTGCCAAGCCGAATGTTAGTGTGCCAACTTTGGCGAGTCCACAACCCTTTCTTTCACCCGTGGCAGAAATTTTGGGAAGACAGCAAAATGGGCAAATTACCGCAGCACAGGCAAAATTGGAACTCGATGCACTTCGTGGAAATGATGTCCGCCGTGACTTCGAAAAATACGTTGTACGTAATGCTTATACGCAAAATTATTCTCTTGGAATAGATGGGGGAGGTCAAAAGGTAGCATATCGTATATCGGCAGCATACAATAAAGGAATACAAAATATTGTTGGCAATGGCGATGATCGAATTTCATTGTCTTATAATACCTCCGTAAAGCCGTTAAAAAATCTAACTTTGAACGCGGGAGCCACATTCACTGTACGTAACTCAGAACAGCAATCTGGAGAACAAGTCGTTAGAGCAGATTATTCAGTGCCATATTATCCATATACTAGGTTGACTGATGACCAAGGAAGCCCTATAAATATACCTTATAAATACAGGCCTGCCTATGTACAGTTGTTATCTGATAGTTATGGAAGTAAAATACAAGATTTAACGTTTAATCCACTTAAAAATATAGATGAAGCATATTATAAAACAACAGTAAAAAACCTAAATTTTAGTGTTGGTAGTGATTATCGTATTACAAATTATTTATCCGCAAATGTGATTTATAATTATGGTCTGTCAAATAGTCAGGATAATAATTTGAATCGTAAGAATTCATTTTACGTACGCGATTTAGTTTCTTATTATACAAGTCCCGCTGGAGTACAATCTATACCTAACGGAGGCATATTGAGTAAAGGTGTTACAGATTCACATTCACAAGCTTTGCGTGCTCAATTAAATTTCGATAAACAATGGGCTAATAAACACGTTATTAATGCCATCGCAGGAGTAGAGTTGACAGAGCAATACAATTTAGGAAAAAACAATATATATTACGGATATAACGAGGATAATTTATTTAGTAACAATAAGTTAGATTTTAAAGATAACGTTTCAGTTTTGTTTTCAACTATTTTTGGAAATACTGCGCCATTGCCTTACACTTCATCTGTTTTTATCGAAGGAAGAGGCCGCACATTTAATAATTATGCTAACGCATCCTATACCTATAATAATCGATACACATTTTCTGGCAGTGTTCGAAGAGATTTATCAAGTGCTTTTGGCAATAAGCCAGGTACGCCATTTTTTTCATTTGGGGGAAAATGGAATCTGTCCGAGGAGAAATTTTATACATGGGAATTCTTGCCAATTATTCAATTGAGAGGTACATTTGGTTATAATGGAAATGCCAATCCTCTTACAACACCATACCCTATAATTTCATACTCTACTGGTCCGCAAATCAATGACCTACTATTTGCAACTACAGGTACTGCCGCTACTAATAATAAACTACGACCAGAAAAGACAGGTGTACTAAATCTAGGAGTTGATTTTGCATTTAAAAACAGGAAAATTTCTGGTAGTTTGGAGTATTATGTAAAAAAGACGACCGATCTGATTGCGGCTAATACTTTAGATCCAACAACAGGCTTTAATAGATTAAATTATAATACAGCGTCATTACGTGGATGGGGAACAGACTTCTCTTTAAATACGCAAAATCTCGTAACGGGCAAGTTTAGTTGGACAAGCAACGGATTGTTCAGCTATAACCGCGTAAAAGTGACTCAAGTTTTCACTGCAACGGCTAGAAATGCTGGTAGCATTATTACGGGTACACCATTTTACAATGAGGGAGCCGATCTTTCACGCTTATATGCCTATCGTTGGGCTGGTCTTGATCATATGACAGGCAGTCCAATGGGGTACATAAATGGAGCACCAATAGTTCTTAATAATTCCACTAGGTATAATGCAATCAATATTCAGCCAATATCTGCAGCACGATATATGGGTTCAGCGGTTCCTGTATATTATGGTTCCATTCGGAATAGCTTTCGATATGCTGGAATATCAGTCTCTGCAAATATCTTATTTAAATTGGGTTACTACTTCAGAAGGCAAAATACTGTCGATTATGGATCCCTCTTTGGCTCATCATCTCAGGTAATCCAACCTGAAGAATATGCTATGCGTTGGCAAAAGCCCGGCGATGAACTTCTAACTAATGTACCTGCTCAAGTTTATCCCTCTATAGGTGATATTTTTTATCGATTTGCAGATATAAATGTATTAAAGGCTGACCACGCACGCTTACAGGAGCTAAATTTCTCTTATTACTTGGCTAAGAAGGGGAGATTTATTAAAAATCCCCGCATTTATGCTAATATTTCTAACCTAGGTGTGATATGGCGGGCCAATAAGAATGGTTTAGATCCTGATTCACCAGACTATCCAAATCCGCGAACTTATGCATTTGGTTTCAGTGCAAACTTTTAATCCTACAAAATATGAACTTAACCATTAGATTTTATAAGAGTAATTCTTTTAAGGTTCTTCTATTATTATGTTCTTCCATCTGTATTTTTTCCTGTAAAAAATATGTGGATATAAAACAAAATAATGCTGAATCTCGTCTGATAACTGCCAACGATTGTCAACTTTTATTGAATGACTATGCAAATATGAATATAGGATATCCCAGTGACGGAGAGTCTTCTGCAGACAATTTTTACCTTAATGAACCTTCATATTTGTCACAATCGATCGAAGAGAGAGATATTTATACTTGGCAATCGAGTGCAATACGCAATAATGCGTCTCCCCAATGGCAATACGCATATAAAGTTGTCTACTTATCAAATTTAGTCCTAGAAACCTTAGACAAAATAAAAACGAATACTGATCAAACTTTGTATAACGATTTACGAGGGCAAGCACTTTTTTTTAGAGCGTATTGTTTTTGGAATATTGCTCAGCTATACGCGAAACGTTACACAACATCCGATGCTAACCAGAATCTAGGAATCCCATTGCGATTAAATTCCGACATTAACGATAAATCTGAAAGAGGAACTGTACAGCAGACTTATTCAAAAATAATTGTAGATTTGATTGAGGCTGCTTCACTACTTTCCCAAACATCTACAGTACCAAGTCGTCCAAATAAGGTGGCTGCTTACGCTATGTTAGCCCGTGTTTATTTATCCATGGAAGATTATCCATCTGCATTGAACAACGCAGATGCTGCATTAAAATTGAATAATCAACTTTTGGATTATAATACTTTAAGCCGTACTTCGACCACTCCTTTCACCCGCTTTCATAAAGAAGTTATTTTTCATTCTATAATGACTCCTGGTTCTACCTTGAATCCCGGCTCCGCCACCAGTAATATAGCAAAAATTGATGATGATTTATATAATTCTTATAATGTAGACGATTTAAGAAAGTATATTTTTTTCAAGGAGAATAGCCAGACCACACAACTTAAAAATCCACTATTTCTCACAACGCCGGGCGCTCTAGAGTTTGTAACTGTTACGCTTGCAAATGGTACTTACCGATTTACCGGTAATTATGAACCGGTAACTACTGCCGCGCTTTTTAATGGCTTAGCAGTAGACGAACTATATTTGATTAGAGCGGAATGCTATGCGAGAGCGGGAAATAAAGATGCTTCCATGGCTGATTTGAACTCGTTATTGGTTAATCGATGGGTCGTTGGCAAATTTGTGGGAAAACTAGCAATAAACGCCAATGATGCCTTGAGCCAAGTCCTTTTAGAAAGAAGGAAAGAGCTAGTCATGCGAGGGCAGCGATGGACTGACGCAAGAAGGTTGAGCTTAAATTTCACAAGACAGATTAAGACAGTAAATTTCTCTGGTTTTGCAAATGCTCCGATCAGAGAGGTCGTGACTTCTAATACTTTCAATTTGTCTGCTAATGATCCCCGATTTACATTGTTAATTCCTAATGATGTCATCCTAAATTCTTCAATACAACAAAATCCACGGTAGATTAACCGAAATACTTGAAAATTCTTTTGAATATTAATATTTTAAGTATAATGATTGCCGTCAAAAACTTGACTCGCATAGTGTTTTTAGAGAATTGAAAAGTAATAATTGTAACCGTCATAATCAAAGTATGAAAATAAAATTTAATCAAATCCTTATCGGGTTATTGTCATTATCATATACCCACGCATGGGCTCAGAATCAAGATATGGGCTTGTCGATAGGGGATAGCTTACCAAGCTTTAAAATACCTAAAACTATCTTTTCAGATAAGGTACTCACCACAGAAATGTTTAAAAATCGACTTTTAATAATTGACTTTTGGGGCTTAGGGTGTACTACTTGTATTGAATCTCTACCAAAAATGGAAAAACTAGAAGAAAAGTTTGGTTCTAGATTAAAGATATTGCCAGTAACCTATGGTAAAGAAAACGTTATTCGCAATTTTTGGAAGTCGAACAAATATACTAAGTATCTGAAAGGTTGTACCGTAGTTGAAGATACACTCTTTAGTCGTTATTTTAAGCATAAGTATATTCCTCACGAAGTGTGGATCTATAAGGGAAAAATAATAGGAATTACATCATTAGATTATGTTGATGAATACAACATACGGAAGGTGTTGAATGGAGAGATGGTAGAATGGCCACTTAAAAATGATTTCAACAAGTACGATATGTCTAAGCCACTATTTACATTAACACAAAATCAGTCTGATATACCTTCTGAACAAATAAGGTCTATTTACGCTGCTGTTGGTGGATTTAGAAAGGGGGTTAATTCTCCACTATGGTTAACCGGCGGAAGTGACATAGTAAGGGACAAAGTAGAAAAAACTGTCCGTACTTATTTCTTAAACCAACCAATCTTAAACTCATATCTGTTATGCTATTTTAAATTATTAAAGGTCAGTGATTTAGTAGCGCCGCAACCAAGTGCTCTTTTTGCCAATCAGATATCATGGAAGGTAAAAGATAAAACAAAATATGTTTATGAAAAACAACTGAGTTCATACCAACAAAATTGGCTTATTAAGCATGGAATTTGTTTTGAAGCGGTTTATCCAGATACAGGGCAGAAAGACACAGAAGTTTATCGATCTATGATCTTAGATTTAGATCGTTTACTCGGGCTTAAAGTCACTATGCAAAAAAACAAGGAGGAAGTATTAATCCTAAAGGATAGTTCATCTCCAAACTACAAACCGGCCATTTCAAATAAAGGGGTTGAATATTCCTTATACGATATCTTTTATAATTTTAATAATTGGGCTAGTAATCCATATCTATTTAATGAAGTTAAAAATTTGGATGTGGTAGTTAAGCTTGAAATTAGTTCTTGGGGCGATATTCAAGGTATAAAAAAAGGTCTGGAAGCTGTTGGTATTGAAGTAAAGGCAGAACAAAGGATAATAGATAAACTTTATTTTATAGAAAATTAATTTCTTTTTTTATGGATACTATTTAAGTAAAAATTATTGTATTTATAAATTTAATTGCAATAAAGTTTTGTAACTCTTATCGATCCCTACATCATACTCAATCGATCAAACAAGAATTTCCTGTTTAAATTCAAAAAAAACATAGGACTCCTTTTATTTGAAGTGCAAGTTATCGGTTAAAAATGCCCTGGGAGAAATCCCAGGGCATTTACATTATTGTTTAAGATATACATATGGTTTATCAAAATGCGTAGCATCGTTTAATGGATAAGGTGCACCTCCCGCAGCTCTAGACGCCACAAAATAATCTTTAAGTGTGTTATTTATAGCTGCTGGGATACTTGGATCTAAACCATTTGGGATTGCATATACTGCACAGACCGTTTGTCCAGTAGCACATAAACTGCCTGGGGTTGGGTCACCAGTTATTCTTCCATATCTACTTGGAACTGTTTCATCACCAGTTCCCAAGAAATAATACCAAAATCTACTCATAATAATTATGATATTTTTTGATTCAAAAATATCAAAAAACTTAAATTATACCTACTCTATTAAGGGTTTTCGGTGTCGCCCGATTGTAATCTCGCTAATTTTATTTCTATCTAAAAAGGCTCAAATTACACACTGTTGGCTTTTTAAAAAATTCAGCATTTGATTTACAATACTAAATTAAGTAAGCTATCTTATTTATCTAAGGCCAAAGGTTACTATACTACCTAGGTCATATCGCAAAATTATCTGGCATCTCCATGACGCATAATAACGATAAATTGCAGATTGAGTGAGGAGGTAATTTGATCCGGGCGTTAAAGACCTACTTTACTCTGGAATGTTAGATCGCCACTTCAGTAGAGTATGTAATAATAGGTAGTTAGACTGTCAATCTGATGGAGCGATTTTTAAAAAAAAAATGAATTCTTGTATGGTACTAGCAATGAA
>Ga0247816_10000881_pt1 | contig 15603 bp, 19 predicted proteins | sample UWRJL209509C1_FD_179930 | JGI IMG/M metagenome (GOLD analysis project Ga0247816, IMG submission 179930) | Plant litter microbial communities from Arlington Agricultural Research Station in Wisconsin, United States - UWRJ-L209-509C-1 | ecosystem: Environmental > Terrestrial > Plant litter >...
GAAGTTAAATGCTCCGAAATATTTTTATGAAGTCACGTTTGACAAGCCTGGAGGAATGTTGATGCCCATTTTAGTTGAGCTAACTTTTGAAGACGGAACAACTGAAAATCACAATTTTCCGGTTCAGATTTGGAGGAAAGGAAATCAGGTCGTTTTCAGGACTTTTGCAACACAAAAAAAGGTGGCGAAAATTACAGTCGATCCAAAAGCACAAACTGCTGATATTGATTTGACTAATAATTCATGGCCAAAAATTGAAACAAAATCTAAATTTGACCAGTTTGGAGGCTAAGTTAAAATCATATTAAAATACAAGTCAAAAAAGTTAAGGTAAAACTGTGACTATTTTTTTACCGTATCTTTGTATAAAATTGCATATTATGTTTGGAATAGGAGGATCAGAATTCATGTTTATATTGTTTATTGCAATAATGCTTTTTGGGGCTGATAAAATTCCAGAAGTTGCTCGCGGGCTAGCCAAGGGAATGCAACAGCTGAAAAGTGCAACAGACGATATTAAAACAGAAATTCATAAAACAGTTGCGGATAATGGTTTTGACTCAAATGCTTTGACAGGAGGACTTTCTGAAGAAGTAAATAAAGTGAAAGAAAATTTTGCTAAAATCATGGAGAATTCTAATGATCCAAGTTTTGGTTTAGATAAGATTACCGCAGATATTAATACAGAAGTTAATCAAGTTAAAGAAGACATTGAATCATTAAACGGACCAATCAAAAGACAAGATAAATGATTGAAACATTATTGGAATTAGACAGAGATCTATTTATTTATTTGAACAGTTTTGGGTCAGAAGCTTTTGACGGTTTTTGGCTTTTTATTACAAAACAGATTAACTGGATTCCAATTTTTGCAATCATTATGTACTTGGTTTTTAAGCATCTTGGCTGGAAACATGCACTTTTGATTATTGTTTTAATGGCTTTGCTGATTACATTAACCGATCAAACAACCAACTTATTTAAGAATTATTTTCAACGACTTCGCCCAGTTAATAACACTGATCTGGATGATGTAATTCACTTTGTTCACAAGCGATCTTCTTTTAGTTTTATTTCGGGACATGCTTCCAACTCCATGGCGGCTGCTTTTTTTCTGTACAAAGTATTAAAACCTTACTTAAAATATATGGGTTTTATTTTTCTTTGGCCTTTAGTTTTTGCTTACAGCAGAATATACTTAGGATTGCATTATCCAGGAGATATTTTATGTGGCTATATTTGGGGTATTTTAATGGCTTTATTAATGATGCGACTTTATGTACATTTTAGAGATAAGCTATTTCCAATAGAAAAAGAATATGTTGATCATCCTTCAAATGACACTCCTTTAAAAGAATAAACACGTTTTTGTGTGTTAAATTTAGTTAATAAATGTGTTTTTAAAACAAAAAAATGCATTTAATCGGATTTATTTACCATTCAACGATTTTTTTTTATTTTTCATTTAGTATCTTTTAAATTTGTTCTTGAATTAGAAAATATTTAATTCAAATTATAAATTATAAGCCTGAATATTAAGTAAATGCCGGTATTGAAAAACCATTCAGATTAAATTTAAACCATACAAAACAATGAAAAAATTTCTTCTTTTAGGAGCGTTTTTTACGAACGCCACATTTTTTGCACAAGTTGGAATTGGGACAGTAAATCCTAATTCAAAAGCAATGTTAGATGTTTCATCAACCGAAAAAGGATTGCTAATGCCTAGGATGACAACGGCACAACGAGTTGCAATTTTTCCGGCTACAGATGCAACTTCTGCTGGAATGCGTGTATTTGATACAACAACAAAAACTTTTTGGTATTATGACGGAACCCAATGGATAGAAGATGCTAAATTAACTTCTGAACCTTGGTTTGACGGTACAACAGATCTGGCCGCAACAGCAACTTCTGATAGTATTTATTTTCCTAGAGGATTAATGAGCGTTGGTACAACCGTAAATGATGCAAAAATTCACGCTTCAGCTACTAGAGCAGAGGTTGATGCTAGAAAAGCAATGGTGGGAATTGAAACGCATTGGCAATCCAATAATCCAAATAAATTTGATTCATGGAATGGTTTCGCTTTGATGCCTACAATGCCAAATCCTTATAGTTCAAATCAGCCTTCTAATGAACCTTTTATCGGATATGGTCCTCAAACCAAAAGTTTTTCAATTCAGCAATTTATTGACGGACCTTTTGGTGAAGTGAAAGAAGCAAGAATGTTATTTATGCCAACAGGTCAAGCAGGAATTGGTAATTCAATAAGTACACTTTTTGGTGTGTCTTATCCAACGCCACCAAATGCAGCTTTAAGACTTACAAACGGAACAAAAAATTATGATCTTCTTACTTTAGATGTTAACGTAACTAACGTAGTTAAGGTAGATAGATTAGGAAATATGGGTATTGGAATTACAACCCCTTTAAGAAAACTTCATGTAAAAGAAGCTATGCGTTTAGAACCGCAAGCAACAGCACCGGCTTCAGGAAGCTTGGGTGATTTATATGTAAACACAAATGGAAAATTATTTTTCCATAACGGTACTACATGGAAAGAGGTAAGTCTTTTGTAGTTTCTCATAATTTTACTGGTTAATGGAAAAAAGCTGTTGAAAGACAGCTTTTTATTTATAAAACCCTAGAAACCGTCAAGCCATCTCTAATCGGAAGCAGGACAGTTTCAACTCTTGAATCAGAATTTATTTTTTTGTTGTATTCAACCAATACATTTGTGCTTACATCTCGCGGGTCTGGCTTTTCTAAAACTTTACCACTCCACAAAACATTGTCTGAAAGGATAATTCCTCCTTTATTTACAATTGGAACAATCATTTCAAAGTATTTCAGATAATTATCCTTGTCAGCATCGATAAAAACTAAGTCATATTTTTTATTCAGATTAGGTATTATTTCCAAAGCGTCACCTAAATGTTGCGCAATTTGATTTTTCCAAGAAGATAAATCAAAATATTTTTTTTGGATATCAAACAATTCTTCATTTATGTCGATTGTGTCAATTGATCCATTTTCTTGCATTCCTTCTGCTAAACATAAAGTCGCATAACCTGTGTAAGTGCCAATTTCAAGAATATTTATTGGTCTGACAAGTTTTGAAATCATACTTAAAACTCTCCCTTGAAAATGGCCACTCAACATTCGTGGTTGCATTATTTTTTGAAAAGTTTCTCTTTGAAGCGCTGTCAGAATTGCCGGTTCTTCTTGTGAATGTTTTTCTACGTAAAGTTCTAATTCAGGAGATATAAAGTGCATTATTTGAATTTTAGTGTAGTTGAATCTTGGTAATTATTCCAAAAACGAAGTAAATAAATCACTTCAGAATCCATAGAATAAAAAAGAGTAATGTGTTTGGTGATTACCATTTTATAGACATCTCTGTAGTCAGATTTTGTAAAAAGAACGGTTTTAGATTTCAATAAAGAAATAGACGTATCTACCTTTTTTATAAAATTCAAAACATCATTTTTTGTCCATTTTTCTTCAAGATATTCGATATTTTCCCAATAATCTGATTTGGCAAGAAATGTCCACTCAATCTTCATTATTGAAATATTTTGAATATTTGGCTTTGGTATCTTCCATCACCATATCGTGCGATTGCGTTTGATGATTTTGAACTTGATAAATAGCATCATCAACCGCTTTTTTTTCTGAATCAGAAAGATTTTCAGAATGATCTAAATAATTGTCAAATACAGAAGAAACAATTTTTAAAAGTCGCTCATCCGCATTTTCAATCTGAAGCCTTATTTTTTCTTTTAATTCTGGAAGTCCCATCGTTTGAATATTTAAACAAAAATACGAAAAAATTGAAATACATCTTTATTTTCAGAAACATCATATCACGGTATTTCATAAAAAAGTATAACGAATTAGGTAGTTATCACTTCTATATCTAACTTTGCGCCATGCAAATCGAGAAAAAAGACATCCGAGCTTTAACGAAAGACCAATTGCGCGATTTTTTTGTTTCCAACGGAGATAAAGCGTTTCGTGGCAATCAGGTTTATGAATGGCTTTGGAGTAAAGGGGCGCATAAATTTGACGACATGACAAATGTTGCCAAGCCGACGCGCCAAATGTTAGAAGAAAATTTTGTTATCAATCATATTAAGGTTGATACGATGCAACGAAGCGAAGACGGAACCGTGAAAAATGCCGTTCGTTTGCACGATGGATTGGTGGTAGAATCAGTTTTAATTCCTACGGATACAAGAACAACAGCCTGTGTTTCTAGTCAAGTGGGTTGCAGTTTAGATTGTAATTTTTGTGCAACGGCAAGATTGAAAAGAATGCGAAATCTTGGTCCGGATGAGATTTATGACCAAGTTGTGGCTATTGATAAAGAAAGCCGTTTGTATTACAATCATCCGCTGTCAAATATCGTTTTCATGGGAATGGGCGAGCCATTGATGAATTATAACAACGTTTTGAAAGCGATAGAAATGATTACTTCCACAGAAGGTTTAGGAATGTCGCCAAAGCGAATTATGGTTTCTACTTCAGGAGTTCCAAAAATGATCAAGAAATTAGCTGACGATGAAGTGAAATTCAAATTAGCAGTTTCTTTACATTCTGCGATTGATGAAATTAGAGCCAGAATTATGCCTTTCAGCAAGAATTTTCCGTTGGCAGATTTGCGAGAAGCTTTAGAATATTGGTACAGAAAAACCAAGAGTAAAGTTTCATATGAATATGTAGTTTGGAAAGATATTAATGACAACAAGGCTTCCATTGATGCTTTGGTGAAATTTTGCAAATATGTTCCTTGTAAAGTGAATCTTATTGAATACAATCCGATTGATGATGGAGAGTTTCAGCAAGCGTCCGAAGAATCAATAAACGCTTATATTAAAGCTTTGGAAGCATCCGGAATCGTAGTGAAAGTGAGAAGAAGCCGAGGAAAAGATATCGACGCGGCTTGTGGTCAATTAGCAAATAAAGAAGCTTAATAGTAAACTACAATTATATAACCCTGCCTGAATTAAAAACAAGCAGGGTTTTTCTTTTAAAAAATTTTGTGAATCTCTGTGACTTCTCTGTGAATCTCCGTGTAATTTGACTTGAATTCCTTAAATTTGCTTCCAATGAAAATCACCGAGCAAATAAAACAGCCCATTCTTGCCGAAATGGAACTTTTTGAGAAAAAGTTTCACGAAGCAATGTCTTCAAAAGTGGCTTTGCTCAACAGAATCACTTATTATATCGTCAACCGAAAAGGAAAGCAAATGCGGCCAATGTTCGTGTTTCTTACCGCTAAAATGGTTTCTGACGGAAATGTAAACGAAAGAACTTATCGAGGCGCTTCAGTAATTGAGCTGATTCACACGGCAACTTTAGTTCACGATGACGTAGTGGACGACAGCAACAGGCGTCGTGGATTTTTCTCCATAAATGCTTTGTGGAAAAATAAAATTGCGGTTCTTGTTGGAGATTATTTATTATCAAAAGGACTTTTGCTTTCTATTGACAATGGCGATTTTGATTTGCTGAAAATTATTTCTGTAGCCGTAAGAGAAATGAGCGAAGGAGAATTATTGCAGATCGAAAAAGCCAGAAGATTAGATATCACTGAAGATATTTATTACGAAATCATCCGCCAAAAAACGGCTACATTAATTGCGGCTTGCTGTTCGCTCGGCGCTTGTTCAGTAAATCCTGAAAATGTTGAAGTCGTTGAAAAAATGCGAAAATTTGGTGAATTAATCGGAATGGCTTTCCAAATCAAAGACGACCTTTTCGATTATACTGACGATGCCATTGGAAAACCAACAGGAATCGATATCAAGGAACAAAAAATGACGCTTCCGTTAATTTATGTTTTGAATCATTGTACTCCAAAAGAAAAATCTTGGGTAATTAATTCGATAAAAAACCACAATAAAGACAAAAAACGCGTCAAAGAAGTTATTGCTTTCGTGAAAAATAATAACGGACTTTCTTATGCCGAAGAAAAAATGATGGAATTTCAGCAAGAAGCTTTGGCTTTAATTCAAGATTTTCCAGATTCTCCTTATAAAGAAGCACTTACTTTGATGGTGAATTATGTTATTGAAAGGAAAAAATAATTAATTTGATAATTTGATAATTTGATAATTTGATAATTTTTTATATTAATTGTTTTAAAATCAGTTATTTGGTTTTTATTTTTTCAATTATCTCATCATCTAATTAAAAAATTATCTAATTTTTTCCACCTTCGTGCAACCTTTTTTAATCTATTCTCGTCTATGCTAATAGAAGACTGATTGAAGTATTCATAAGAATCAAAAATCAACTACCTGAAAACAAAAATTCATTGTGAAAGTAATAAACTTACATCAAGACGAAAAAGATATCATCGCACTAGCTGTCGAGAATAACCGACATGCGCAACAAAAAATCTACTCAAGTCATTCGCCAAAAATGTTGAGTGTTTGCCGTCAGTATATCAAAGATGTGCACCAAGCTGAAGATATTATGATTACGGCTTTCATGAAAGTTTTTACAAACCTCAAAAATTTTGAGCATAAAGGAAGCTTTGAAGGTTGGATCAGAAGAATTATGGTGAACGAATGCATTTCTTTTATCAGAGTTCAGAAGAGCGTGAAATATATTGAAGATGAAAATTTTTTTGAAGAAACGCACAACAATACTGACAGCCAATTTAATGTAGAAGATATTCAGTTCTTAATTGACAGTTTGCCAGATGGTTATAAGATGATTTTCAATTTATATGCTATCGAAGGTTACAAACACCAAGAAATTGCGAAAATGATCGGAATAAATGAAGGAACGTCGAAATCGCAATTGTCACACGCTCGCAAAATGTTGCAGGCACAAATTAACAAGCTAAAGAATTTTGAAAATGGAACCGAATAAATTAGAAAACGATTTTAGAAACAAGCTGAACCAAAGAGAAATTCAGCCTTCTGAAAAAGCATGGGACAGATTAGATGCAATGCTTTCGGTAACTGAAAAGAAAAAACCGAACAGAACATGGATGTATGTTGCGGCAAGTTTTTTGGGATTTTTGCTCCTAGGAACTCTGTTTTTTAAACAATCAGAAGTTGAAATTGAGAAAACAAATGTAATTACTTACGAAGAAAATAAAAATACACAAAAAGAAAGTTCGCCAGAAATAATTACTGAAAAGCCATTTGAAGCAAAATTGCATGAAACAATTGCAAATAAAGAAAATCAACAATCATCAATCAAAAACGAGCCAGTCAAAAATCAAATTTTAGCAGAAAAAGTTATCAAGCAAGAAGTGGCAATCGAAGATTTGAAAGCGCAAGAAGTTGCCCAACAAATCATTGAACTCAGCCAATCTGGTAAAGAAGTGACTGATCAAGAAATTAACGACTTGCTTAACAAGGCAAAAAGAGACATCGCTTCTCAACGGTTGCTTAAAAAATCTATTCAAAAAGTCGATGCCACCGCACTTCTTCTGGACGCAGAAAAAGGGCTCGACAACTCTTTCAAGCAACGTGTTTTCGACTTGCTGAAGGAAGGTTATAAAGAAACTAAAATCTTTGTAGCTGAAAGAAACAATTAAAATCATCACTTAAAAATCAAAATCATGAACAGAATTATTTTTTACATCACATTAGTGGTAATGGCTTTTTGTGCCCAAAATTTAACAGCACAAACATTTGACTATCAAGCTGAAATCAAGTCTTTGACAGAGTATAGAAATGGAATTGAAGAGACTGAAAGAAAAGGTCTTCAAGACGATATTGTAAAAATTGAGCAACGCTTAAATAAAGGTGAAATCAATAAAGATGAAGCTCAGAAATTAAAAGAAGAAGCAGCGCAAAAAAGGGCTTTGAATATTGAAGATAAGACCTCTATTACTGACAGTCAAATTGCGCTTTTAGATCGAAACAAAAACTATGAATCTTTAGCAATATATGATAAAGGTGGTTATGAAAATAATATTAGGGTAGGAAGGTTTTTGTTTACTTCTAATTCCCGAAAAAATAAAGACACTATTGGAACCAAAGAAAGATTAAATCGCAAAACTTATTCTTATTTAGTTTTTGCAATTGGAGCAAATAATCTCGTGACTGACGGAGCTGTTGCGCATTCAGATTTCAAATATGCCGGATCACGTTTCTATGAATGGGGACTTGCTTTTAATACAAAATTAAGCGGAACTAGCAATCTTCTTCATTTTCAATACGGACTTTCATTGATGTACAATGATTTAAAAGCTACAGATAATCGTTACTTTGTGGATAATGGAAAAGAAACTTCTTTGGAAACAAACGCTGTTCACATGAAAGATTCTAGATTCAGAAATGTAAATTTGGTAGTTCCTGTTCATTTTGAATTGGATTTTTCAAAAACTAGACACGAAGGTTTCAGATTGGGAATGGGAGGTTATGCCGGTGTTAATTTGAAAACAAAGCAGATTCTTAAGTACGACATAGAAGATTACAAATCAAGAGAAGTGACGAAAGGAAATTTCAATGTAAACGATTTTGTTTATGGCGTAAGTACTTATGTTGGATATAAATCTACAAGTTTGTACTTGAAATATGACTTGAATCCGTTGTTTAAAGATAATGCAGTTGATCAAAATAATATTTCTTTAGGACTTCGTTTTGATCTGTAAATTGAAAGTTTGAGTTAGTTAAATACGTTAGGATGTCCGTTGAAGTAATTTGGCGGACATTTTTATTTTATAAATTTTATTAATCTGTGTTGCTAAAAATACGCTATTCGCTTTTGAACCCGTATTTGAGAAATACTTTAAAATTTTGTAGATTTCTTTCTTTCAACTTTGCGAAAACTTCCAACCTTTGCGTTTAAATTACCTCTGAATCATCAAATTCAAACCTAGAAATCTTCGTATCTTTGCAATCTAAACTTCAGAATTAAATAAAATTGATCTCAAAAGCCACCATAGATACTGTTTTCGAAACCGCTAGAGTAGAAGAGGTTATCGGTGATTTTGTGCAATTAAAACGTGCCGGAAGTAATTTTAAAGGATTGAGTCCTTTTTCTGATGAGCGTTCGCCGTCATTTATGGTTTCGCCAGTTAAACAGATTTGGAAAGATTTTAGTTCTGGAAAAGGTGGCAATTCGGTTGCTTTTTTAATGGAACACGAGCATTTTACATATCCGGAAGCGATTCGTTATTTGGCAAAAAAGTACAATATCGAAATTGAAGAAACCGAGCGTTCTGATGAAGAAAAAGCCGAAGCGAATGAAAAAGAAAGCATGTATTTGGTTTCTGAATTTGCCAAAAAATACTTTCAAGATATTCTTTTGAACAATGAAGAAGGCCAGGCTATTGGCTATTCTTATTTTAAAGAAAGAGGATTTACAGGCGATACAATCAAGAAATTTGAATTAGGATATTCTCCTGAATCTTGGGATGCTTTTACAAAAGAAGCTTTGGGAAAAGGCTATAAATTAGAATATTTAGATAAAACCGGACTTTCAATTGTCAAAGAAGATAAGCAATTTGACAGATTTAAAGGTCGTGTAATGTTTCCGATTCAAAGTATGTCAGGACGAACTTTGGGTTTTGGCGGCAGAATTTTGACCAATGATAAAAAAGCCGCGAAATATCTAAACTCTCCAGAAAGCGATATTTACCATAAAAGTAAAGTACTTTACGGAATTTTCCATGCCAAGCAAGCGATTGCCAAGCAAGATGTTTGTTATTTGGTAGAAGGTTATACTGATGTGATTCAGTTTCATCAAGCGGGAATTGAAAATACAGTTTCTTCTTCAGGAACAGCTTTGACGCCAGACCAAATCAGATTAGTAAACAGATTGACCAAAAATATTACCGTGCTTTTTGACGGCGATGCGGCAGGTTTAAGGGCTTCCATCAGAGGAATCGATTTGATTTTGGAAGAAGGAATGAACGTGAAAGTTTGTACTTTTCCTGATGGAGAAGATCCAGATAGTTTTGCCAGAAAAAATTCGCATGAGGATTTGGTTCATTATTTAGATGCTAATTCTAAAGATTTTATCCAATTCAAAGCCTCACTTTTAATGGATGAAGCCAAGAATGATCCGGTGAAAAAAGCAGGATTGATTCGCGATATGGTTACCAGTATTTCTAAGATTCCAGATAGAATTCAAAGAGAAATTTATATACAGGAAACAGCCAGAATCATGGATATTTCTGAGCAGGTTTTGGTCAATACTTTGGCACAGCTTGTTCAAAAAGACATTACAGAATCTGGAAAAAAAAATAAGCAAGAACAAAAAGCTTTTGATGTCGTAAAAAATGAAGCTCCAGCCGAAGGGCAAAAAGTAGATATTTTATACGAATTAGAAAGAAAAATAATTGAAATTCTGCTTTTATATGGAAATAAGGAAGACGAATTTGAAGACGTGCTTTTGAAAACCAATGAAGAAGGAGAAATTCATGAAGTTTCTGAAAAGAAAGAATACAAGGTTTTTCAGCGCATTTATTTAAGCCTTCAAGAAGATGAAGTAGAACTTGCAAATCCTTTGTTCAGAGCTATTTATAACGATTTGGTTGATTATTTTAATCAAAATGAAGTATTTAGTGTTGAGCATTATTTAATGCGACTTGCTCCAGAACTTGCTCAGGAAGTTACAAATATTTTAATGAATGAAGAACAAGAGCTCTTGCATAACTGGGAGGGGCAAAATATAATTGTGAAGCAAAAAGATCAAACAATAAGTCAATATGTTTCTGAAACAATCTTGACTTTAAGATGGTTTTTAGTCGATAAAATTATTGAAGAATTAAAAGGAAGTCTTTCTTCTGAACCAGATTCTGATAATACTGAAACACTTTCAATGGCAATGGATTATTATAAATTAATTAATTCCTTTTCAACTAAATTAGGAAGAGTCATGTCAAGATATAGCATTTAAACTATATCAAGCGTTTTTGCCTTATTTACTAAATCAACCAAATTAGTGACATTTAATTTTGTCAATAAACGCAATTTATAAGTGCTGACCGTTTTTTCGTTTAGGTCTAAAATCTGAGCAATTTCCTTGTTTTTTTTACCATCGCTTAAATAGCGCAAAACCTCAATTTCTCTTGTAGAAAGTTTTCTGTAAAGTCTTTCAGATTTATTTCTTTTTCCAATAAGTGCCAAATTTCTTTTAACAGTATCGCTGAATACAATTGCTCCCGTTGTCACTTTTACTAAAGCAGAAGCTAGCACATCAAGTTTTGCAGTTTTGTGAACATAAGCGGCAACTCCGGCTTTTAAAGCATTTGGAGCATAAATTTGCTCTGAAAGATTGGTGTAAATTACAATTTTAGTGTTTGGATGTTCTTTTACAAGATTTTTTACCAAGTTAATACTTGAAAGGCCTTCTAAATCCAGGTCTAAGACAATGATGTCAACTGTTTTCTTCGAAAGAATTTCATCTAGATCATTATAGTTTTCCACTTGTCCAATAACTGATATTTCAGAATTATCTTTAAAGTAAGATTTTATTCCGTAGTGAACAATTGGGTGGTTATCTGCTAAACAAACTTTTATCATAGCGTAGTTTTTTTGGGTTTTTTTAAAGAATTTATAGTAAATTTAGTTAAAATTTCGGAAATACATAATTATTAACTATTAAAATTTATTTAAATTCGTCAGGAATTTTGCAAACCGGAATTGGATCCATCTTGTGCTTATTGTTTCTATTTAGCCTTTGATAAATTTTAAAGACTTCAGCTTGCCTTCCTGAAAAATCTTCAATAAATTTTCCTTTTTCGTCTTGTTGCATCGCCCATTCTAATTCATCATAATTGGCGCCAAGTTGGTCTTCGTCACTCCTGTCGTCGCCAAATAATCCGTCTGTTGGAGCTGCTTTTAAAATAGAATTTGGAACTTCAAGGTGTTTCGCTAAGGCAAATACATCTGATTTCATCAAATCAGCAATCGGGCTAATATCAACGCCTCCGTCACCATATTTTGTGTAAAAACCTACACCGAAATCTTCTACTTTATTTCCGGTGCCAGCCACAATACTGTTGTTGATTCCAGCATGGTAATATAAGGTTGTCATTCTTAATCGAGCTCTTGTATTGGCTAAAGAAAGATAAAATTTTGCGTCATCTTCTCCTTTCGGAACCAAACTCTTGAACATTTCAAAAACCGATGTCAAGTTAGTTTCAACGCTGCTCACGTTTGAAAATCTTTTTTTTAATTGTTCAATATGTTCTCTTCCTCTAGATACGTGACTTTCGGCTTGATGGATTGGCATTTCAACACAAATTGTTGGAAGTCCTGTCATGGCACACAGTGTTGAGGTTACCGCAGAGTCAACTCCGCCAGAAATTCCTACAACAAAACCATTAACTTTAGCGTTATTTGCATAGCCTTTTAGCCAATCAACAATATGTTTTTTAATTTTTTCACCTTGAAAAGTGTTGTTATTTTGCATACGATTTTATAATTATACTAACTTGAAGTGTATATTTGCACCTTATAAATTTAGTATAAAGTTAAAAAACATTTCGTAATATAAAGTTACGACTTAACAAAAAATATTCAATAACAAAACATGAAAAATATTTCAATATTACTATTTTCTGTGATTTTTTTAGTTTCTTGTGATAAAAAAAGTAAGGAAGAGACTGCTATTGAGGAAATTCCAATAGAATTAAAAGTAGAAAGGTTCGATAAAATATTTTATGAAACGCCTCCTTCTGAGTTGGAAAATGTTAAAAAACAGTATCCATATTTTTTTCCTGCTGGAAATGAAGACACCGTTTGGACAAACAAAATGAAAAATCCTTTGCTGAAAGAATTGCATGCCGAAGTTCAGAAACAATTTGGTGATTTCCAAACAGAAAAAACAGATATTGAAGAGCTTTTTCGTCATATAAAATTTTATTTTCCGCAAACAAAACTGCCAAAAATAATCACGCTTATTTCTGAAGTCGATACACAAGGAAAAGTGATTTATGCAGACAGTTTATTGTTGGTTTCATTGGATGTTTATCTAGGAAAAGACCATCGTTTTTATGAAGGTTTTCCTGAATACCAAAGAGCAAGTTTTGAAAAATCACAGTTGTTGCCAGACATAGTTTCTGATTTTTCACTCCGAGTGATTCCGCCACCTGCAGACAGAACGCTTTTGTCTCAAATGATTTATTTTGGAAAAGAATTGTATTTGAAAGATTTGCTGATTCCGCAGGTTTCAGATGCTGATAAAATTGCATATTCACCGGAACAAATTGCTTGGAGTCAAGAAAATGAAGGCTATATTTGGAGGTATTTTATTGATGAAAAATTGCTTTATGATTCAGATCCAAAACTGCCAGGAAGATTTATTAATCCAGCGCCATTTTCAAAATTTTATTTGGAAATTGATAATGAATCGCCAGGCAAAATCGGAATGTGGATCGGATGGCAAATTGTTCGTTCGTATATGAAAAACAATGACGTATCTTTGCAGCAATTATTGCAAACGGATGCAAAAGAAATTTTCGATAATAGTAAATACAAACCTAAAAAGTAATGTCACAAAAAATAACTTCCGAGATAAAAATCACAGTTGAATTAGATGATAACCGCGTTCCTGAAAAATTATTTTGGGCTGCGCAAGACGGCGGCGTTGTTCAAGAAGAATCAAAAGCGATGATGCTTTCTTTTTGGGACAGCAACGTTCAGGAAACAATGAGAATCGACCTTTGGACAAAAGATATGCCGGTTGACGAGATGAAAAAATTCTTCCACCAAAGTTTAGTTGCAATGGCAGACACGTTTCAAAGAGCAACTGATGATGAGAAAATGGCAGACACAATGAAAGATTTCTGTGATTATTTTGCAGAAAAAATGGAATTGAAAAAAGGAGAATAATTTCTCGAATAAAAATAAAAAATCCCGAATTCAAAATTTTGAGTTCGGGATTTTTTATGCGTCATCAATATTATCTGTCTAGCGAAGCTCAAAAGTTAATTAATCCCATATTTTTTATGACGATTAAAAATTGTCCAAAATATTTCTTTATTGTCTCCTTTTACCAGGCTTATATTGGTTTTGAATGTAGTTTTGGTGAGAAAGTTTTCGAGTCTAAAAAATATATTTTGAACTGGATTGTGAATCTGCTTATAAAAAATATCTTGATCAATTAAGTCAAAATTTAGAAATGTCCATTGTCCATAATTTGTTGTTCCAATGTGATTTATGTTATTCCATGCGATTTTTATTCCGTTCAAATGATCGATATAAAATTCGTCTGTTATTTCTACTGCGGCTTTGTTGAACAGAAATCTGAAAAAATTATTTACCATCAAGAAACAAAACGGTCCAGTAATGATTAATAAAATTAGTAGAAAAATATATATTGCCAGTTTTGGGGGAGATGATAATAAAAAAATTATTGGAATAATGTAAAAGCAAAGAATGATTGCAAAATTTAAACAAGTATTTATTGGATGATAATAGAATTTCATTTGTTTAATTTTGAGGGATTTTTTATGTCTTGAAAGTTTTGTTATTTACTGCCCACTATCAACCAACTAATTAAAAACTATTCAAGTCCTTAAAAACCTCCTGGTTAATTTCATCAATATATCCCAAAACAGCATCTTTCCCAGTTCCTTCCGTTGAAGAAGTTACAAAGTAAGGAGGCATTTCTTCCCAATTGTTGGCAAGCAATTTCTTCTTGTAAGCCGCCACATGAGAATCAATTTTGGTTTTGCTAATCTTATCCGCTTTCGTGAAAATTATGCAAAACGGAACTTCATATTCTCCTAAATAGGTAATGAATTCCAAATCAATTGCCTGAGCTTCCAAACGAATGTCAATCAATACAAACGCACAAACCAATTGTTCTCTTTTTTCGAAATAATCAGTAATGAATTTCTGAAAAACTTCCTTCGTTTTCTTCGAAACTCTTGCGTAACCATATCCTGGCAAATCGACCAAAAACCAATTGTTATTAATCTTAAAGTGATTGATTAGTTGTGTTTTTCCAGGTCTTCCAGAAGTTTTTGCCAAACTCTTATGATTGGTCAGCATATTGATCAATGAAGATTTTCCAACATTTGATCTTCCAATAAAAGCATATTCTGGCAAACGTTCTGTTGGACATTTGGCAACTTCTGAATTGCTGATAACAAATTCGGCGGTATTGATTTTCATAACGGATATTCGATTTCTGCAAAGGTAGTCAAAAAAAATAACCGCTGATTTAGAAGTTGTTTTCTTAAATCAGCGGTTAAATTTATCTAATTATTTCTATAAATGTGTCTTCTCAAGCCATTCGTGCATTAATTTATTGAACTCATCTGGATGTTCCATCATCGCAGCGTGACCGCAATTGTCAATCCAATACAATGACGAATTTGGTAATAATTGGTCAAATTCTTCAGCAACTTCAGGCGGCGTAACTTTGTCGTTTTTTCCCCAAATAATACAAGTCGGGACGTGCATTTTTGGCAAATCTTTCGCCATATTGTGTCGAATAGCGCTTTTGGCAATCGTCAAAGTTTTGATCAATTTGATTCTGTCATTTGCCATCGCATAGACTTCATCAACAATTTCTTTGGTAGCAATTTTTGGATCATAAAAAACGTCTTCTGCTTTTTTCTGAATGTAGTCATAATCGCCTCGTCTTGGATAACTGTCGCCCATTGCGCTT
>Ga0247816_10000882_pt1 | contig 15591 bp, 15 predicted proteins | sample UWRJL209509C1_FD_179930 | JGI IMG/M metagenome (GOLD analysis project Ga0247816, IMG submission 179930) | Plant litter microbial communities from Arlington Agricultural Research Station in Wisconsin, United States - UWRJ-L209-509C-1 | ecosystem: Environmental > Terrestrial > Plant litter >...
GGCGGCCCACGCTCCAAAGCCGGAGTGAGGGCACACCGAGCATTAGCGAGGTGCCGAGTGGTGGGGCAAGAGCGTTTTGCTTACTTTTGCGCTCTATCAAAAGTGAGCCGCCGTAAGGGCGGAACCCTAAGCGGCCGTTACCGCAGCAATGGATATGCCCCCCCAACAGCCGCCAAGAAAACTACCCCCCATGCACCCAACGCTGGTGCAGCCACCGGGCAAACGCATCCAGGGCAAACCCCAGCAATCCGATCAACAGCACCATCGCCATCAACTCCGAATAAGCCAGTCGATCCCGGGTGTCGAGGATGTAGTAGCCCAGCCCGGCACTGACCCCGAGCATCTCGCACGGCACCAGCACAATCCACAGAATGCCAATGGCCAACCGCACACCGGTCAACACGTGCCCCATCACCCCCGGAATAATCACCCGGCGCAAGGTTTCCCAGCGGGTAGCACTCAGGCTTTTACTCAGTTGCAACCAGCGCGGGTCCAACTGGCGGACCCCGGCAGCGGTATTCAGCAAGATCGGCCACACCGCCGCAAACGCCAGCAGGAAGTAAATCGGCTGATCACCCACCCCCATCAACATCACCACGATGGGCATCCACGACAGAGGCGAGATCATCCGCAAAAACTGGAAAGCCGGCGTGGTCGCCGCCTCCAGGTTGCGCGAACTACCCACCAGCAAGCCCAACGGCACGCCCACCAGCAACGCCAGGAACAGCCCGACAAAGATCCGCTTGAGGCTCACGGCAATGTGCACATACAGCTCACTGCGCCCCAGCAACTCCCACAGGCTGGCCAGGGTTGCCGACAGCGAGAAGCGCGCCGACAAGCCGCCCGCCTCGCCAAATACCTTCACCCCCAGCCACCAGAGCAACAGCAAGCCGGCCAGTCCGCCGAGGCCGAGCACCCAGCCCGGCCACACCGAGGTTTTGCTTGTGTTCAAACGCCAATCTCCTCGTGCCGCTCAAAGCCGTCCGGCAAGCCGAAGGTTTTCATGCCGCCGACCGCTTCGATGGCATTGCGCACAAAGCGATCGTCCACCAGGTCTTTGGCGACGAACGCGGGATCAAGGTCGGCGAGGAATTTCTTGTCGCCCTCGATCAGCGTGTCTTTCAGGCGGCGCACCAGTTCTTCGGTGTAGCTGGGAAATGGGTACGGCTGGAAGTCGATGCGGTGCTCGTCCCAATTGGCGTGCTGGATAGCACCGTCCGCCAGGTAAGTGGCGCGGTCGCTGGCGGGTGGCGCCAGGACTTTGCTCAATACCGGTTCGGCGTGCGGGGTGTAGCGGTTCGGACCGTCCTTGGACAGCAGCTTCACCGCCTCTTCGCGGTTGTCGCGGGTCCAGACCTGGGCCTTGACGATGGCATTCACGACTTTCTGCGACCACTCCGGGCGGTTGGCCAGGTCATGCTCGTGCATGAACACCACGCAGCACGCGTGGTTGCGCCACACATCGCCGGTGAAACGCTGCACACGGCCGACGTTGAGGTTCTCCGCCAGGGCGTTGAACGGCTCGGCGACGATATAGCCATCGATACGTTTGCTGGCCAGGGCCGGCGGCATGTCCGACGGCGGCAGCACGATCAGGTTGACTTCGTTGGCGGCGATGTTGCCGCCGGCAGCGCGTGCGACCGGCGTCAGGCCGTTGTCGCGGAACAGTTGCTGCACCACCACGTTGTGAATCGAATACCAGAATGGAATCGCTACCGATTTGCCCCCCAGTTGTTTCACATCAGTGATGCCCGGCGACACCGTCAAGCCCGAGCCACCGACGTGGTTCCAGGCCACGACCTTGGCCGGGACCTTGCTGCCATAACGTGCCCAAACGGTCATCGGCGACAGTAGGTGAATCACGTTGACCTGGCCGGAAATAAACGCCTCGATCACCTGTGCCCAACTGCGCAGCAATACCGGGCGTTCAGCCTTGATGCCTTCGGCTTCAAACAGCCCGTTGTTGTGGGCCACCAGCAACGGCGTGGCGTCGGTGATCGGCAAGTAGCCGATGCGCACAGGCGCATCCGGCTCGCTGGCCGCGCGGGCCTGCAAGCTGCTCAGCAGTGGCAAGGCCCCGGCGGCGCTGAGTACGGCGCTGAGTTTGAGAAAGTCACGGCGCGAGTGGGTCAGGTCATCCAGACACATGGCAAGGCTCCAGCGATTGAGGGGGTTGGGGTTCGGTGCGGCTCGCCTGCCGTAAGGTTTTGAGAATCTCGATACGCAAGGTGCCAATGGCCTCGACCTGTTCTTCACGCGGTTGCGGCAGGTCGATTCGCCATTCGCCCAAGGTCCGCGCCGGGCGGTTACCCAGTAGCAGAATCCGGTCGGAGAGCAGCAGCGCTTCGTCGATGTCGTGGGTGATCAGCACCGCCGCCGAGCCTTGCTCGCGATTGACCTTGAGCAGCAGGTGCTGCATGTCGGCACGGGTCACTTCATCCAGGGCGCCGAACGGCTCATCCAACAGCAACACTTGTGGCTGACGCGCCAGGCAGCGAGCCAACGCCGTACGCTGGGCCATGCCGCCAGACAACTGCGCCGGGAATTGCTGACGGGCATGTTCCAGGCCGACCACCTTGATGGCATGGTCGACCCGACTGCGCCGTTCTTCAGTACTCAGGTGCGGTTGGCGGGCAAAGTCGAGGCCGAACGCGACGTTCTTTTCCAGGCTCAGCCAAGGCAACAGGCTGGGGTCCTGGAACGCCACCGCCACCCGTGGATGAGGACCGTTCAACGGCTCACCGAGCAAACGGATACTGCCGCCCTGTGGCGCCTGCAAACCGGCAAGCACCCGCAACAGGCTGGACTTGCCGACGCCACTGGGGCCCAGGATCGACACCACTTCCCCCGGTTGCAGTTGCAGGTCAAAACCTTCCAGCACCGGGCCGCTCGCGTACCCCAGGCAAATCCCCTGGGCGTGTAATACCGCCTGGCTCATAGGTTGGCCTGACGTTGCAACTCAGTGCGCAACTGCACCAGGCTCGGGGTCACGATCGGCACAAACGCCGACTCGCGCCAGCGCCGGGCAAAACCGCTGCCGTGGGCGGTCAGATAAGCCTTGCCGCCGCTCGCCTGCAATTCAAGCTGTACCGCGCTGGCGGCGGTTTCGGCCAAGGCGATGCGCAGGCGGAACAACGGCACGGGCTCGGTAGCAAAGCGGCCGGACAGCAGGCCTTTCTTCAGGTCGGCAACCGCGTGATCGAGGTTTGCGCGCAGTGCCTCCAGCTCCTCGCGCAGCACGGTGCGGGTGGCGCCCAAGTGATTGGCCACCTCGGCCAGCGAGCGACGCGCCAGGCCAATCGACATGCCGCATTGCAGGCCAAGGAACGCCGGGCGTACGGCCGGCAGGAATTTGCGCGCATCGTCGTGCAACAGCCAATCACGGCTGAGTTCTACGGCTTCGAAGCCCAGGGCTGCGGTATTGCTCGATTGCAGGCCCAGCAGTTCCAGGTCACGGGAGCGCTGCAAGCCGGCCACCGAATCGGGAATCGCCAGGATAAACGGCGCGCCGCCCTGGGCATGCTCGATAGCGGCGGCCACCACAAACCCGTTCTTGCGCAGGTTGGTCACCCAATGCAGGCGGCCATTGAGGTTCCAACCGTCGTTGGTCGGCTCGGCACTGATCTGCAACGACTCGATGCCCGACAAAAACTTCATTGCATTGGAAAGCCCGGTGGCCCCGGCCAACTTGCCGGTGAGCAAATCCGGCAACAGCTGTTCGCGCAGTCGCGCATTCGGGCTTTGCAGCAGGTACTCGATGAACGAGCGCTGCCCCCAGCAGACAAACGCCGCTGCCAGAGAATGACTGGCCACATTGGCGATGGCTTCCACCGCCGCCGTGACGTCGCCGCCCAGGCCGCCGAGACTTTTCGGCACGCCGATACGCAATACATTGGCCTCCGCCAGCCGTGGCAGCACTTCCTGCGGATCGCAACTGCCCACGTCCAGGGCCTGCGCTTGAACATCGAGCCAGCGGCTCAAGATAGGGTCAAGCATTCATGTTTCTCCTTGATGCAGCAGGTTTACCATCGCGGACGCTTGCGCGCTTCAGCTTGCCGGTTTTTCCCAACGGTATTGCGCCAGTTCCGGATTCAGCGGGGTACGGGCAAACACGTTAGCGAAATTGCACAGGGTTGCCAGGCTGACCCCCAGAATAACTTCAAGGGCCTGACCGTCGGTGTAGCCCGCGGCGCGAAACTGCTCATATGTGCTGTCGCTGACGTCACCACGCGTGGCGATCACTTCGCGGGTGAATTCGGCGAGTGTCTCGTAGCGTTCGTTGGGTAATTCGCCGCGCTGGCGCAGGGCATCGATCACCGCTTCCGGCAACTTGGCCTTGTTGCGCGCCACGGCAGTGTGGCCGGCAACGCAAAAGTCGCAACCGTGGGTGGTGGCGGCAATCAACTGCACCACTTCGCGGTCCGCCAGGCTCAATTCGGACTTGGCGTTGAGGCCGGATACGGTGATGTAGGTTTCCAGTGCGGCCGGGGCATTGGCCAGCACCGCCAACAGGTTGGGGATGAAACCGGACCCCTTCAGGGCGTTTTCCAGAAAGGGTTTGGCTGCGTCAGGGGCAGTTTGCGGGGTGAGCAACGGTACACGGGACATGGAGTGGTCTCCTGATTGATTCGTGTACCAAGTCTGTTGGTTATAAAAAATCCCCTCAATAGTCTAAAGTAGCGATTACTTGCTCTTGAGTCTTTCCGTTAGATGAATTCGTCCAGTGCACTTGTCGATTGGTTATTAGATAGTCTCGAACTCAACACCAGCCTTTTCCATGTGGGGCGGTACTGCGGCGACTGGCACGCCAGCACCCACGGCCTGGCCAGGGCCAGCTTTCACCTGGTGGTGCAGGGCCAGTGCTGGCTGCATATCGATGACGAGCCCACACCCCAGGCGCTGAACAATGGCGATGCGGTGTTCCTGCTGCGCGACCTGGCCTATCGGCTGTCAGGCGAAGCCACTGCCACCGCCGCACAAGAATGCCCGCGCCAACCCATGTCGCCGCTCGACGCCGAGGCGAGCGACGGTGTGGGGCTGGTCTGCGGGTTCTTTCATTTTCATTCCGGGCTGTCGGCGATGATCGTCGACACCCTGCCCGCCTGGATCATCCTGCGGGCAGGCGATCCTTCGCTGACCGCCGCGCGCAACCTGTTCGAGTTGATCCTGCAGGAGTGCGAACGTACCCCGGCGCCCTCCTCGGCCTTGCTTGAGCGCCTGTGCCACCTGCTGTTTCTGTATGTGCTGCGCCAGCAAGTCATCGATAACACCGAACTGGGCGGCCTTGCCGCGCTGGCCCGGCAACCGGCATTCGCCACGTTGCTGGAGCGGTTGATCGCACGTCCGCAAGATCCGTGGACCCTGGAGAGCATGGCCGCCTGCACCGGGTTGTCGCGGTCGGCGTTCTTTAAGCGCTTCAATGAGCTGTGTGGACAATCCCCAGGCCAGGTGCTGCTGATGATGCGCATGCGCCATGCGTGCGAGTTGTTCAAGCAGGACCAGACCGTGGCGGATGTTGCCCTCGCCGTGGGCTATCAGTCAGTCGCCGCATTTACCCGCGCGTTCCATAAAGTCACCGGGATTCAGCCCGGTGCCTACCGCAAATCCCAAGGCTAACGCTGCAAGCCGTTGCCTGGCCGCGCGCACAGGTCCACCAGCCAATCGACAAACACCCGCACCCGTTGGGACAACTGACGGTGCGGCGGGTACAGCGCGGTCAGCGCCAGCTTCGGCGGTTTAAAGTCCGTCAGCACCTCCACCAACGTGCCTGCCTGCAACGACTGCAGCGCGTGGTAGTACGGTGTTTGCACCAGCCCATACCCGGCCGCACAGGCCGCCAGGTAGCCATCGGCGCTGTTCACCGCTACCTGCTTGGCGAGGTCCACCAGGCGTAATTCTTCACCCACCTGGAACTCCAGGCCATAACGCTTGCCGCTGGCACTGGAGAAGTACTCGACGACTTGATGACCGGCCAACTCCTCCAGCGTCTGCGGCACGCCGAACCTTTGCAGGTACGCGGGACTGGCGCAGGTCACCTGATCCATCATCGCCAGGGGCCTGGCCACCAGCGAATCGTCCAACGCCAGGCCACCGCGCAAAACGCAATCCACGCCTTCGCGAATCAGGTCGACGGGGCGGTCGTTGAGGCCGATTTCCAGATCGATCTGCGGGTAACGTGCGGTGAACTCCGGCATCGCCGGGATCACGATAAAGCGCCCGATCCCCGACGGCATATCAATACGCAAAGTGCCACGCGGGTTACGGCGGCTGGTGGAGAACACCGCTTCGGTTTCTTCAAGGTCTGCCAGCAGGCTGACGCAACGCTGGTAATAGGCGGCGCCGTCCAGGGTTGGGCTGACCTGGCGCGTGGTGCGTTGCAATAGCTGCACGCCCAAGTGCGCTTCGAGCTGCTTGATCAGAATGGTCACCGATGCGCGCGGCAGTTGCAGGCTGTCGGCGGCCTTGGCAAAACCGCCCAATTCGACGATTCGCGTGAATACACGCATGGCGTTAAAACGATCCAAAGGCTGGCTTCCCATGTGGATTATTTAGAATTTACGAATAGTGATAGTGGTTTTAGCCGGTTTATCGCGGATTTGTCGAGGACAACAATGGAGGCCTTCCCATCAACGGAGCTGGACCCATGCACACTCGTCAACTTGGTAAAAACGGTCCGCATGTCTCGGCCATCGGCCTGGGCTGCATGGGCATGACCGATTTCTACACCACCGGCACCGACACCAAAGAGGCCATCGCCACCCTGCACCGCGCCCTGGAGCTGGGGATCAACCTGCTGGACACCGCTGACATCTACGGTCCCCACACCAATGAAGAACTGATCGGCAAGGCCATCGCCGGCAAGCGCGACCAGGTGTTTCTCGCCAGCAAATTCGGGATCGTGCGCGACCCGGCAAACCCGGCGCTGCGTGGGGTGAATGGCCGGCCTGAATACATCCGCGCAGCCATCGACGGCACCTTGAAACGCCTGGGCGTGGACACCCTGGACCTGTACTACCAGCACCGTATCGACCCTACGGTGGCCATCGAGGAAACCGTCGGCGCCATGGCTGAACTGGTCAAGCAAGGCAAGGTTCGCTATCTGGGCTTGAGTGAAGCGTCCGCCGCCACCCTGGAACGGGCGCACAAGGTGCATCCCATCAGCGCGTTGCAAAGCGAGTATTCGTTGTGGAGCCGCGATCAAGAGGACAACGGTTGCCTGGCGGCCTGCCAGCGGCTGGGGATCGCGTTTGTACCTTACAGCCCGCTGGGCCGGGGGTTTCTCACCGGCGCGCTGAAAAGCCCGGACGACTTTGCCGCTGATGACTATCGCCGGTTCAGCCCGCGTTTTCAGGGGGAGAATTTCGCGAAGAACCTGCTGCTGGTGGAACAAGTGCAAAAACTGGCCGCCGACAAGGGCGTGACCGCCGGGCAACTGGCGTTGGCGTGGGTATTGGCCCAGGGCGATTACCTGATCCCGATTCCGGGAACCAAGCAGCGTAAGTATCTGGAGGAGAATGTGGCGGCGCTGGATGTGAAGCTCACGGCGCCTGAGCTTGCAGCGCTGGAAGCGATCTTCCCCGCAGATGCTACGGCTGGGCTGCGCTATCCGGAGGCTGTGATGGGGATGCTGAATCAGTAGCCCTATGATCGCTCCCACTACGCGTGGGAGCGATCAGCATCAAAAATCAGCAGCCGAACCTGGTTTTTCTCATGCAATCGGCAGGAGTCCGACTATTCTGACAGCTCGCAGTGCTTAGTCTCGCCACACAGGAGGTGTGTCATGCACGCAGTTGAGCACCCGGTCCGGCTGGAGCGGATCAGTCTGGAACGCTATATCCAAGTCCCAATCGAAGTCGTCTACGACTACGTCACCCAACCGGATCGCTGGTGTGAGTGGCATCCGACATCCCTGGGCGCCGATACTGGCACCAGTGGTTCTCTGCCCGCCGGGCACCGCTTCACCGAAACCATCGACCTGCTGGGCGTGAGGGTCCCCATGGCCTATCGCGTGCAAATTGCCGTACCGCCACGGGAGTTCAAGACGGTATTCACCTCGCTGGCCGTTGACGGCTGTATCCACTATTTGCTCAAGGCTCAGGGCGGCGGCACGCTGTTCACGCGGGTGCTGACCTATGAAACCGAGCTGCAACTGACCACTTTGCATGAGCGCATGGTGCAGCTGTCGAATCAGGCCCTTGACCAGCTCAAGCACCGCCTGGAAATGCCGCGCACCTGACAAAGCCGTCATCTATCCCTCAGTTTGCCGACAGGTTCCGGGCCTTAACCTGAACCTGCCGGCCCTTCGTAAAATTTCGAAACACACCGGCATAACCCTTTGGTTAAAAGCAGGGAGAATGCCCGGCTTGTTGACCTGTATCTGACGAGATGACGATGAAAAACACTGTGCGATTGGCTGTGCTCGCGGGCCTGTTCATGGCCAACCTGGCCCAGGCCGCCGAGTTGATCCCGATTGATGTGCACCGCGATGCCAATTGCGGTTGCTGCAAAAAGTGGATCGCTCACCTGGAAAGCAACGGTTTCAAGGTCAACGATCATGTCGAAACCAACATGAGTGAAGTCAAGCAGCGCCTGGGCGTCGCGCCGCGTTTGGCGTCGTGCCATACCGGCGTCATCGACGGCAAGTTCGTCGAAGGTCACGTGCCCGCCGAGCAGGTATTGGCCTTGCGCAAGCGCGATGATTTGCTGGGCATTGCCGCACCGGGCATGCCCATGGGCTCGCCGGGCATGGAGATGGACGGCATGAGCGATGCGTATCAAGTCATCGGCCTGACCCGCGAAGGCAAGGACGTGGTGGTGGCCGATTACCCGGCACACTGATTGATGCTCGCCGGTTACCTGGGGTTATTTTTCGCCGCCTTCGGCGCCGCCACGCTGTTGCCGATGCAATCGGAGGCGGTGCTGGTGGGGCTGTTGATCAGCGGCCACTACAGCCTGTGGCTGCTCCTGCTGGTTGCCACACTGGGCAACGTCCTGGGTTCGGTGGTCAATTGGCTGTTGGGGCGCTCGGTGGAGCGCTTCAAGACGCGGCGCTGGTTCCCGGTCAGCGCCAGCCACCTGGAAAAGGCCCGAACCCATTACCAGCGCTGGGGGCATTGGTCGTTGCTGTTCAGTTGGGTGCCGATTATCGGCGACCCGCTGACGCTGGTGGCCGGTGTGATGCGTGAACCGTTATGGCGGTTTTTACTGCTGGTAACGCTGGCCAAAGGCCTGCGCTATGGTGTGCTGGCGATGCTCACCCTGCACTGGATATGAGCGCTCCGTTAATCCCGACTTAATCCCCTCGCCACAGCATCCGGGCACTGTTTCCGGAGCCTTGCCCATGCCTATTGCCCGTTCACTCTGCGCCGCCAGCCTGTTGCTCGCCGCTACCGTTCCCGCCTTCGCCGCCACCGAAGGCCCGACTTACGGTCCCGAGCTGCAAGGTTTCAAATATCCCTACCCTGTCGAGCACTTCAACTTCCAGTCCCAGGGCAAGTCCCTGCAAATGGGCTATATGGACGTGCCCGCCAAAGGCAAGGCCAACGGGCGCAGCGTCGTGCTGATGCACGGCAAGAACTTCTGCGGCGCCACTTGGGATGAGTCGATCAAAACCTTGAGCGATGCCGGCTACCGCGTGATTGCGCCGGACCAGATCGGCTTTTGCACCTCCAGCAAGCCGGACCACTACCAGTACAGCTTCCAGCAACTGGCGATCAACACCCACCAACTGCTGGAAAAACTCGGCATCCAGAAGGTCACCCTGCTGGGCCACTCCACCGGCGGCATGCTCGCCACACGCTATGCACTCCTTTACCCCGCACAAACCGAGCAACTCGCGCTGGTCAATCCTATCGGCCTGGAAGACTGGAAGGCCATCGGCGTGCCGTATCGCACCGTCGACCAATGGTATGAGCGCGAGCTGAACGTCACCGCCGAAGGCATCCGCAAGTACGAACTCGACACTTACTACGTCGGCCGCTGGAAGCCGGAGTACGACCGTTGGGTCGATATGCTCGCCGGTATGAACAAGGGCCCAGGCCACACCCAAGTGGCGTGGAACTCGGCGCTGATTTACGACATGATCTTCACCCAGCCGGTGTACTACGAATTCAAGGATTTGCAGATGCCGACCCTGTTGCTGATCGGCACCGCCGACACCACGGCCATTGGCAAAGACATGGCGCCACCGGCGGTCAAGGCGAAGATCGGCAACTACGAGGTATTAGGCAAACAGGTAGCCAAGCTGATCCCCCATGCAACCCTGGTGGAATTCCCGGGCCTGGGCCATGCCCCGCAAATGGAAGAGCCGGCGCAGTTTCACAAGGCATTGCTGCAGGGTTTGAACGCCCTTTAATCCAACCTTTTTTGAGGCAAGCGTGAATGTCGGTACAGATCGCAGTCATTGATGATTGGCAGAATGTGGCCAGGAGTGTGGTGGACTGGTCAGCCCTGGCCTCGGTGGGCCAGGTGCATTTTCTCCACGATTACCCGGCAGACACCGCCACGCTGATTCAGCGTTTGCAGGGCTTCGAGGTGATTTGCGTGATGCGTGAGCGCACCACATTCGATCAGGCACTATTGCAAGGCTTGCCCAAGCTCAAGCTGCTGGTGACCGGTGGCATGCGCAATGCCGCCATCGACATTCCTGCGGCCAAAGCTCTGGGCATTCAGGTCTGCGGCACCGACAGTTACAAGCAGGCTGCACCGGAGCTGACCTGGGCGCTGATCATGGCGTCCACCCGCAACCTGCTGGCCGAGGCCAACTCACTGCGCGCCGGGGGCTGGCAAGTGGGCTTGGGCGGCGACCTGCATGGCAAGACCCTGGGCATTCTGGGGCTGGGCAGCATCGGCCAGAAAGTTGCGCAGTTCGGCCAAGTGTTCGGCATGCGAGTGATTGCCTGGAGCGAAAACCTCACGCCGGAACGCGCCGCGCAGACGGGCGTGACCTGGGTCAGCAAACGCGAGCTGTTTGAACAGGCGGATGTGCTGTCGATTCACCTGGTGCTCAGTGACCGCAGTCGCGGCTTGGTGGGCGCCGAGGCGCTGAGCTGGATGAAACCTACGGCGCATCTGGTGAATACAGCGCGTGGGCCGATTGTCGATGAGGCGGCCTTGATTGACGCACTGGCCAATGGCCGGCTGGCGGGCGCGGCGCTGGATGTCTACGCCCAGGAGCCGTTGCCTGCCGGGCACCCGTTCCGCCAATTGCCGAATGTACTGGCCACGCCACACGTCGGCTATGTCAGCGAACAGAATTACCGCCAGTTCTACGAGCAGATGATCGAAGACATTCAGGCGTGGGCCAAAGGCGTGCCCGTTCGCGCACTATAGCGGTGCACTCCTCCCCCCCGTAGCTGTCGAGCGCCAGCGAGGCTGCGTCGGGGGCGGTACCGGCGCGCCAGGGGTTACGGTGCGGATGAAAAAAAATTGTCCTACAAAAATCCCTCACACATCCCACGGGCTCTGGGATCTGGCCTAGACTCATGACCGATGGGTCCGATTCAAAACAAAAACCCCGCAAAAAATCGAAACTTTCCAACTCTGCCGTAGGTCAGGTTTAAGGTAAGGCGAGCGCTGACGGTTCACACCGATGCCCGTCCATCCACTCTATTTATGACTCCAACACAACTGGCATAAGGCTTGCCAGTCTGTGTAGCGCTTGTGCGCCTGGCCGCAGGATGCGGTCAATCATCGCTGATGGCGGTGCGCCATCAGCCGACTAACAATGGGAGAGAACTATGATCAGTGCCGCTGTAGATACTCAGGGAGAGCGTTTTAGTCAGCCGGTAGGCGGGCCGACCTCATTGGCCGACCTTCCCAACACGGTGCGGCCGGTCTCGACAATTAATCCCAATCGCAAAAAAGTGCTGTTTGTCACCTCGGAGCTGGCTGACCTGGTGAAAACCGGCGGCCTGGGCGACGTGTCCGCTGCCCTGCCCCGCGCCATGGCCCATCTACATGATGTACGGGTGTTGATCCCCGGCTACCCGCAAGTGCTGGAAAGCGACAACCCCATTCATATCATCGGTGAGTTGGGCGGCCATGCCGCGCTGCCGCCGTGCAAGATCGGGCGCATGGACCTCAAGGACGGCCTGGTCATCTATGTGCTGATCTGCCCTGAACTGTACGAGCGCGAAGGCACCCCCTACGGCGCCAACAATGGCCGCGACTGGCCCGACAACCATATTCGCTTCGCCCGCCTGGGCCTGGCCGCCGCCGACATCGCCGCCAACCTGGCACAGATCCACTGGTGCCCGGACCTGGTGCATGCCCATGACTGGCCCGCTGGCCTGGCCCCTGCCTATATGCACTGGCGCGGGTCACGCACCCCGACCCTGTTCACCATTCATAACCTGGCGTACCAAGGCGTAGTCAGCCTGGCCTCGTGCCCGGAGCTGGGCATTCCCGAACACGCCCTGCAACAGGAAGGCATGGAGTTTTACGGCAAGCTTTCATTCCTGAAAGCCGGTATGGCGTATTCCAGCCACATCACCACGGTCAGCGCGACATACGCCCAGGAAATCACCACCCCGGAATTTGGCTGCGGTCTGGATGGCTTTCTCGCCAGCAAGACCCAGCAAGGGTTGCTCAGCGGCATTCCCAATGGCATCGATGAAAGCTGGGAATCGTCCACCGACCCACACCTGACCCACCCGTTCAACATCGGTGATTGGGAAGGCAAGGCGATCAACGCGGCGCACGTTCGCACGTTGTTCGGCCTGCACGACTCCACCGGCCCGCTGTTTGCGGTGGTCTCGCGACTGGTTTACCAAAAAGGCCTGGACCTGACCGAAGCCGTGGCCAGCTTTATCGTCGAATCCGGTGGCCAAATTGCAATCATCGGCCGTGGCGAGCCTGAAGAAGAGCAAGCCATGCGTGCCCTGGCCCTGCGTTTTCCAGGCCAGATCGGCGTGCGTATCGGCTTCAACGAAACCGACGCCCGACGCATGTTTGCCGGCAGCGACTTCCTGCTGATGCCTTCGCGCTATGAGCCGTGTGGCTTGAGCCAAATGTACGCCCAACGCTTCGGCTCATTGCCGGTGGCGCGTAATACCGGCGGCCTGGCAGACACCATCGAAGATGGCGTTACCGGTTTTCTGTTCAACGAATCCACCGTTGAAAGCTACGAAGCAGCCCTGGCCCGCGCGTTCAAGGTGTTCGCCTACCCTGGCCTGCTCAACGCCATGCGCTGCCGCGCCATGGCCGCACCGTTCAACTGGTGCCAGGCGGTAGAACCCTACGCCGAACTTTACGAACAGCTTGTGGCCAAGGCCCTGGGACGATCCGCGAAACAATAAACCACAGGAGGGCCTTCATAGATGCCGTCACGGAATCTGGAAACCTGGCCCCACGGCGCAAATCTGCTGGATGCGGAACACACCCGCTTCGCGTTGTGGGCGCCAGACGCGTTTTATGTCAGCGTTGAACTGGAAGAAGGTAAGTCGGTGCCGATGCTGCCCCAGGCCGATGGTTGGTTTGTGGTGCAATTTCACTGCCCGCCGGGTACGCGCTACCGCTACAACATCGACGGCGAACAGGATGTTCCCGATCCTGCATCGCGGGCCCAGGCCACGGATGTGCATGGTTTCAGCGTGGTGGTCGACCCCCTCGCCTACCCGTGGCGGCACAGCCACTGGCAGGGCCGGCCCTGGCACGAAGCGGTCATCTACGAGCTGCATGTAGGTGTGCTTGGGGGCTACGCCGAAGTCGAAAAGCAACTGCCGCGCCTGGCAGAATTGGGGGTTACCGCCATTGAGCTGATGCCCTTGGCGCAATTCCCCGGCGAGCGAAATTGGGGCTACGACGGGGTACTGCCGTTTGCCCCGCAATCCTCCTACGGTTCGCCCGAGCAGTTGAAGCAACTGATCGACAGCGCCCACCACCATGGCCTCGCGGTGATTCTGGACGTGGTCTACAACCACTTCGGCCCCGACGGCAACTACCTCGGCCAATACGCCAAGGGCTTCTTTCGCGAAGACGTGCACACACCATGGGGCGCCGGAATCGATTTCGATCGCCGCGAAGTACGGAATTTTTTCCTCGAAAATGCGTTGATGTGGCTGCTGGAATACCGTTTCGACGGCCTGCGCCTGGACGCCGTGCACGCCATCGACAACCCCGACTTTCTTCAGGAACTGGCCCAACGGGTGCGCCAACACGTGGATCCCGGCCGGCATGTGTGGCTGGTACTGGAAAACGAATTCAACCAGACGCACCTGCTGGAGCAGCACTTCGATGCCCAGTGGAACGACGACGGGCACAACGCCCTGCATGTGTTGCTGACCGGCGAAACCGACGCCTACTACGCTGACTTCGCCGAAGACCCCACCGGCAAACTCGCCCGCTGCCTGAGCGAAGGTTTTATCTACCAGGGTCACACCACCCGCCACGGCCATCAGCGCGGCGAGCCCAGCGGGCACTTGCCACCGAGTGCATTTGTGCTGTTTTTGCAGAATCACGACCAGATCGGCAACCGTGCGCTGGGCGAACGCCTGCACCGGCTGTGCTCGCCCCAGGCGTTGCACGCGGCAACCACCTTGCTGCTGATGTCGCCCATGATCCCGTTGATGTTCATGGGCGATGAAGTCGACGCCGAGGAACCGTTCCTGTTCTTCACCGACCACCATGGTGAACTGGCCGAGGCGGTACGCGAGGGCCGGCGCAACGAATTTGCCGAGTTTGCCGCGTTCAGTGACCCCGAGCGCCGCGAGCGCATTCCCGACCCCAACGCCCTGCAAACCTTCCGCCGCTCGGCGCCGACCTTGGCCGACTGCAGTGACTCACAGCGGTACAAACACCTGCTGAGCCTGCGCCACCAGCACATCGTGCCGCACCTGCCGGGCTGCGTGGCGCTGGGTGCGCACGTGCTGGCAATCGGCGCCGTCACCGCGCGCTGGCGCCTGGGCAACGGTAGCGTGCTGCAAATCGACCTGAACCTCAGTGCAAGGGCCCTGGAATGCCTGCAGGCCGAGCACATTCTATTCGCGACGACCGCCAGCGAAGGCCAGCAACTCGCCCCGTTCAGCGCCCGCGTCAGCCTGTCCTTACCCCTTACTGGAGAGCAACCTTGAGCGAAGCGCAATTGGAAATACTCGCCAGCCGAGCGGGCCTGGCCGTCGATTGGATCGACGCTAATGGCCGCCCACAACGTGTCAAACCAGACGCCCTGCGCGCGGTGCTCAAAGGCCTCGGCCACCCCGCCGACAGCGATGAAGCCATCGAAGCCAGCCTGCTGGACCTCGAACGGGTGCAGCAAGACACGCATCTGCCGCCGCTGATGACCGTCGACAGCGGCGCAGGCCTCGACCTGGCGCGCTACTTCGCCCCAGGAACGCCGTGCCAGCTCCACCTGGAGGACGGCAGTGTGCTGGACCTCAGCCTGGACGCCGAGGCGATCTTGCCAGGTTCGATTCCCATCGGTTACCAGCAGGTGCACATCGGCGACCAGCACTTCACCCTCGCCGTCGCGCCAACCCACTGCCACAGCGTCGCCGAAGCAGTCGACAGCCAAACCGCCCGCGCCTGGGGCCTGAGTGCCCAGCTGTACGCCCTGCGCCGCGACGGCGACGGCGGTTTTGGCGATACCCAGGC
>Ga0247816_10000883_pt1 | contig 15589 bp, 11 predicted proteins | sample UWRJL209509C1_FD_179930 | JGI IMG/M metagenome (GOLD analysis project Ga0247816, IMG submission 179930) | Plant litter microbial communities from Arlington Agricultural Research Station in Wisconsin, United States - UWRJ-L209-509C-1 | ecosystem: Environmental > Terrestrial > Plant litter >...
TTTGGAGCGTGGGCCGCCGCGATGGGCCATCCTTGGCCCAGCGCGGCTAACCTGGCGTCCTGCCAGGTTACCCACGCTCCAAAGCCTGCGTTCGGCCATCGTGGTTTAACGGGGCGCCTGAGATCAAAGTCAAAATCAAAATCAAGAGCACGGCGGCCTGAAAGCCGACCTGAGTGGTAGAAGCAGATCAAAGGCAGATCAAGTACGGGAATCGATTTCTCTGTAGGCACTGGCTCTTCTGTCGGAACTGGATCTCTGTGGGAGCTGGCTTGCCTGCGATGGCCTCACCTCGGTTTACCTGAAAAACCACAGTCCAAATGTGGGAGCGGGCTTGCTCGCGAAGGCGGTGTGTCAGTTGATACATGCATGACTGACACACCGCCTTCGCGAGCAAGCCCGCTCCCACAGTTTGATCCAGTTCTTTCAGGTGGGCCGAGGTGAGGCCATCGCAGGCAAGCCAGCTCCCACATTAGACCGCACTGGCTTTTGATTTTTCGCTTTTGCTTCTACCACTCAGGTCGGCTTTCAGGCCGCCGTGCTTTTGATCTGCTTGTGATCTTGATCTTAGGCGCCCCGTTAAACCACGCTGGCCGAACGCAGGCTTTGGAGCGTGGGTAACCTGGCAGGACGCCAGGTTAGCCGCGCTGGGCCAAGGATGGCCCATCGCGGCGGCCCACGGTCCAAAGCCTGCGTGAGGGCACACCGAGCCATGGCGAGGTGCCGAGTGGTGGGGCAAGAGCGTTTTGCTTACTTTTGCGCTCTATCAAAAGTGAGCCGCCGTAAGGGCGGAACCAATACCAGCCCAAACAAAAAAAACGGATATGTACACCTCATAGCTCACCCGAAAGGGCACTCACCGAACCTCCCACCCCCCACCCAACGCCTTATACAGCGCAATACTCGACTGCACCCGCGACAGCCGCAACCGCACATTCAAATCCTGCGCCGCATACAACGTGTGCTGGGTTTCCAGCACCGTCAGCAAATCCTCAGCCCCAGCCTCATACCGACTCTGGGCAATCTCAAACGCAGTTTGCGCCTCACTCAACTCTTCCCCCTGCCACTGGCGCTGCGCATCCAACCCACGAATGCTGTTCAGGGCCTTTTCCACATCGGCAAAACCATTGATGATCGCCCCCCGATAGGTCTGCAGCAGTTCCGTCTCCCGCGCTTGGGCCTTGCCCCGCTCCGCACTCAAACGACCATTGTTGAAGATCGGCGCCACCAGCCCGGACGTAAGGTTGTAGAACGGGCTGCGCAACACATCGCCGATCTTATCGGCACCCGAACCAAGGTCTGCACTGAGGGTGATCGCCGGCAGCATCGCCGCGCGAGCCACGGTCACGTTGGCCTGGGCCGCCGCCAGTTTGGCCTCGGCACTGGCAATGTCCGGGCGACGGCTGAGCAGTTGGCTGGGCACGCCTGCGCTGATGCCGGGCCAGTTCAACTGCGCGAAAGACTGCGGGGTAAGACGCAAATCCTGCACCGGCTTGCCCAGCAATGCCGCCAGGGTGATCAAGGCTTCATCGGCCTGCTGACGGGCCAGGGGCAGTTGCCGCTGTTGCGCCGCCACCAGGCTTTTTTGTTGAGCCAGTTCCAGCGCAGTGGCGGAGCCGGCGTCACGGCGGGTTTGCACCAGCTTCAATACGCTTTGGGCGTTGTCCAGGTTGAGCTGGGCGATACGCAGTTGTTCGCCCAGTGCCAGCCATTGCGTGTAGCTGTTGGCGACGCCGCTGAGCAGGGTCAGTTCGACGGTGGCCTGGTCGTATTCGCTGGCGCGCACGTCCTCCAGGGCGCTGTCGCGCGCCGCACGTTTGCCGCCCCAGAAGTCGATCTCATAGCTGGCACTCAGGCGCGCGTCGAAATAGTCCACGGCCTTGTTGCGGGTGTCGGCGTCCAGTTGGCTGTAGCCGTTGCCCCGCAACAGTTTCTGCCGGTTGGCGTTAAAACTGCCAGTGAGTTCCGGCAGCAATGGCGCGCCGGCAATCACCGCGCTGGCCTGGGCCTGTTGCACGCGGGCCATGGCACCGGCCAAGTCGTAACTGCCGCTGCGGGCCTGTTCGATCAACTGGTTGAGCTGCGGGCTGCCAAAGGCCGTCCACCACTGTTGGTTGCCGTGCACAACGTCCGGGTCGCTGGCGCCTTGCCAGGCGGCGGGCGCTTGCAGGCCTGCGTCGGGGCGTGGCGTGGTGGTGCTGCAGGCGGCCAGCAACAGGCTGGCGGCGAGGAGGGTCAGGGGCGCTTTCATAAGGCGATCATTCACTGGTAAGGGCCTTGACCGGGTCAAGTCGAGCAGCCTTGCGGGCCGGCATGAAACCGAAGATGACGCCAGTGACCAAGGCGCAAAAGAACGCACCCAGGGCCGCCGGCAACGAGAAGGCCACGGCCACATTGCTGAGCACCAGCACGCCGCCCACCAGCAAGGCCAGGCCAATGCCGGTGACCCCGCCGACCACCGAGAGCATCACCGCTTCGGTGAGGAACTGGCGCAGGATGTCGCGCTGCCGCGCACCGGTGGCCATGCGAATACCGATCTCGCGGGTGCGTTCGCGCACGGTCATCAGCATGATGTTCATCACGCCGATACCCCCCACCAGCAGCGAGATCGCGGCAATCGAGCCGAGCATCAGCGACAGGGTATTTTGGGTGCGCGCCTCGGCCTGGATCATCGCGGCGTTGTTGGTCAGCTCAAAGTCGCGCTTGCCGTTGTGCAGGCGCAGCAGCAACCGGTCAATGGCCTGCTCGGCGTCGTGCACGTTGCGTGCGTCGGCGGCGGCAATCACCACGTATTCCGGGTCGTAGCTGCCGAACAGGCGCACGCTGGCGGCGGAGTAGGGGATGGCGATGCGGTCGTCGCTGTCCTGATCACCGGAGCTGGCGCCTTTTCCCGCGAGCACGCCGACCACCTGGAACGGTACATTTTCGATCAGGATGTATTGGCCGATCGGGTCGATCTGGTCCTTGAACAGCTTGTCGCGCACCCGCTTGCCGATCACCGCCACGGTGGCCCCGGCACGCTCGTCGGCCTCGGTGAAGTAACTGCCTTCGACCACCGGCCAGTTGAAAATCGCCGGGAAGTTGGTGTCGTTGCCGCCCACGTACGCCATATGGTCGACGTTGCCGAAGCGCACCCCGGCTTTCGAGCCGTTGACCGGCATGATCCGTTTGACCTGGGGCAGGGTGGCCAGCGCGGCGACGTCGCTGAGGGTGATGACACCCGGTGGCGTGCGCGGGTTGGGCGCCGAGCCGCTGACGTAGAGGATGTTCGAACCGAAGGCGCCCATCTGTGCCATGACCTGGCGCTTGCTGCCTTCGCCCACTGCCAGCATCACCACCACCGAGGCCACGCCGATGACGATCCCCAGTAGCGTCAGCGCGGTGCGGAAACGGTTGATCCACATCACCCGCCAGGCGGCCTGAACCGCATCGAGCAGTTCGGCTTTCCACGCGCCGTTGTGCTCGGCTCCGTCGGCCAGGCGCTGGCGCAGGTCCACGGCTTGCAGCGCGCCCGAGTTGAGCGTCGGGGCGGCGGTACTGCTGTTGGCGGTGTCGCTGATGATCAGCCCGTCGCGGATCTCGATGATGCGATTGGCCCGCGCTGCCACTTCACGGTCGTGGGTGATCAGAATCACCACATGGCCCTGGCTGGCCAGTTCGTCCAGCAACAGCATGACCTCGGCGCCGCTGTGGCTGTCGAGGGCGCCGGTGGGTTCGTCGGCGAGGATGATGTGGCCGCCGTTCATCAACGCACGGGCGATGGACACCCGCTGTTGCTGGCCGCCGGACAGTTGGTGCGGGCGGTTTTCGGTACGGTCGGCCAGGCCCAGGCGCGTCAGCAGCGCCCGCGCGCGGGCGTGGCGTTCGGTGGCGCCGAGGCCGGCATAGATCGCCGGCATCTCGACGTTTTCCTGGGCCGAGCCGGAGGGGATCAGGTGATAGCCCTGGAACACGAAGCCGAACGCTTCGCGGCGCAGCCAGGCCAGTTCGTCGCTGTCCAACTGGGCGACATTTTCCCCGGCGAACAAATAGTCGCCCACTGTCGGACGGTCGAGGCAGCCGAGGATATTCATCAGCGTGGACTTGCCCGAGCCGGACGCGCCGACAATCGCCACGAATTCACCGGCATGGATCGCCAGGTCGATCCCGCGCAGCACGTCAACCTGAGGTGTGTCGCCGCCGCCGTAGGATTTGCGGATGCCCTTGAGTTCGATCAGTGGGGTCGACATTCAACCCCCGCTGCCATCGGCCGGACCAATCAGCAGGTGATCGCCCTCGTTCAGGCCTTCCAGTATCTGGACGCGAAGGCGGTCGCGCAGGCCCAGGCGAATCTCGCGCTGTTCGATGCTGCCATTCTTCGCCACCACTTGGGCGATCTGTTTGTCGGCGCTGCCTTGCAAGGCGGCGACCGGCGCGGTCAGGGTGTTCCTGGCCTGGCCGGAAACAAAAAATACCTGGGTGGTCATTTCGGCCATCAGGGCGTTGTCGGTGTTGTCTACGTCCAGCAGCACGGTGTACAGCACCACGCGGCCAGTCCCGCTTTTACTCGAACTGCTGGGGCTGCCGCTGCCCTGGCTGGTTTCGTTGAGGGGCTTGGGCGGGATCGGCAAAATCTGCCGCACGGTGCTGGTCCAGCGCCGGCCGCCGCCGCTCAAGGTGGTGAAGTAAGCGGTCATGCCGGGTTTGACGTGGCCGATATCGGCCTCCGAAACCTCGGCCCAGACGGTCATCGGCGACAGCTTGGCGATCCGCAATATCAGCGGGGTTTGCTGCTGGGCGTTGAGGGTCTGGCCTTCGCGGGCGTCCACGGCGACCACGGTGCCGGTCATCGGGGCGTAGATGCGCGTGTAACCCAGCTCCGCTTCGTCGCTGCGCAGGCTGGCCTTGGCCTGGCGTATTTGCGCCTGGAACATCTCGACCCTGGCTCGCGTGGCGCTCAGTTCAGCCTTGGCGGTTTGTACGTCTTCTTCGCGGGTGGCGTTGCCGGCGGCCAGGCGTTGCTGGCGCTGGAACTTCTGTTGGGCCAATTCATGCTGGGCGCGCTGTTCCTGCAACTGGGCTTGCAGGTTTTCAATGGCGTAGCGGCTGGCGTCGAGCTTGGCTTTTTGCGTCGAGGGGTCGATCTCCACCAGCAGTTGGCCTTCGTTGACCGTGTCGCCGGCCTCGACATGGATCTTCTGGATCTGCCCGGACGCCTGCGCGCCCACGTCCACGTAACGCCGAGGTTGCAAGGTGCCGAGGGCGGTCACGCTGCTTTCAATATCGCCACGGGTCACGGTGACGGTGGCGAATTTGTCCCGGCCCGGTGGCAGGACCTTCCAGGCCGCGATGGCGATGACGGGAATCAGGCACGCGGCAACCAGCAGGGCGCGTCGGGCGGTTCGAGGGCGGTTCATGCTTAGGTTCCAGCCAGGAAAGTTCGGGCCGCAGGTGCGGAGGCTCTTGGTTAAACGAGAAAATTGCTCGCAAATTTAGGCTGTTACCGACGCGGTTAAAGACGCGGATACAGGTACCGCCGGTAAAATTAATCAGCCGCTGATGCAAGACTTCTTTAAAGCGAGATGAGAATTATTATAAATTGGAAGAGCTCAAACTGCCATCATCCAGCTGCGTTAATACATCGGCCGTTTTTTCGTACTCAAGGACCTGATACCGTCCCTCCGGCGATCTGCCGCGACAGGGAACACACGCTGGTCACCGCCAACTGACAGCCTGCACTTGAACCACTGGGCTTGCTGCTGATACTGTACAAAAAACCAGTATCGGTAGAAGCCCCATGCAGTTGATCGAAAAGCTCAGCATCCTCGCCGACGCCGCCAAGTATGACGCCTCCTGCGCCAGCAGCGGCGCGCCCAAGCGCAGCTCCGAGGGCAAGGCCGGCCTGGGCTCAACCGATGGCATGGGCATCTGCCACAGCTATACGCCCGATGGTCGCTGCGTATCCTTGCTCAAGGTGCTGCTGACCAACTTCTGCCTCTACGACTGCCAATACTGCGTCAACCGCCGCTCCAGCGACGTGCCCCGTGCACGCTTCAGCCCGGAGGAAGTGGTGACCCTGACCCTGGATTTCTACCGGCGCAATTGCGTCAGCGGGCTGTTCCTCAGTTCCGGGATCATCCGCTCGGCCGACTACACCATGGAGCAGTTGGTGCGGGTCGCCAGGCTGCTGCGCGAAGAGCATGACTTTCGCGGCTACATCCACCTCAAGACCATCCCCGAAGCAGACCCGGCGCTGATTGCCGAGGCCGGGCGATATGCCGATCGCCTGAGCGTGAATATCGAATTGCCGACCGACAAGAGCCTGCAAACCCTGGCGCCTGAAAAACAGATCGTCTCGATCAAGCAGGCGATGCAGACCATTTTTACCGGCGAGCAAACCGTGCTCAACGAACCACGTGCGCCGCGTTTCGCGCCGGCCGGGCAAAGCACGCAAATGATCGTCGGCGCCGATGACACCGACGACAGCACCATCCTCCACAGCGCCGAGGCGTTGTACGGCAACTTCAAACTGCGCCGGGTGTATTACTCGGCCTTCAGCCCGATTCCCAACAGCCCGAAAAGCGTGCCCCTGGCCGCACCGCCGCTGATGCGCGAGCACCGGCTGTATCAGGCGGATTTCCTGCTGCGCAGCTACGGCTTCAGCGCCAATGAACTGTTCGAAGGGCCGGGCGACCTGGCCCTGGACATCGACCCCAAATTGGCCTGGGCCCTTGAGCACCGCGAGGTCTTTCCGCTGGACTTGAACCGCGCTGAACCGACGCTGATCGCGCGTATTCCCGGCATCGGCCTGCGCACCACCCAGCGCCTGGTAGACCTGCGCCGCCAGCGCAAGATCCGCTTCGAAGACCTGGCGCGCATGCGCTGCGTGCTGACCAAGGCCAAGCCGTTTTTTATCACCAGCGACTACCACCCGCAGCAAGCCGAAAGCACCAGCGTGCTGTTGCGCGAGCAACTGCGCGACCGCCCGCAGCCGCAGCAAATGGGGCTATGGGGATGATCAGCCTGGAATGCGACAACCTGTTCAGCACCTGGCGCGAGCAGGCGCGCTGGTTGCTCAGCCATCAGATCGACCCCAGCCTCGTGAGTTGGGGCGTGGCCGAAGTGGCGGACCTGTTCGCCACCGACGAGCAATACCCGGCCGAGTGCGGCCCGTTCCAGGCGCGGATTCCCAAGACGCTCCTGGAGCTGCTTGAGTCCGCCGCCTGTTACCACGGTGAACAGCGCTGGAGCCTGTTGTATGAAGTGTTGTGGCGAGTGAGCCACGGTGACCGCACGGCGATGATGTCGGGGGACAAGTTGGGCAGCGAGTTGCAGCGACGAATCAAGCAGGTGCAGCGCGAAGCCCATCACTTGCATGCGTTCGTGCGGTTTATCGCACTGCCTGCTGCGGCGGGGCCGGAGTTGCCCGAATACGTGGCCTGGCATGAACCCGCCCATGACATCCTGAAGACCGCCAGCCAGCATTTTGTCGGGCGCATGGGGCGGCACCGCTGGATGATCGCCACGCCGCTGGACGGGGTCTATTACGACGGCGAGCAGCTTGTTCATCAGAGGCAATGCCCGGAGCAGTGGCAGCAATTGGCGCAGAACGTCGAAGACCCGCACAGCTCGATGTGGCTGACGTATTACAGCCATATCTTCAACCCGGCGCGGTTGAACCCCAAGGTCATGGAAGGGCATTTGCCCAGCCGGTTCTGGAAGAATCTTCCGGAGGGCAAGTTGATACCGGGGCTGATCAGCGAGGCGCGTACGGGCAAGCAGCGGGATGGGCAGGCGAAGCTGATTGCGGCACGGCCGGGAAAAAGAATTGTAGATAACACCGCCCGCCCCCTGTAGGAGCGAGCTTGCTCGCGAAGGTCGTTAACGATGACGCTGGAAACCTGGTGCTCCGCGGCGCCCTCAGGTTTTTCGCGAGCAAGCTCGCTCCTACAGGGGAGGGGGTCAGGCCAGTTCGATCGCAGTGTTTTTGACCACCGCCAGTTCCGGGTGCGCCACCAACTTATCAATGTGCAACTCGTCATTGTTCAGCCAGATTTCCGTCAGCACCCGGTAGTGCTCCATGTCCCGGCAGCGCATGCGCAGGCTGTAGTCGAACGGCCCGCTGATCAGCTGGCATTCGAACACTTGGGGGCAGGCTTTGATGCAGGCTTCGAAGGCCTTTTGCGCTGAGCGCCCGCTTTGGTTGGAAAGGGCCACCAGCACCAGCAGCGAAAGCCCCGGCGAAACCATTTGCACATCGATGATCGCCCCATAACCGCGAATCACTCCGCGCCGCTCCAGCTTGCGCACTCGCTCAAGGCAGGGCCTGGGCGTGAGGTGAACCAGCGAAGACAATTTCTCGTAGGTGATACGCCCTTGGTGGCGCAGCACATCGATGATCGCTTCATCAATGCGGTCCAGCACAGGGGAGGAATGGGGTCCGTTGGCCTTGGTATCCATGGTCTATTTCGAGTTCACTTCAAACGGTTGGAAAGAAATTGCCGGGAACGTTCGCTGTTCGGCGGATCAAGGATTTCGGCGACGCCTTGTTCCTCTACCCGGCCCTGATGCAGAAAAAGCACCTTGGCTGGACACTTGGCGGGCAAAGCCCATTTTCGTGGGTGATCATGAGCATGGTACGACCTTCCTCAGCCAACGTCTGTATGACTTTAAGTACTTTTCCTACAAGTTCCGGGTTCATGGCCGAGGCGGGTTCGTCGAACAGGATGATCTCCAGCTCCGTCGCCAGGGCGGTCTCAGGCGCGCTTTTTCTGCTGTGCGGCCGGTGCCTGTGCCAAGCGGGCAAACAGATCCTTGGGGTCGGCAAGGTCCGGCACCAGTTCCAGCTCGCTGCCAACGTCCAGCGCCTTGGCCACGTCCAGAACGTAACGCAGGGCGGAGTAGTCTTCGATGGCAAAACCCACCGAGTCGAACAGGGTGACCTGACGCGTGTTTTCGCGGCCCGGGGCCTGGCCGTTGATCACTTGCCACAGCTCAGTGACCGGCGAATCTTCCGGCATATGCTGGATTTCACCTTCGATACGGCTTTGTGGTTCGTACTCGACGATCACCCGGGCGCGTTCGACGATGCGTCGGTCCAGCTCGGTTTTGCCGGGACAATCACCGCCGACGGCGTTGAGGTGCATGCCCGGTTCGATCATCTCGTCAGTCAGGATGGTGGCGTAGGCCTTGTCGGCGGTGACGGTGGTGACAATGTCGGCGCCTTTCACGGCTTCGGCCACGCTACCCGCCAGAATCACCTTGATTGCCGGGAACGCTTTCAGGTTGTTCGCCAGCTTGGCGGTGGCCTTGGGGTCGATGTCGAACAGGCGGATTTCATTGATGCCCAGCATCGTGTGGAAGGCCAGCGCCTGGAACTCGCTCTGGGAACCGTTGCCGATCAGCGCCATGCTGCGGCTGTTGTCGCGAGCCAGGTAACGCGCCACCAGTGCCGAGGTGGCGGCCGTGCGGATCGCGGTGGTCAGGGTCATTTCGGCCAGCAGCACCGGTTTGCCGGTGTCGACATCCCCCAGGGCGCCGAAGGCCATGACGGTGAGCATGCCGCTCTGGGTGTTTTTCGGATGGCCATTGACGTACTTGAAGGCGTACAGCGAAGCGTCCGATACCGGCATCAACTCGATCACGCCTTCGGGAGAGTGGTTGGCCAGGCGTGCGCATTTTTCAAAGTCCTGCCAGCGCAGGTAGTCGGCACGGATGTATTCGGCCATCTCGGTAATGCAGGTTTGCAGGCTTTTTTGCGAAACCAGGTAACTGAGGTCGTTGACGTCGATGTAGCGGGTCATGGGAAGACTCCTTATTGAAATAGGGGCGCAAAGTGTCGATATAACCGTCGAGCGCTTCCAGCGTTTTCTGCTGTGCGGCCAACGGGTTTATGGGGCTGGGCGATGGGGCTATTTTGTGCGGTGTGAAGGAAGAATCCCGGCTGAAGTGAGGGGCTGGCTCAGCCGGGAAAGCTGAAAAGTGGGGTGTTGCAGCCGAATCGGCTGCCAAGGGCATGAATCTTCTATTTGCGTAGCTGTCGAGCTTTGGCGAGGCTGCGTCAGGAGCGACTCGGTTTTGTGTCCGGCTTGATTCGGCGTTGCGCCCGACGCAGCCTCGCTAAAGCTCGACGGCTGCTACGCGGTGGTCGGATAGTCAGGGCTTTTGAGGGCGAACTCACATTAGTATGGGGCCGCTGCAGGAATTGAGTCCGTCATTAAGGAGTGCCCATGCCCACTGAAGTTCGTCTCGCCCAAACCACCGATGCCGAGGGCATCAGCCAGGTCATCCTGGCGGCCCTGCATGACAGCAACGCGCGGGATTACCCGGCGGATGTGATTGCGCGGGTGGCGAGCAACTTTACCCCCGACGCGGTGCTGGCCTTGCTTGCGCGCCGAACCGTGCTGGTGGCGGTGCAGGACGACATCGTCGTCGCAACCGCCGCCCTCGATGCAAACGTGGTGCGCTCGGTGTTCGTCAATCCGGCGTTGCAAGGGCAGGGCATTGGCCGCCTGCTGATGATCGAAATCGAACTGCGCGCCCGGGAAGCCGGGGTGACGACGTTGAGCGTGCCGTCTTCGCTGACCGCCGAGCCGTTCTACACCAAGCTGGGATTTCACACCGTGCGTGACGTGTACCACGGCAACGAACGGACCCTGGTGATGGAGAAGGCCCTGTCATCGCGCCATCCCATCGGTGCGTATCGGGATCGCCAGCACCGTGCGCAGGTGGTCGCACTGTGGCAGTTGGCATTTGGCTATGACACGGCGCACAACCTGCCCACCCTGGCGATTGATAAAAAGCTGGCGGTCAATGACGGGTTGTTCTTCGTCGCTACCGACAAAAAAACCGTGATCGGCACCATCCTCGCCGGTTATGACGGTCATCGGGGTTGGTTGTATTCGGTGGCGGTGCATCCCGACTATCGTCGGCGCGGCTTGGGTGCTTCGTTGGTACGCCATGCTGAACAGGCGTTGACCGCGTTGGGCTGCATGAAGATCAACCTGCAGATCACTGGCGGCAATGAGGGAGTGGTGGGGTTTTATGAGGCGCTGGGGTATGGCGCGGAGCCGAGGATCAGCATGGGCAAGAAGATCCTGGAAAATATCCCGACGGATAAAGCCTGAACTTCGGCTTTCCAGACACTGAAATCAAATGTGGGAGCGGGCTTGCTCGCGAATGCGGTAGATCAGTCAATAAATCTGTCGACTGACACTCCGCTTTCGCGAGCAAGCCCGCTCCCACATTTTGGTTTTGCAGTGTTGCTTAGACCTTGACGATCCAACCCTCAGGCGCTTCAACATCACCGGATTGCACGCCAGTCAGCTCTTTATAAAGCTTCTGGGTAACCGGGCCGACTTCTTTCTCGCTGTAGAACACGTGCAGCTTGTCTTTGTACTCGATGCCGCCGATCGGCGTGATCACAGCCGCAGTACCGCAGGCGCCGGCTTCCTTGAAGTCCGACAGTTTGTCGACGAACACGTCGCCTTCAACCACTTCCAGGCCCAGGCGGGATTTCGCCAGCTCGATCAGCGACAGACGGGTGATGCCCGGCAGCACCGACGGCGAGTTCGGGGTGACGAACTTGTCGTCGTGGGTGATACCGAAGAAGTTGGCCGAGCCGACTTCCTCGATTTTCGAGTGGGTTTGCGGGTCCAGGTAGATGCAATCGGCGAAGTTGGCTTTTTTCGCCAGGGAGCCGGGCATCAAGCTGGCGGCGTAGTTGCCACCGACTTTGGCGGCGCCGGTGCCGTTCGGCGCGGCGCGGTCGTAGCCGGAGATCAGGAAGTTGTGCGGGGTCAGGCCGCCTTTGAAGTAGGCGCCCACCGGGATGCAGAAGATCGAGAAGATGAACTCGGGCGCGGTGCGCACGCCGATGTTGTCACCGGTACCAATGACGAACGGGCGCAGGTACAGCGCGCCGCCAGTGCCGTAGGGCGGGATGAATCGCTCGTTGGCGCGGACCACTTCCTTGCAGGCTTCGATAAATGCGTCGGTAGGCACTTGCGGCATCAGCAGGCGTGCACAGCTGCGCTGCATGCGCAGGGCGTTCTGGTCCGGGCGGAACAGGTTGATCGAACCGTCCTTGCAACGGTAGGCCTTCATGCCTTCGAAGCATTGCTGGCCGTAGTGCAGGGCAGTCGAACCTTCGCTGATGTGCAGCACATTGTCTTCGGTCAGGGTGCCTTGTTGCCACTCGCCGTTTTTCCAGGTCTGGAGAAAACGCTTGTCGGTCTTGATGTAGTCAAAACCCAGCTTGTCCCAATTGATGCTTTCGTTACCCATGACACCCTCTATCTCTTGTCAACCGCCTGGTCGAAGGCAGGCTTTTGGTTTATTTCTGGATGGGCGCAACAATACTTCATTCCCGGGGGGATTCGCATCCCCCTTCACATGTGCAATGCATGCCCCAGGGCGCGCAACGCCGCTTCCTGCACCGCTTCGCCGAGGGTCGGGTGGGCGTGGATGGTGCCCGCCACGTCTTCCAGGCGTGAACCCATTTCCAGGCTCAGGCCAAACGCGGTGGACAATTCCGACACGCCCACGCCGACCGCTTGCCAGCCGACAATCAGGTGATTGTCGCGGCGTGCCACCACCCGCACGAAGCCTGTTTTCGACTCAAGGGTCATGGCCCGGCCATTGGCGGCGAACGGGAAGCTCGACACGATGCAGTCCAGGCCTGCCGCTTTTGCTTCGTCCGGGGTCTTGCCGACCACGACCAGTTCCGGGTCGGTGAAGCATACGGCCGGGATCGCCGCCGGGTTGAATTCGCGGGATTTACCGCTGATCAGTTCGGCGACCATTTCACCCTGGGCCATGGCCCGGTGCGCCAGCATCGGCTCGCCACTCAGGTCGCCGATCGCCCACACATTGCGCATGCTGGTCTGGCAGCGGCTGTCGATCTTGATCGCCGAGCCGTTCATGTCCAGGTTCAGCGCCTCCAGGTTCCAGCCCTGGGTGTTGGGTTTGCGACCCACGGCTACCAGCACCTGGTCGGTTTCCAGCGACAGCGTATCGCCGTTCGGATCGCGCACTTGCAAGGTGTTGTTTTCAAACCCGGTGACGCTGTGTTTCAGGAACACCTTCACCCCCAATTGCTTGAGGGATTCGGCCACCGGTTGCGTCAGCTCGCCATCGTAGGCCGGCAAGATGCGGTCCTGAGCCTCGACCACGCTGACCTCGGCACCCAGCTTGCGGTAGGCAATCCCCAGCTCCAGGCCGATGTAACCGCCACCCACCACAATCAGGCGCTTGGGAATCCGCTTGGGCGCCAAAGCCTCGGTGGACGAGATGATCGGCCCACCAATCGGCAGCATCGGCAGGTTGACGCTTTTTGAACCGGTGGCCAGCAACAAGTGCTCGCACTGGATGCGCTGGTCGCCGACGTCAACGGTCTTGCCATCCACTACGTTGGCCCAGCCCTGAATCACCTGGACCTTGTGCTTCTTCAACAGCGCAGCGACGCCGGTGGTCAGGCGGTCAACGATGCCGTCTTTCCACTCAACGCTTTTGCCAATGTCGAGGGTCGGTACATCGACCTCGATTCCCAGCGGTGAACCCTGGCTGTGGTGCACGGTTTGCTGGAATTGTTCGGCCACATGAATCAGGGCCTTGGACGGAATGCAGCCGATATTCAGGCAGGTGCCGCCCAGGGATTGGCCTTCCACCAGGATGGTCGGGATGCCCAGTTGGCCTGCGCGAATCGCCGCCACATAGCCGCCGGGACCGCCACCGATAATCAACAGCGTGGTGTGCAATGTTTGAGACATGGGTTACTCCAGGAACAGGCTGGCGGGTTGTTCGAGCAGGCCACGAATGGCCTGGATGAATTGCGCCGCGTCCATGCCATCGACCACCCGGTGATCGAAGGAACTGGAGAGGTTCATCATCTTGCGGATCACGATCTGACCCTTGATCACCATCGGCCGCTCGACAATGCGGTTGACCCCGACGATGGCTACTTCCGGCAAGTTCAGCACGGGCGTGCTGACAATCCCGCCCAAGGCACCAAGGCTGGTCAGGGTGATGGTTGAGCCCGACAGTTCATCGCGGCTCGCCTTGCCATTGCGTGCAGCAGTGGCCAGGCGCGAGATTTCTTCGGCATTGCCCCACAGGCTGCGCGCTTCGGCGTGACGCACCACCGGCACCATCAAGCCGACATCGCTTTGGGTGGCGACGCCGACATGCACCGCACCCAGGCGGGTGATGACTTGGGCTTCGTCGTCGTAGCGTGCGTTGATCTGCGGAAAGTCCCGCAGCGCCACGACCATGGCCCGCACGATAAACGGCAGCAAGGTCAGCTTGCCGCGGGTGGCGCCGTGTTTTTCATTGAGGTGCACGCGCAACTCGTCGAGGGCGGTGACGTCGATTTCTTCCACATAGCTGAAGTGCGCGGCACGCTGGGTGGCGTCCTGCATGCGCTGGGCAATCTTGCGGCGCATGCCGATGACCGGGATTTGCTGCTCATCGTTGCGTTCGGCGTAGGGGTTGGCCGCCGTCGAGGTTTTTGCCTGGCCCTGGAGCAGATAAGCGTCGAGGTCTTCATGCAAAATTCTCCCGGCCGGGCCCGTGCCCTGCACCAGGCGTAGCTGGATGCCGGCATCCAACGCGTGTTTACGCACGGCCGGGGAGGCCAGCGGGCGCTCATCGGCGTCGCGGGCCACAGGGGCCTGGGCCGCAGCGGGCTTCGGTGCAGCTTTGCTTTCAACCACGGGAGCTTTGGCTTCAACTTTTGGTGCAGGCGCTGGCGCCGCCTTGGCCGCTTCATCGACCACCGTCGACAACGCCGACTCACGGGTATTGCCCGCGCCTTCGACTTCAATACTGATCAAAATACTGCCGACCGCCATGACCTCGCCCGGCTCGCCGCCCAGGGAAATCACCTTGCCGTGTACCGGCGAAGGAATATCCACCATGGCCTTGTCGGTCATCACATCCGCCAGCACCTGGTCTTCTACCACCAGGTCGCCGACCTTGACGTGCCACACCGACAATTCAACTTCTGCGATGCCTTCGCCAATGTCCGGCATCTTGATAACGTGCGTGCCCATTCAGACCTCCATAACCCGATGCAAAGCCGCGCCCACTCGGGTCGGACCAGGGAAATACGCCCACTCTTGCGCGTGCGGGTAGGGAGTGTCCCAGCCGGTGACGCGCTCGATCGGCGCTTCCAGGTAGTGGAAGCAATGCTCCTGCACCAGCGCCACCAGCTCGGCGCCGAAACCGCAGGTGCGGGTGGCTTCGTGGACGATTACGCAGCGACGGGTTTTCTTCACGGAGTTGACGATGGTTTCCAAGTCCAGCGGCCACAGGCTGCGCAGGTCGATGACTTCGGCGTCGATGCCGGTTTCTTCGGCGGCGACTTGCGACACATACACCGTGGTGCCGTAGGTGAGGATGGTCACGTCCTTGCCGGGGCGGGTGATCGCTGCCACGTCCAGCGGCACGGTGTAGTAACCGTCCGGTACTTGGGCTTGCGGGTGTTTCGACCACGGGGTTACCGGGCGGTCGTGGTGGCCGTCGAACGGGCCGTTATACAGGCGCTTGGGTTCGAGGAAGATCACCGGGTCATCGTTTTCGATGGAGGCAATCAGCAGGCCCTTGGCGTCGTAAG